>Ga0213866_10002611_pt1 | contig 12546 bp, 7 predicted proteins | sample PICome_11_FD_160079 | JGI IMG/M metagenome (GOLD analysis project Ga0213866, IMG submission 160079) | Coastal seawater microbial communities near Pivers Island, North Carolina, United States - PICO284 | ecosystem: Environmental > Aquatic > Marine > Coastal | place: USA: North Carolina... | reverse complement strand
CCTAGTGCGAGCAGGCGAAGCTCTCACCAGGCATACAAGAGGACGAGACAATGGCTTACAGCGAAAAAGTGATCGATCACTACAACAACCCGCGCAACGTCGGCTCCTTCGACAAGGCCAACGAGCGCGTCGGGACCGGCATGGTCGGAGCACCTGAGTGCGGCGACGTGATGAAGCTGCAAATCCAGGTCGACGACAATGGCGTAATCACCGACGCCAAGTTCAAGACCTTCGGCTGCGGCTCCGCGATCGCCTCTAGCTCGCTCGCGACGGAGAAGCTCAAGGGCAAGACCCTCGACGAAGCGCAGGGCATCAAGAACACCGAGATCGTTGAGGAGCTTGCGCTCCCTCCGATCAAGATTCACTGCTCGGTGCTGGCCGAGGACGCGATCAAGGCAGCGATTGCCGACTATCGCAAGAAGACTGCGCCCAAGGCTGAAGCAGCTGCGCAGGCCTAAGTTGGCTGCTTGAGTCTGTCCTGGTGCTTTGATGCCCGGCCGACTTGGGCGACCGCACGCGCTGGCGCTCACGCGAATGTGCCGCATGAGCGCCCGGCGCACCATACTGAGTAGGGCAGACAATCACGCCTGCCTTGCTGCGAGTGGCGAAGACAATCTTGTCTGCTTTGCAAGGGGTGGCGCAGACAATCATGTCTGCCGCGCCCCAGCTCCATACGAGCGCTGATACGAAGAGGAAGAGACATGGCGACACAGACTTCAGAGACTCAAGCGCAAGACAAGCTGGTCACGCTGACGGATAGCGCCATCAGCCACGTTTCGCGCTTGATCAAGCAAGAGAACAAGCCCGGCATGGGCCTGCGCCTCGGCATCCAAGGCGGCGGCTGTTCCGGCCTCAGCTACAAGCTCGGCTTCGACATGAAGACCGATGCTGACCATGTGCTGGGGTTCGGCGAAGGTGATCAACTCGTCAAGGTTTACATTGACCCGAAGAGCGCGCTCTACCTGAAGGGCGTCGAGCTCCACTTCGACGACGGCCTGCAAGGCAAGGGCTTCCAGTTCCGCAACCCCAACGCCAGCAACACCTGCGGCTGCGGCGAAAGCTTCTCGATCTAAACGCGGAGGTCCCGATGACCGCCAAAACTCCCGAGAGCAAGAGCTACACCGCGCACGTCGTGGACGGTGTGATCACGTTGGATGAAAGCGTTACCCTGCCTGAAGGCGCAGAGCTTAGGGTGATGGTGAGCAGCCACGCCGACACCCGTTCCAGCGTTCATGAGCAACAACTCGATGCTGCAGGAAACGTTAAAGGGATTTCGAAGGAGCGAGTGCTGGAACTGGCGCGAGAGTTCGAAGAGAGCGTAGGCCTAGCGCCGCAGTCCCTTCGAACCTCGGATGACAGCTCAATTCTCACCGACGAAGATCTGCGAGCTGAGCGGAATCGCCATTGGGAAGAGAAGTACGGATGACCTACTTCGTTGACCTGAACGTAACGCTCGATCTCTTCCTGCCGAACAGATTGAACCTTTTCGTTTCGCGAGCGTTCTTCGCCGCCGCCGCGAAAGCACAGGTGAAGCTTGTTCTCTCGCCTCATTTGGTGACAACGGGTTGGTACTTGATGGAGAAGCATGCGGACAAAGAAACCGCAACGCTTGGCGTCAACTTCATTCACAACCGCTTCCAATTTGCGAAATTGGAAAGAGAACATGTCGCCGCAGCGCTGGTCTCCGAAGCCCGTGACTTCGAAGACGCGATATGCATTGAGGTTGCAAAGGGTGCTGACTGTGACTGCATCGTCATCGGCAACATCAAGGACTTCAAAACATCGCCAATCGAGGTGCTGACGCCGGCAGATGCACTCCTAAGAATCAGCAAACCGTCAGAGTGAAAGTTCGCAAGCGCATGACCTCACCCTTCACAGCCGACGCTTCGCTCGCTCCTCTGCCCGAAAAGCTCGACCCTTGGTCGCTCTTCGGCATGGAAGAGCGCGCGCAGATCGATGCCGGTGAGCTGAAGCGCGCCTACCTTGATCTCTCGCGTAAACTGCATCCCGACCGCTTCCAAGCAAAAGGCGGCGAGCAAGCTGAGCTCGCGCTCGCGTGGAGCACCGCGCTGAACGACGCCTATCGCACGCTCAAGGAAACGCCTGCGCGACTCGAAGCGCTGCTGCGTGCGCACAAGCTGATGCCCGCCGAGGGCACGCAAAACGAGAAGACGCCGCAAGACCTCTTGATGGAGGTCTTCGAGCTGCGCGAGACGCTCGAAGATCTCGGCGATGCTGCGCCCAACGATGCGCAACGCGCTGATCTGCAAGAGAAGCGCGATGATTTTTCTAGCCGCATGAGCGCGTTGAAGACTGAACTTGATACGCTCGCAGCGTCGTGGGATGAAGCCCTTGATCAGCGTGCGAAAACGGCGCAGTCGATCGTCGAGGCATTCGGCTACCGTCGATTCTTCCAGCGCTTGCTGGGCGAGTTGGACAAGGCCCTTGCCCGCTAGAAAACTTGCGAAGATCCAACGACAGAGCAAACGACACCGACACTGACGACGAGACTTGAATACGAGAGAGCGCCCATGCTACGCGACCTTTTGGCCGAACAACGCAACACGATTCTCGGCATCGATCTCGGCACCACCAACTCGCTGGTGGCGGTCGCGGTTGATTGCTCCACGCGCATCATCGCCTCACCGGAGGGCGACGTTTCGCTGCCCTCAGCAATCGCGCTGAATGACGCGGGCAAGCTGATCGTCGGCAAACCCGCACGCGAGCGCCGCGTCTCCAATCCCGGCTCGACCATCACCTCAATCAAGCGCTTCATGGGACTCGACGCTGCAAGCGCGCAGGAACACGCTTCGCACGCTGGCTACGAGCTGACGCAGAACGAAAGCAGCGAGGGCGTTGCGAGCGTTACGCTAGGCGATCAAACCCTGAGCGCGCCGGAAGTCTCAGCACTTTACCTGCGCGAACTCAAGCGCTGGGCTGAGACCGATCTTGGCAAGAGCATCGACAAAGCCGTGATCACCGTGCCCGCCTACTTCAACGAAGCGCAGCGCCAAGCTACTCGCGACGCCGGACGCATCGCCGGGCTTGAAGTCTTGCGCATTGTCAACGAACCAACTGCTGCCGCTCTCGCCTACGGGCTGCAGCAAGATCAGCAGGGCAAAGTCGCGGTCTTCGATTTCGGCGGCGGCACCTTCGACGTTTCGATTCTCGAACTGACCGAAGGCGTATTCGAGGTGCTCGCAACCGGCGGCGATACGCATCTTGGTGGCGACGACATCGACTGGGCGATCGCCGAGCAACTCTTCTCGCGCACGCTGCTCGCAAGCGATGCGAAGCTCGAAGCGCAATCGAAGGAGCTGCAACAAGCCTTCATCCACGCAGCCGAGAACGCGAAGATCCAGCTTTCCAAGCACGCGCGCATCACGGTGATCATCGACCTGCCCGGCCAGCCCGAGTGGACGACCGAGCTGACGCGCGAAGAACTCGAAAGCTTTGCAGCGCCGATCGTCGAGCGCACGCTCAGCATTTCGCGCGAAGTGCTCAACGCATCGGGGCTCGATCAAAGCGAGCTCGCCGAAGTGCTTCTCGTTGGCGGCTCGACGCGCATGCCGCTCGTTCAGCGCAAGGTAGCGGAGCTCTTCGGCAAATCGCCGCGCTGGGATATCGATCCCGAGCAAGTCGTCGCCCTCGGCGCAGCGGTGCAGGCGCGCATCCTCGCGGGCGGGCTTGAGCACATGGTGCTGCTCGACGTCACCCCTCTCAGCCTCGGGCTTGAGACTTGGGGCGGCGCTTTCGACATTCTGATTCCGCGCAACACCACGGTTCCCGCGTCTGCCAGCGAAGGCTTCACGACGAACGTGGATGGTCAGACCAAGATCAAGTTCCACGTACTGCAAGGCGAACGCGAGCTTGCCAGCGACAACCGCAGCCTCGGCGAGTTCGTGCTGAGCGGCATCCCGCCGATGTCGGCCGGCGAGCCGCGCGTTGAGGTGACCTTCTCGCTCGATGCAGACGGCCTGCTGCAAGTGAAGGCGAAGGAGCGCGTGAGCGGGCAGGAAGCCAGCATTGAGATGCGCCCGAGCTCTGGCCTTTCGAGCGAGCAAGTCGACGCGATCATCAAGTCGAGCTACGACAACGCAGCGGAAGACTTTCAGTCGCGCATCTTGCTTGATCGCCGCACCGAAGCTGAGAGCGTGCTGCGCGCAGTCAACAAGGCGCTCAAGCAAAGCAGCGACGATCTCACGCCCGAGTACAAGGCGCAGGTGGAAGCCGCGCGCGATCAACTGCAGGCAAGCTTCGAAGGCGCCAATCCCGATGCTATCAAGCAAGCGCTTGAGCACATCAACGAGACTACAGAAGAACTCGCAACCGTGCAGATGAACGCGGTGCTCGCGCATTCCGTGCGCGGCAAGACGCTTGATGATGTGAGCAATTCGTAGCGAGTCCTCCCCCGCTTGCGGGGGAGGTGGCCGCCGCAGGCGGTCGGAGGGGGCTCCCGCTGCTGGTGCATCTCACGATGAAACGCGATTCGAAAAGGGATCCTTCCGCTTCGCTTCAGTCGGGATGACAGATCGACAACAACGACGAGAGAGACGAGACCATGGCCAAGATTACCTACATCCGCGAAGGCGAAGGCGAGCAAACGATCGACGTTGATCTGAACGAAGCGCCCTTCGACGATCACGGCAAGCCCCGCAGCTTTCTCGGCCCGGCGCTCACCAACGACGTCTTCCTCGATCACTCGTGCGGCGGCGTTTGCGCCTGCTCCACCTGCCACATCATCGTCGAGCAAGGCGCTGACAAACTCAGCGAGTCGAGCGACGCCGAAGAAGACATGCTCGACATGGCGCCCGGCCTCACCCTGCGCTCGCGCCTCGGCTGCCAAGCGGAGATGCTCGACAACGAAGCGCACTACATCGTCCGCATCCCCAAGACCAACCGCAATCAGGTAAGCGAGCACGGGTAGCGGTAGAGTAGGGAACGGTGGAGGCCGCTCCCCTCGTCGCACCGGACGTGCGGGGTTGCCGCATCCGGCGCACCCGAGCACTTCGCCGCTGGCGTGCGCAGTCGAGTAAGTGGCACAAGTGTCCTTGCCCCCGCTGTCCCCGAAATCGCGACAAGGGCAACAGCAATTCGATCAGCGAACCAGAATCGCCTACGAGCCTTCTTGATCCCTGCGAGATAGAGCGCCGCCAAGAGCAATCGCATCAGAATGCGATCACCGGCAAGAACGCCGGTTCCACTTCGGGGAGCTCAAACTTAAGCGCTTTAGTCGCATCAGAATGCGACTCACAGACAGGAGTGTCTGTGCCACTGCGAGAGAGCCCAGCCGCTCGCGGAGCGCTTCGTCAACTTCGCGCCCCTCTCTCCTTAAGGCCAAGATCAATCGCATATGAATGCGATCACCGGCAGGAATACCGGTTCCACTGCAAATGCAAAAGAACCGGCACGAGTGCCGGTTCTTCTGCGTTCACAGCAAGCTTGCTTAGGGCTGGATGCCAGCACTTGCCTTGGGCGTTACCAAGCGCGGCAGGGCGCGGGAGCCGCGCACAGCGAGCGAGGTAACAGGCGCCGTGCTTGTCAGCGTTTGCGCCGAGGTGTAGCTGCCATCCGATTGCGTGCAGTAGATCATCACGCTGCTGGCAAAGCCGACCGCGAGGTCAAGCACGCCGTCAGCGTTCACATCCAGCGCAGCCAGCGAGCGCGGCGCACTCGCCGTCGCGAGCAGCGGACGCACGCTCAGCACGCCAGCACCGCTATTGCGCAGCACCACGATGCCAGCTTGCGTCGCCACGGTGATCTCAGTCCAGCCGTCGCGGTTCAGGTCCGCAGCCAGCAGAGCCGAGGGGCCTGCGCCGACTTCGAGGCGAGCCGTTTCGGTGAAGGTTCCGGTCGCTGCACCTGTCAGCACCACAACCTCGCCCATGCCAGCACCCTCAGTCACCACCAGGTCAAGCACGCCGTCACGGTTGACATCCGTTGCGATCACATCGCTCGGGCTGACCATCGTGGCGATCGCTGAGCTCATCGCGAAGCCGCCCGCTCCATCACCCATCAGGCGCAGGAGCGTTCCGACCGTGCGATCCACCGCGACCAGATCGAGCTTGCCGTCGCGATCCAGATCAGCCGCGATCACACGCGCTGGGCCGAGGCCCGTGGTGTGCGTGACTGGCGCAGCGAAGGTGCCGTCACCGTTGCCGAGCAGGATGGCGATGTCGCCGTCCGACTGATTCGCGATCGCGATGTCGAGCCTGCCGTCGCGGTTGAAGTCGCCGAGCACGCCGCCCGCAGGCTGGTTGCCGACGCTGGTATCAACCGGAGCAGCGAAGCCAGCGCTGGTTGCCATCATCACGCTCATCGTGCCGTTGGTGCTTGAGAGACCGATCAGATCGAGTCGACCATCACGGTTCAGATCACCACTCAGCACGGTGTCCACACCCGCCGGCATGGAGTGCGCACCCAAGCTTTCGAAGCCAGCGCGTTCACGTAGCGGCATCGCATTCTTGAGCACTGAGTAGCTGGCCGAGTCGCGGTTCGCCACCAGCACATCAAGGCTGCCCGTGCGATCCACATCCCCCACCGCGATGCGCCATGGCGATTGAGCCGTGCCGCCAACGCTGTAGCGCTCTTCCTCAGCGAAGGTGCCGTTGCCGTTACCTCTCAGCATCAGCAGGCCTTCCGAAGCGGAAGCGCGGTTCGTCAGCAGCAGGTCAAGGCGACCGTCGCGGTTGAGATCAGCCAGCGCCACGCCCGCGGGCTCAGCGTTGTCGAGCATCGTGTGCTGTGCAGCGCCGAGGTTCAGAGCGTTCGTGACGATCGCGTTTGCAATCACCACGTAGCCATTGAGCGATGCGTCGTTGGTGTCAACGACGCTCATCACAATGTCCATCACGCCATCGTTGTTGAGATCGCCCACGCCCAGGTCGCGAGCCTCAGCAGGCAGCGCGACGCTGCCGTAGAGGCTGTACGAGCCAGGCGTTGAGGCCGAGCCGAGCAGCACACGCACCTCAGGCGTACCCGAGTTGGTGAGCACGATGTCGAGCACACCATCGTTGTTCATGTCAGCCAGCTTGAAGCTCTCCGGATTGTTGCCAACACCTGCTGTCTGCTGAGCAGTCAGGGTGAAGGCACCAGGTCCTGGCACGCCAGAGCCAGCCATCAGGGTGATGTTGCCGGCGCTCGCACTCAAGGTCACCAGATCAACCTTGCCGTCACGGTTCACATCGCCCATCGCCATCGCCGTGGGCGCATCGCCCAGGAAGTACGAGCGAGGCGTGCTGAAGCTTCCATCCGCGCGACCGCTGACCACCGAGATCCGGCTACCAGCAGTGTTGACCACCGCGATATCCGGGATGCCGTTGAGGTCAAAGTCGCCCGCCGTGAGCTGTCCGGCATGCGCACCGATCGTGAAGGGCGAGCCCGTCACATCAGTGAAGGTTCCGTCGCCGTTGCCGCGACGAATGAAGAGCGTGCCGTTGTCTCCACCAGTGAAGGCGATGTCCAAGATGCCGTCACGGTTGAAGTCATAGCTCACGATATCGGTCGGCTCGTTCGCGCTGCTGGTCAGCGTTGCGTGCGTGCCGAGGCTCAGCATGCGGCTAGCCGTACCCGTCAGCGACACCACGAAGGGCGAAGCTGCGACCGCTTCCGCATTGTGCGTGAAGCTCAGCGTTGCGTTGAGCGCACCCGGCGTGACGTCCGACTCAGGCAAGAAGTCCACCCGAATCAGCGTGCTCTGACCGGCGCCGACACTCTGCGTAAAGGCGTTGAGGTCGAGCAGGTAAGAGTCGGCTGCATCGCCACTCAGCTCAGGCGTGCCGAGCGTCAGCGGAGCAAGACCCGGATTGCTGATGGAGATGTAGAGCGGGCCTTCCGCCAGCTCGCCGATCACGCGCACACCGAAGTCGCGCACGCCGCTCGCGGCTGCACCGCTGGTCAGCGTTGGACCGGTAGTGGAACCAGTGAGGCTGCGAGCACGCACTGCGATGAGCGGCGCATCGTCGTCATCCACGATCGTGACCGTGTGCTGCGAGGGGCTGATGAGGATCGCGCCATCGGAGAGATTGCGCAGTCCCAGAATCACCGTCTCGTTGTCTTCAGCATCCGTATCCGGGATCACCGTGAGCGTCACGCTGATCTGCGTTCCACTAACAGCGCCCGCCGGGATGGTCAGCGTTGTATTGGTGAAGGTGTAATCCACTCCCGCGCTTGCCGTACCGGTGAGCAGATCCTGCACATCAACCGTGAGCTCCTCTTCCAGCGTGCCGCCGGTAACGGTCAGCACCACATCGATGCTGTGCGTGCCCGCCGACTCATCCGCGGTCGAGCTGCTGCTCGCCACGAAGCTGAGCAGGATTTGGCTGGAGCCGGAAAGCTCGCCGCCGCTCACTTCGCCGAATGGCACGATCGCAAAGGGTCGAGCCGAACGGTCGCTGACTGCGCGGCCACGGGTCAGGTTGTCCGCCACAAGCACAAGCTCATAGCCAACCTCTTCCATACCGGCAGGCACAGACCAGCGGTAGCGGCCAGTCGCGGTTTGCGTGGCATTGAGCGAGGCGATCACCATCGGGTTGGCGAAGCTGGCGTGGTGGAGTTGAATCTCCATCTCCCACTCTTCGCTGGCCGGGAAGACCTGCCAGTCGATGTTGACCACGGTTTGCTCTTCAATCGTTTCGCCGTTGACCGTCGCCAGTTCAACACGCACCGCAAGCTCGCGGGCATCTTGAATGGTGGCGAAGAGGTTCAAGGCCTGGTTGCCGTTGAGATCTTCCAGCGTTGAGCTTGCGCCGATTTCGACCTGACTCATGCCAGGCACGAAGAAGGCGTCGGTGCCAAGCTGGATGACCAGCGTCGATGCGGAGCCGCGACGCATGATTCGAGCGTCCGTGCCAAGGCTGTCAGCTGGATCAAGGTTGATGCCAGCCAGCGTGCTGAGGCGCGGGTTGAGTCGTTCGTCGAAGGTCAGCACCAGCTCATCGCCAGCACTCACGATGCCGTCAGTGTTGCGGTCGCCCCAGACGGCGAGCGTCAGGCGCGGGCCAGTAGCATCGTTTGAATCAAGGTCAGCGAAGTCGAGCATCGGATCATTCGAGTCGATGTCGGCCTTCGATGCACGGGATCCTGCAACGTCTGACACGCCCTCGGTCGGGCCATTGCCGACGTTCGAGCCGGTCGCTGAACCTGCCTCAAACTTCTCGACCGCATTCGGATCAGTGCCGTCACCCACGGTGAGCGTCAGCAGCGCCGACGCCTCCGTCGATGTGGCAACAAGCTCGACTTCAAAGGCGAAGTCACCAAGCTGCTGCGGCGTTCCGTTGAGTTCGCCGGTGGAGCTGAGCCTTACACCCAGCGGCAGGAAGCCGCTCTTCAGCACCCAGCTTGCGCTAGATGGCGAGCCACTCAGACGGAAGCTGTATGGCACGCTGACCACGGCAGTCGGCAGCGTCGTCGTGAAGATCTGAGCGCGGATTGAACCGTCGTCAGGCTCTTCATCTTCGAGCGTGCCTTCCTGAATGGTGATGGCGAAGGTCTGCTCTTTGCGCAGGCCGCTCGCATCTTCCACTACAACCTTGAAGTCATAGGTGCCGTCGATTTCAGGGATGCCGCTCATGAGACCGTTGGTTGCGAGCTCAACACCCTGCGGCAGGCTTCCAGTGGCGAGGCGCACGCTGCGAGGCGCAAGGCCACCCACCGAGTCAATCTTCGCCACATAGTTGCGGCCTACTTGACCGAGAGGCAGCGTACTCGTCGTGACGAGCAGCGGCGCTACGACGCGAGCCGAATCAAGCGTTTCAGCTCCACGATCACTGACGGCCACCGGCATGCCAAGACTCGTGTCTTCGCCGACGATCAGACCATCAATCGTGTAGTTGCCAACCGGCACACTCACCGGCACTTCAAAGCGCAGGGCGACTTCTGCTCGCAGACCAGGCTGGAGCAGGGTGACGCTCGGCGTCATCGAGGTGACGTTGAAGGTTCCAGCCGTGCTCGTTCCGTTCATCGCGAAGAGCGAAGCGCTGGTCAAGCTGATCGGCGAGCCGCCGACGTTCTCAACCACCATCATCGCACGCAGGTCAGTTTGACCTGAGACCAGCACGTCGCGGTCAACCGCAATCGAGACCAAGCGAGGCTGCCCCAGGTTGTTGCCTACCACGACCTGCGTGCCATGCATCGGGAAGAGCGCTTGGAATGGAATCGGGTTGCCGTTCGGAACCGTCGGCACGCTGATCATGTCGGCGCCAGCAGTCAGGCTAAAGCGCATGCTCTCGCCCGTTGCTGCGTTGCCGCTGAAGTCGGCTACCAGCACGACGTTGTGTTCTTCGTCAGGTTGCATCACGACTGGCGCGAAGGAGAAGGCCGCCGTTCCATCCATCGGCATCATGTCGATGGTTGAACCAAGCTGCGTTTCGCCACCGTCACGGGCACCGTTGTTGTTGGCATCAAGGAAGAGCCTGATGCGAGAGATAGCAGCAACCGGATCAGCCGTACCGCTGTAACGGAAGGCAATGGCTGCCAGCGCACCCTCGCCGTTGCGCGTCACGAAGGTCCACTGACCCATCGTCACGTCGCGGGCGTTGCTCGGTGAGCCAGCCGAAGGCGCACTCGCCGATCCGAGGAATACCTCAAAGTGCGGCGCGTTCGGATCAGTGATGTTGAAGAGCACCGAGAAGGCGCTCGTCACACCGTTGGCTGCGAACTCAAGCTGGAAGCCAGCGCCCGGCAGGTTGATCGAGATGCCATTGAAGACCGCCACGCCTGCGACAGCGTTCACATCGGTTGTTCCGTTGACCTGCGCTGCTCCAGTCGGATCAGTCGCAAGGCTTACGGTGATGGTCGACACGAAGTCGAGATCGCGGTTGCCGTTGGCATCCGTCGCTTCCACTGAGGGGAATGGATCGAGCGTGTTGTTCACGCCAGTCTCTTCCGGCTCGGTGATCATGCGCAGTTCGGTCGCGATGATCACATAGGTTGCGCCGCCGCCGTTGGTCACCTCAGTTTGAGGTGCGGAGAAGATGCTCGATCCGAGCGTGATCCACATGTCAGCAGGATCAACCGCGAAGATCAGCGTGTTGTTATCAATCGTGTTGGTCGGATTGGTCGCGAACTGAGCGGACACCGTGAAGGTCTCCGTCGTGCCATCAGCAATCACCGCGCTCAGGCCATCGAAGACCAAGCGCTGTGATCCAACCGCTCCAACAACCGTACCCTGCACCGCACTCACGCCTGGGCCGTCGAGGGTCCAGATCGCGTCGCCAGCTTCCGCCGTACCCGACACGCGCACACTGATGCGAGCGATGTTGGTATCCAGCGTATCCAGCGTGCCAGCATCCGTGACGTCGAAGTCGAAGACCTCAACCGGCGCAGCAGCCGAAACGACCGAGTCAATCGTGCTTGGCTCAGCCAGCGTGACGCCGTCGACCAAGAGCGTGTCGTGATCGTAAGCTTCAACACCAAGGCTGAAGATCAAGCGCACGCGGTGGTTGCTGCTATCCGAGAAGAGCAGGTGGCCCATCGCATCCACGACCATGCCGCTTGGCGCATTCAGATCGGCCAGCACAGCCAAGCTGAACATGCCGCTGAAGCCAGCGTTGCCCGTGCCTGCCACGGTGGAGATATCACCGGTCGCCAATTCGACGAAGCGAATCTTGTGCGACACGTTGTCACTAATGAAGAGGTTACCCGCATCATCAACCGCAACACCGACCGGAGCGTCAAGCTCAGCCGAAGTAGCCGCCGAGCCGTCGCCCGAATCACCCTGTGAGCCTGTGCCCGCTACGGTGGTGATGACGCCGCTCAGTCCGTCGATGCGACGCACCTTGTGGTTGCCCGTATCAGCGATGTAAAGGTTACGAGCAGGATCAAGCGCCACATCGTGCGGCGTATCCAGACGCGCCTGCACCGAAGTGCCGCCGTCACCCGTATTACCCGCAGTGCCCGTACCAGCGATCGTTTCGATCACACGCGAGCGAGCATCCACGCGGCGCACGCGGTGGTTCTGACTGTCAGCAATGTACAGGTTGCTGCCAATGTCCACGGCGATGCCGAGCGGCGTATTCAGGTTCGAAAGCCCAGCCTGTCCACCGTCGCCGAAGAAGCCAGGCGTACCGGTACCGGCGTAGGTCAGGATCACGTTGGTCGCTGCATCGATGCGGCGAATCACGTGGTTGCCCGTATCCGAGATGTAGATATTACCGGCAGGATCAACCGCCACGTCGCTCGGGCTGAAGAGCGTCGAGGTGGAGGCGTCGTTGCCGTCACCGGTGTAGCCGCTCATGTTGGCCGTACCGGCGATCGTGGTGATCGTTTCGGTGATGGCTTCGACGCGGCGAACCACATGGTTGCCCTTGTCAGCAACGTAGAGGTGTCCGCCCGGGCCAATCGCCAAGCCATCAGGCAAGCTGATTTCGGCATCGCGTGAGCTGTTGCCGTCGCCTGAGTAGCCCTGATTGCCGTTACCGACGATCGTGTCGATCGTGCCCGGCTGACCGAACCACACAACCACGTCGTTCGGATCAACTTCCATCAGGTGACCCCAGAGGTTGCCGCGATCGTCGCCCGGGATGAAGACCACGATGAAGCCGCTCA
>Ga0213866_10002609_pt1 | contig 12556 bp, 10 predicted proteins | sample PICome_11_FD_160079 | JGI IMG/M metagenome (GOLD analysis project Ga0213866, IMG submission 160079) | Coastal seawater microbial communities near Pivers Island, North Carolina, United States - PICO284 | ecosystem: Environmental > Aquatic > Marine > Coastal | place: USA: North Carolina... | reverse complement strand
AGGCGTCGATCCATATAACTCGATAAGCGGTCTGAGTGCCGCTTTGTACCCGTACAACATCGTGGTGTTCTTGCCGTCACGATCGACCTAGTAGGTCTTGGCGTAGGCCCAGAACCGCTCAACAAGTTCGACCACGGTGATGTCGGATGGGGCGACCGGGACGGCAGCCGTTGGCCGGCCGGTTGGGGATCAGGGTGAAGATGTACGCATACAGGCGACGCTGGTGCTGCGAAAACAACCGCAAAAAGAGGCGGTGATCGCCGCTCAGCGGGCTTGGATCGGGTTGAGACGGGCTCTGATGCATCGATAGACGGGAATTAGACGAAAGGTTGCAAAAGGTAATGTCCATGTCTCCGCGTTTTTCACAAAAATCCGAATTCCGAGCGAAAATTCTCTAAATGACCCAAAAACGCCAGGAGCCCATCGATCGTGGGCCGAAAGAAAAACAAAATCTATTCGTTAAATCCTTGTCTGAGCGGTAGCTTTTCTAGTGGGAGCGATCATTGAACACAACACTCGGCCTAGATCACGACTCAGAAAATCCCCACGAGCTCTTTCTGCGCCTGTGGATGAAGCATGAGTCTGCACTGCGGGCCTACGTCCGTGCCTCGTGCCCCAATGCACAAGAAGTCGACGACATTCTGCAGGAAGTGAGCATCGTGGCGTTACGGAAGTTTTCATCACTGGACGATCACTCGGCCTTTGGCGCCTGGGCGTGCCTCATCACACGATACGAACTGCTCGCCGCCCGCAGGAAGTTTGCAAGGGACCGCCTCGTGCTGGCTGATGACATCGTGGAGCTACTTGCACAGGAAGGCGCACAAGAAATGCCGTTGCGACAGCTCCAGCTCCAGGCGCTGGATCGGTGTATTGAGAAGTTACCTCCCCAGCGACGCGAACTGGTGCTGGCGGCCTACGCGAAGGACACGACCATCCGCGAACTGGCTACGCAACTCAAACGAACCGAAGGCTCGCTATACCAACTCTTGGCGCGGATTCGACAAAAACTGCGTACTTGTATGCAACTGACGCTTGCAGGAGACGAGTCATGACAGAAGAACAACTCAACCTGCTATACCGGTATCTGGACGGCGCGATCAGCGAAGACGAAATGATCTCGCTTCAAGAGCTGTTGCGCGACAGCAAAGAGGCTCGGGCAGAACTCCGATCGCTGGCGACCATCGATGCGAAGTGGCAGCAGTTGACGGCGGAGCAATCTTTCGCGCCCAGCTTCGATGAACCTGCTGTGACATCTTTAATACCAAGTAAGCCACGATGGCGTCTCGCTTGGTCCAGCCAAGTTGCTGCCGTCCTGGTGGTGGTTTCATTCATGGGCCTGTTTAGCGTCGGCGTCGTCTTGGCGATCGGTTCGCCCAAGGCAACCGCACGCACATTCGACATCGCCCACGGTGACTTCGAATCGATGTCAACGGGGGCGATCCCCAAACGATTCCCCGCCCGCGTCGGTGAGTGGAGCGGGAACCCGGCCGAGGTCGTTAAGCAAGCCGATGGGAACCAGGCCTTGCGCTTCATTGAAACCGCCAATGTGAATCAAGACCCCAATGGCTTCGCTTCCAACTGCACTGTCTTCCAGCTGGTTGACCTGACCGCCCTTCGTCAGGAGTTGGAATCGGATCATGCAGAATCGCAATTTTCACTCAAGCTTTCAGCTCATTTCCATCGCGTCCCGGCCCCAAGCGACGCTGACCTGCCCAAACTGAGGGCAAGCGTCCGCATCTTCCTCTTTCAGGCGGAGCCCGAACCGATCGGTGAGCAATGGCCCCAGGTGGTCCAACAGGCAGAAGCGATGGGAAGAAAGTCCATCAAACTCAACCCGAATGAAAACGGCACCATCTCCGCTTCGTGCATCCTGGATGCCGACGCCACGGTCGCGCTCATCGCGGTCGCTGCCGGGACCGGTATCAATTCCAAGGACTCCATCCCGCTGGGCGGATACTACGTAGATGACGTCAAACTCACCGTGATTAAGCAACCCAAGCTGCCGGTTACAACAGACAGCAATTAACAGGCGAGCATCAGCCATGAACAGATCAATCAATCGTCGTCACTTCCTGCGCGGAGCCGGGGCCCTGATCGCCCTGCCGACGCTGGAGTCCATCGGGTTCAGGCCTTTTGCATCGGCCTCCGCCCTCGCTGCGCCCACCGCGCCGCCCAAGCGAATGATCTTTATGGGTATCGGCTACGGTGTCACCTCTGAAACTTGGTTCCCTGATATCGAAGATAAAGGCGCGGGCTACAAACTGCCCGAGGGATTAAAGCCACTGGCCCGTCATAAGGACGACTTCACGATCGTTCAGGGTTGCAAGCATCAGTTCAGTCGCCAGGCACACTGGGGCAGCACCTACTGGCTGACGGGCGCCAATCAATTCGGCACGCCGGGCCAATCCTTTTCCAACACGATCTCTGCGGATCAGGTTGCCGCGGCACAGTTTGGGGAGCACACCCGTTACACCTCAATCCAACTGGCCAGTGACGCGAACGACAGGAACGGACACGGCCCAGGCTCTTCCCTTGCCTGGGACCAACGGGGCAAACCTCTATCCGCCTGGAACTCCCCACTGCAAACCTACCTCAAGCTTTTTGGAGCAGATGACATGCCCCTCGCTCAGCGACGGGCCATGTTGGCAGAGCAGCGTAGCGTCCTGGATTCCGTGCGGATCGAAGCGAAGGACATGCAGAAGGGTTTGACCAAGACCGATACCGACAAGCTGGACGAGTACTTCCAAAGCATCCGCGACATCGAGACCCGGCTGAGCAAGGCGGAAAAATGGATGGATGTTCCTAAATCCGAAGCCCCGCTTGAAGAGCCGGATGAAGCCTTAGTCGGGCGCACCGAGATCGAGATGATGTACAAACTCATCGTCGCCGCCATCCAGACGGACAGCACCCGGGTCCTCACCTACCGCGAGCCCGGGTCACGCCTGCTGACCAGTCTCGGCGCCAATGGCAACGCGCACAACGTGAGCCATTACCGCCCCGACTCAACCTCGGAAGAAGCATCCAAGATGCGGGACAAGGCGCACAGTGAATTGCTGGCCGGGTTGATCGATCAGCTAAAAGCGACCAAGGAAACCGACGGCAGCAGCCTCTTTGATCACGTTGCCCTGGCCTTTGGATCGAACATCCGCTCGATTCATTACCTCAACAACCCGCCGACCCTGATCACCGGCGGAGGCGCGAATCTCAAGCTTGGGCAGAACCTAGTCCTCAACGAAGGTACGCCGTTGAACAACGTCTGGCTGACCATGCTGCAGGGCGTTGGCGTAAAGGTGGATCGTCACGGCGACAGCACGGGCGTCGTGAAGGAGTTGCAGGCGTGATCATGTCCCGAATGCGATTCCAAATGCGATCCTTTGTTCTGCTTGCCGCCACCGCGATGGCATTGGCTGTCTGTCTCGGAATCCCCCCACAACCCGAGGGGGCCTCCCAAGCGATGGCGGAACAGCCCGCAAAGAAACCGCAGGCCAAACTGACCGAGAAGCACCAGTTCTTTCTTGAAGACCACTGCTACAACTGCCACGACAACAGCCTTCAGAAGGGCATGCTCAACCTCGAGACGCTGCCGCTTCAGATCACCACGCTCGAGCAGGCCGAGCTCTGGCAGAAGGTGCTTAATGCGCTGAACTCGGGCGAGATGCCACCGCCCGACAAGAAGCAGCCGCCTCAGAAAGACAAGGCCGACTTCCTCGCGGACCTGGCCGACACGATGGTCGTTGCGCGCAAGGTGCTCTCCGATGCCGGGGGCAAGATCACGATGCGCCGGCTCAACAAGCGCGATTACCAGAACACGATCGAGAGCTTGCTTGGGGTACGGCTCGGCGATGAACTCCTGCCCGAGGACGGCAGCTCCGGCGACTTTGATACGGTCGGAGCGTCACTTTTCCTCTCCAGTGACAAGTTCGAGGAGTATCTGAAACTCGGCCGCCACGCCATCGCTGAGTTCTACGAGCGCAGAGAGGCTCGAACGGCGAAGCCCTTTGTTTACCGCGTGGAGCCTGAAGAAACGCTCAATGTCGCTTTGAGACAGAAAGTCGAGCGAAACGAGGAATACAACAAACGCTTTGAAGCCCTGGATGCGGAACTGGAAAAAACACTCGCATTACCAGAGAACAAAGACTTCAAGGCACAGCTGGCCCAGCGGGGCTTGAAGCTTAGCCAGGGAACTTTATATCGTCATATTGACAATCACCTTGACAAGCTGAAGGAAGCCCCCGATCCGACGGAGCATGGATTCAACAATTTTTTTAATGCCGTAAAATTCTTTGACAAGGCAGCTCCCTACCACAAACACTACGCCGGCCTTCCTCATAGCGAGACAGGCACCTGGCTTCAGCTCACGCTGGGTTCCGCAAAGATTGTGATTGACCCGCCAAAAAAGAAAATGCCGGTGGGAACTTACACGGTGCGCATCCGGGCGGGTGTCCACGACGATTCGCCGGCCTTTCGTCACTTTCTCGAGCTTGGGTATCCTGCAGAAAGGGAGCTTGGTAGAGGGCAGCTCAATGGCTTCCCCTTAAAGGCCCTGCACGTGACTGGCAGCCCGGCTAAGCCGGGATTGATCGAGACCCAAGTCACTGTGGGCAAGGATACGGATCGGCAGTTCGCGATCAGAGAACGCCAGCCACCGTGGGGGCCTCTGAGGAAGTTTTACTTTTACCCCGAGATGAATCGGAACGGCTATGGCCACGAACCCTCGATCTGGGTCGACTGGGTTGAGATCGAAGGCCCGCTGCCGCAAGGCGACCTGAGCCCGCTGGATACGATCTTTGAGGCAAACCCTGCAGGGGGCACCGCATCGGATTCGGAGCGTGCCCGAAACATCCTTCACCAATTCGCGGTCAAGGCGTTCCGAGAGAACGAGCCAAAGCCCGAATTCATCGACGCCCTGGTAGACGTCTTTAAGCATCGGCTGGCCATTGAGAAAGAATTCGACCTGGCGATCCGAACCCCGTTGAGCATGATCCTCGCGTCCCCCCGGTTCCTCTTTATGAGCGAGCCCGGCCAGGACGGAGCGCCTCGTGCTTTAAACGATCTCGAGTTGGCCGTGCGGCTGTCGTATTTCCTGTGGAGTGCTCCGCCGGATGCCAAGCTCATTGAGTTGGCGAAGAACAAGCAACTGCGTGATCCCGACGTCTTGCGGGCACAAGTCGACCGCCTGATTCAAGATCCGCGAGCGCACCACTTCGTTTCCGGCCTCGCCCATCAGTGGCTGGACATGAAGCGGTTGGATTTCTTCCAGTTTGATGCCCGACGCCACCGCGAATTCGATGAAAGCATGCGGGCGGCAGCGCGAGAAGAAGTCTACCAGTCCATCCTCCATCTCTTGCAATCAAAGGATCAGGGGCAATTAGGCAACCTCCTCAAAAGCGACTATGTCGTCGTCAACGGCTTGCTTGCGGCGCACTATGGCCTGGAGGACGTTGTTGGCGATCACTACCGCAAAGTCAGCCTCCCCGACAATTCTCCGCGCGGCGGGCTGCTCGGCATGGCCGCGATCTGTGCCATGGGCAGCGACGGCATCGAGAGCAGCCCCGTCGAACGCGGGGTCTGGGTGCTGCGCCACCTGCTCCATTCGCCACCGCCACCCGCACCGGCCAATGTCCCCCAGTTGTCGCGTCTCGACGGCAAGCCACTCACCAAGCGGGAGAAGCTCGCCGCTCACATGGAAGAAGCCCAGTGCGCCAGCTGTCACCGCAAGATCGATCCGATCGGCTTTGGCCTGGAGAACTTCAATGCCGCAGGCAAATGGCGCGAAAAAGAAGGCGAAGGCAGAAGGCTTCACCCGGTGGATGCCGCGGGCGCGTTCCACAACGGCCCGGCATTCGCCGATTTCTTTGAGCTGCGCGAGTTGATTCTCACCAACCATCAGGAGGATTTCGCCAGCGGCTTTACAGAAGCCCTGATCGAGTACGGCCTCGGTCGCCCGTTCGGCTTCACCGATGAAGACCTGGCCAACGAAATCCTGGGTGCATCAAAAGAGAAGCAATACGCCGTCAGGGAGTTCATCCACGCCCTCGTCCAAAGCAAACCGTTTCAATCGAAATAGAGCTAACGGTAGTTGGGTGCGTGTCCAAAGAAACGAGCTCTTCAGTAATTCCGCCACTCACTCATACCTCTAGCAACCAGGACACCTCAAGATTGAATCAGAACGCCAGCACACTCAAAGCCGTTACTTTCGCCTTGCTCGTCTTACTGAGTACAGGATGCGCAACATCCAACAAGGCCGCGTTCGACTCAGAACTGTTCACGGCCGGTACGCTCGTCTATGCCGACGACTTCGAAGGCGCGTTCAACCGAGAACGCTGGGGCAGCCCCGGCAGGGACAAGCAGATCAAAGACGGCCAACTGACTGTGATACCCAAGTTCACCTCCCGGGAAGAAGCGATGGAAGCGCTCAAGCGAGACCACCACCTTGGCCTGGAACCCATCGTGCATCTCAACAAGATCCCCGAACACTTTGTCTGCCAGCTGCGCTACAAGTTTGAAAAGAAGGCGATTGCGCCCGGCCGCCCCGTTCTTCAGATTGGCCACCACATGATCAAACTCAACTACCTCGAAGACGGAGGCCACCGCATCACACTTCCCAATGGCCCCGCCTTCAACGAACCGGCGTCGGGCATGAAGCTCAACGAGTGGATCGACCTGGTGATCGAATACAAGTTGGGAACGATCCTGCTGAGCGTCAACGGTCACAGCAAGACCTACGAGCACGAAAACGTCACCATCATCAACGAGAAGGACAAGTTCGGCCCAAGATTTACTTTCAAGGGCGGAGAAGACTGCCGAATCGTGTTTGATTCTGTTCGGCTTTGGGAAACCAAGACAACAAGAAACAGCAATCTGATATCTTTGGATAAATGATTTTATGCGTTTTGTGTCAAGACATACCTGCACAGTAATCAACAGAAAATTGGAGCACATCATGAGCACAAAGATCACCCGCCGTACTCTAATGAAATCCGCCGCCGTTGCCGCCATCGGCGCGCCAACCATTATCCCAGCCAGCGCGCTCGGCAAGGATGGTCATGTCGCACCTAGCAATCGAATTATCCTGGGCGGCATCGGGCTCGGCAGACGAGGGCAAGGGGTTCTTCGTGGCTTCTTCAAGCAGGATGACTGCCAGTTTGTTGCCATCGCAGACCCGCAAAAAGAGCGGCGTGACACAGTCAAACTTCAAACCGATAAGCAGTACGGGAACACGGATTGTGTTACCTACGACGACATGTCCGCAATCCTGGAGCGTGACGACATCGACGCGGTCATTATCACAACCGGAGACCGCTGGCACGCCACAGCATCGATCCTTGCTGCTCGCGCTGGCAAGGACATCTATTGCGAAAAGCCATGCGCGATGAACATCCAAGAGTGCCAGGAGCTTGATGACAACATCAAGAAGCACAAACGCGTCTTCCAGGCAGGGACACAAAGGCGAAGCGTCCCCAACTTCAAACTTGCTGTCGATCTAGCAGTCAATGGAAAGCTTGGACAGCTCAAGGAAGTGCATGCGGGCATCCTGCAGTTACAGGATTACCTTGAACCCTTACCCGCTGAACCCGAGCCTGACCCATCGGTCATCAACTGGGACAAATGGCTAGGACCTGCTCCGCGCATCCCATTTAACAAAGCGTATTGCCAAGGCCGCTGGCGGAACCACAAGGGGCTGTATTCCGCATGGCGTTTGCCCGAGTGGGGATCGCACACAATCGATTTGTGTCAATGGGCCGCGGGCGCCGATGGCACGACCCCGATCGAGTACGAAGCCGAAAGCGACAGCCTCCTCCACGCGAAGTATGCCAACGGCGTCAAACTGGTGATGCGACTTTCATCCGGTAAAGGCGTAGGCGAGTGGATCAAGGGACTGGGCACCTGCCCCGTTCGCTTCGTTGGCGATGAAGGCTGGGTCGAAGCGGGCGACCACCTCGGGATCGAATCGAGCCAACCTGATCTCATTAAAGACAAGCTCAAAGAACAGATCCGAGGGACGGACCCGGTGCTGCATGTCCGTAATTTCCTGGATTGTGTCAAGACGCGAAAGCAACCGGTGTGCAACTCCACCGCCGTACGCTATGGGCACATGGCCTGCTTCGCGGCAGCGATCAGTTGGAAGCTCGGTCGCAAAGTCACGTTTGATCCGAAGACGGAAAGCTTCGTCAACGACGCCGAAGCCAACCGCATGCGCAATTACAAACGACGAGCCCCGTACACGATTTGAAGATGAAGCGGGCATGTGCGGTGGGCTCGTCAGCACCGCCAATCAAGGAGCATTGCATAACGCCCAGCGTGACATGATGTACTTCAATGGGCGATACACGAATCGAACCTGTGACCTCACGCGTGTGAATCACACCGGGGCCGCCCGCCGATTGCGACGTAAGAGACTGTTTCACAACTCTATACAGCGATTACCTTAGAGTTGCAAAATGGTACAAAACACCCCATTTACAAACAGTAAAGGGCGGTATGCAACACTAAAACGGTACCAAAACGGTAGAAAATCTGACCCGCCCAGAGGAGTGATTAGACTCATCATTGATCTTTATGCGTGGGCCGACGCCACCTTAGTCTGTGGCAATAGGAGCAAAGTCATGATTAAGATGAATGAAGCCAAGAAGAGGAACGTACTTGGCGGTGAACTTAAGCCATGCTGCTTCGACCCCATGACCGGATACTTCCGAGATGGGTTCTGCCGTACTGACGACAGTGACCAAGGCCGTCACGTCGTGTGTGCCGAAGTGACGGCAGAGTTCCTTGCCTTTACCAAGAAGCGTGGCAACAACCTGTCCAGCCCGGCACCTGAGTACGGGTTTCCGGGCTTGGAGCCTGGCGATCGCTGGTGCTTGTGTGTCCTGCGGTGGAAAGAAGCCCTGGATCATGGGGTCGCCCCGCCGATCATCTTGGAAGCCTGCGACGAAGCCACGCTGAAGATCGTGCCGCTTGAGACACTCAAAGAGCATGCATTGATGCAGCAGTAGTCCCACTGCTGCCCCTATCATACTTGTGAATGAAAGCTGAAGAGACAACAAGTGACACAAAGCAAGCTGAAGCGCGATCTTCTCGTATGCGGTATGTGAAGGAGAGCAACATTAAGGCAACGCCTCGCGAAGTTTTTGATTTCCATGAGAGTGCGGACGCTCTGACGCAGTTGATCCCGCCATGGGAGAATATGCAGGTGGTCGAGTCGGCCGGATCACTGGAGCCAGGCAGCCGGGTTGTATTGAAAGGCCGCAAGGGCCTCATTCCGATGAAATGGGTCGCCGTGCACACGGAGTACGATCCACCACACCTGTTTGCGGATAAACAGGAGTCTGGACCATTCAGCTACTGGTATCACCGTCACCATATGCTTGACGATGGCGAGGGCGGCACCATCCTGCGGGATGAGGTCGCGTTTCAACCCCCGCTGGGTTTCGTCGGGCGGTGGCTGGGCGGGTGGTTCATCCGGCGTCAACTTGAAAAGATGTTCGTTTACAGGCATGAGACCACGAAGCTGCTGATTCAGGCGGGCGATTGGCGGAAGGGCAGCGAAATTGTCAACGAGAGCTGATCGAGAGGTTGCCGGTCTGGAGACCCACTTTGGACTATGACGTTGTGATTGTCGGTGCGGGTCTATCGGGGCTGTGCTGTGCTCGACGGCTTCATTCTGCGGGTCGGAGTTTCCTCATCGTTGACGCCGCGGATGCGGTTGGGGGTCGGATCCGCACCGACCGGGTGGATGGCTTCCTCCTTGACCGGGGGTTCCAGGTGTTCTCAACCGCCTATCCTGAAGCACAAGACGTTCTGGATTACGAGGCGCTGAAACTTCGTAGCTTTGAGCCCGGCGCACTTGTTCGTTACGGCGACAGGTTCCACCGGCTGACCGACCCGTGGCGAAGGCCGCTACGTGGGTTTCGTTCGTTGTTCTCACCCATCGGTACGACGGCGGACAAGCTGCGTGTCGCCAGGCTGCGTTACCGGGTGATGAGGGGCTCGGTCGCGGATACGTTTGCCCGGCCCGAGACCGCAACACTCGAAGCGTTAAAGCAAGATGGGTTCAGCCCCTCGATGATCGAGCGGTTTTTTCGGCCGTTCCTGGGCGGAATCTTCCTTGACCAGCAGCTGCAAACCTCGAGCCGGATGTTTCACTTCGTTTTCAGGATGTTCTCAACCGGCGATGCAACACTCCCGGCCGAAGGGATGGAGGCGATTCCACGACAGATCGCGGCGGGCCTGCCCGCCTCCAGCATCCGCCTCAATACACTTGTCACACGTGTCCAAAGCGGTTACGTGCGCCTTGGGTCGGGCGAGGAAGTCAGAGCCCAAGCTGTGGTGATCGCAGCGCAGTCGCCCGCCGCTGATGAGCTTCTCGACGAGCCGCTTTCTTCTGGCTCGCAAGGGGTGACCTGCCTCTACTTTGCCGCGGATCATCCGCCAATCGACGAGCCCATCCTTGTCTTGAATGGAGAGGGCAATGGGCCGGTCAACAACCTCTGTGTACCGAGTGCGCTCGCGCCCTATGCCCCAAAAGGTCGACACCTTATCTCCGCGACCGTATTAGGCACCCCCGACCAAGGTGATGCAGATCTTGAAAAGGACGTACGTCAACACCTGACCCAGTGGTTCGGAAGCGATGTCAATCACTGGCAGCACCTCCGCACCTACAGAATCAAACACGCCTTACCCAGCCAGGGCCCTCCGGCCCTATCTCCCCCTGAGCGCACGGTTCGGTTGCGTAATGGCCTTTATGTTTGCGGCGCTCACCGTGATAACGCCTCGATCCAGGGCGCCATGGTCTCCGGCCGAAGAGCCGCGGAATCGGTCTTTCAAGATCTCGAAGCTAGTTAAGACTAGGCGTTGTAAATGCCGTCGCGGATGCGATCTCGGCAACCTGCTGGCGGTTGAGTTTCGCGCCTGGTCCCTGCCGCTCGATGGCTTCCAGCGTGGCATGGCCCAGGCGGATATTCAGTTCGTTAAAGGCTACGACGCCACTATTCGCTCCGTTCAATTCCAGTAGCGTGAGGTATTCATCGGCGGCCGCCATGTCGTGGGCCGCGTGGGCAGCCAACATTTTGCGTGACACGTCTTCGGGGATCAGGAAGCGGTCCTCGCCTTCATCGACATTCTGATCACGCAGGATGTTGATGAGTTGCAAGCCCTCGCCGTACTTTGCGGACAGTGCAATGAGCCGGACGCGTTCAGGCGTCAGCTGTGGATCGGCCTCAATGAACAGCTTGGTGCACATCACGCCGACCACACCCGCGACGGCGTAGCAGTACTTGCGGAGTCCATCGAGCGAGTCCACGGTCCTATCCCACATAATGAACCGGCTCATGCCGTTGATCATGAAGAACAGTCCCGCGCGGATGTGCGTCTTGGCCTCAACGGGGAAGGCGTCGTAGCGCTCCAGGATCTGGGGCGTGTGCTCCAGCAGTTCGTTGTACCCCGCTCCCCACTGATCGCCGGTTTCGTACAGCACGTCCATCAAGGCGGCCCTTTCACCGCGGGATTGGACCGCACGCTTAAAACGGCGCAGGAGCAAGACCCGGGTGATCGGGTCCCAGGTGCCCTCGTCTTCGAATGTGTCGGCGATCCTGCAGAGCAGGTAGGCCGTACCGACCTGATCGCGCAATTGATCCGGTAGGTAGGGGATCGACAAGCCGAAGGTCCGACTGACGCCGGTCAAAATAGATTCGAAGTCGTTCACTGAATCGCCAGAGCCGGTCGAGCGGCGGGTTGTGGTGATGTGGTGGGTAGATCCATGGTCTTGTCCTTGGTATAGCCGGGCAGCCCGACCTCGTCCAGCAGCAGGCTGGCCGTGATCTGCGAGGACAGGAAGATGACCGGCAGGCCGGAGCCCGGGTGCGTCCCGCCGCCAGCCAGCCACAGGCCCTCGACGTGAGGCACCCGGTGGCGTGGCCGACGATGAAGGAGCTGATCCATGCTGTGCGAAAGGTTGAAGGTCGCGCCGACGTTGATGTTGCAGCCTTGCCAGTCGTCTGGCGTAAAGCGCTTTTCGGTGATGATGCGGCCGGTCAAGTCGACGCCAAGGTCCTTCTTCATTGCCTTGATCAGGCCATCACGGACCCAGCCGCTCTCCAGGGACCAATCGATGTCTGCACGTGTGTTCGGGGTCGGCATCAGTACATACAACGAAGACTGGCCCGACGGAGCAAGCGACGGATCGGTTACCGAGGGGTTACAGACGTAGTAGCTCGGGCCTTCACTGAGCCGACCGCCGAAGCCGTTGTCGGCACCGATATCTTCGAGGTTCTGCTGGTAATCCGGCGAGGTGCGGATCGTGTGGTGCGGCAGGTCGATCTCGCCGGCGATGCCCAGGTAGAGCATGTAGGTCGAACACGAGTACTTCTTACGGTCCAGTGACCGATCGGTGTACTCCGGCCTCAGACGCTCGGGCACGAGATTCTTCAGGGCCCAGGCGGCATCTGCGTTCATGACAACGTGATCGTGCCGGGCGAACGTACCCTCGTGCCGGCCACCGAGGTGCAGCCCGTTGATCTTGCGTCCGTTGAAGCCTGCCTGCCTGACCGGGGTATCCAAG
>Ga0213866_10002608_pt1 | contig 12566 bp, 13 predicted proteins | sample PICome_11_FD_160079 | JGI IMG/M metagenome (GOLD analysis project Ga0213866, IMG submission 160079) | Coastal seawater microbial communities near Pivers Island, North Carolina, United States - PICO284 | ecosystem: Environmental > Aquatic > Marine > Coastal | place: USA: North Carolina... | reverse complement strand
CTCCAATCCGGCGACATATACAGGTGCGTTCACGCCAATCCGCGAATGGTTCGCCGGTCTGCCGGAAGCCAAAGCGCGCGGCTATAAGCCGGGGCGGTTTTCGTTCAATGTCAAAGGCGGGCGCTGTGAGAGCTGTCAGGGCGACGGGGTTATCAAAATTGAGATGCATTTCCTCCCCGATGTCTATGTCGAATGCGACAGTTGCCACGGCAAGCGCTATAATCGGGAAACATTGGAGGTGCGCTTCAAAGATAAAAGCATTGCTGATGTTCTTGACATGACGGTTGATGAGGCCGCGGACTTTTTCCGCGCTGTGCCGATGGTGCGCGAAAAAATGACGACATTGCAGCGTGTTGGGTTGGGTTATATCAAAGTCGGTCAGCAGGCCACGACGCTGTCGGGCGGTGAGGCGCAGCGCGTCAAATTGGCAAAGGAATTGTCCAAACGCGCCACTGGTCGCACCCTTTATATTCTCGATGAGCCAACAACCGGCCTGCATTTCCACGATGTCGCCAAACTGCTTGAAGTGCTGCATGAACTGGTCGATACGGGCAATACGGTGGCGGTGATTGAACATAATTTGGAAGTTGTGAAAACAGCCGACTGGATTATTGATATCGGCCCGGAAGGCGGCGATGGCGGAGGCGAGATTGTCGCTGAAGGCACGCCGGAACAAGTCGCCAAAGTCAAGCGCAGCTATACTGGTCAATATCTGACATCACTGTTAAAGACGCGTCAACCGACAGCGAAATCCAAAACCCGCAAAAAACCTGTTGAACAGCCAAAGGCGGCTGAGTAATACTTCTTCGGCAGAACACAATAACAAGTGGATTTGCGTTAATGACTGTTCGTTTGCCGCTGAGCGCGGAAGACGTCGCGCGCGTCTATAAAAAACATGCGCGTTATTACGATAAAACCTTTGCGCTGGTGATACGCCAACCCTTGCGCGCCGTGGTGCGCGAGGTCAATGCTGAGACAAATGGTCATTTGCTTGATGTCGGCATTGGCACGGGCATGAGCCTGCCCATGTATAAACCGGAATTGCAAATTACCGGCATTGATATTTCGGTTGATATGCTGCAACGCGCGCGCCGCCGCGCGACCAAACACAGGCTGAATAATGTGGAAGCCTTGCTGGAAATGGATGGCGGCGCGATGACATTTTCCGATAATCATTTCGACGCGGTGCTGGCGACATTTGTTTTGTCTGTCGCGCCCAATCCGGCGCAAATGCTGGCGGAAATGCATCGCGTGTGCAAACCGGGCGGTAAAATATATGTGTTCAACCATTTTCACGCCGGCGGTGACCGGCCAATCTTGAAATCATTGGAAACCAAGCTGGCCTTTGCCTCGCGCAATCTTGGCTGGCATCCTGATATTCAAAAAAATGCGTTGAAAATTGACGAGCTTGGTCTGCGCCCCTTATCGGAAAAACGCTTGGGCATGTTGGGGCTGTTAACCTTTATCAAGCTGGAAAAGCCAGACTGACGCATGGATTATCGCGCGCCAATGGCTTATATAGCTGACATGGGTGGTGCGAGAAACTGATGGGTCAGGACATTTTACATATTATAGGTGGCGGGCTGGCCGGTTCTGAGGCCGCTTGGCAGGCGGCGCAACGAGGGCTGGATGTCCGGCTTTATGAAATGCGCCCGGTGCGCGGCACGGATGCCCATGTCACTGACGCCTTTGCCGAGCTGGTCTGCTCCAATTCGCTGCGTTCCGATGATGCTGAAACCAATGCTGTCGGCCTGTTGCATGCCGAATTGCGCGATGCAGGCAGCCTTATCATGCAAGCCGCCGATGCCAACAGAATCCCCGCTGGCAGCGCGCTGGCAGTGGACAGGCACGGCTTTTCGGCCTATGTGACCGAGGCCTTGGGAAACCACCCGAATATCACCATTCAGCGTTGCGAGGTAACGGAGCTGCCAGCCGATTGGCGTCATGTAATTGTCGCCACCGGCCCGCTGACATCTGATGCGCTGTCCAAATATATCTCGACCCTGACCGGCGATGACAGGCTGGCCTTTTTCGACGCCATTGCGCCGATCGTCTATCATGACAGCATTGATATGGATATTTGCTGGGCGCAATCGCGCTATGACAAATCAGCCCCCGGCGGTGACGGCAAGGATTACATTAACTGCCCGATGGATGAGGCGCAGTATAATGCCTTTATTGATGCGCTGCTGGCGGCCGACATAACCGATTTTAAGGAATGGGAAGCCGACACACCCTATTTTAACGGCTGCCTGCCGATTGAGGTGATGGCCGCGCGCGGGCGCGATACGCTGCGTCACGGGCCGATGAAGCCACGCGGCCTGACCAATGCCCATCAGCCCGATATCAAACCGCATGCTGTTGTGCAATTGCGCCAAGACAATGCGCTCGGCACGCTATTCAATATGGTCGGCTTTCAAACCAAATTGAAATATGGCACGCAAGCCGATGTGTTCAGGCTAATTCCGGGCTTGGAAAATGCGCGTTTCGCGCGACTTGGCGGCCTGCACCGCAATACATTTTTGAACAGCCCGACTTTGCTTGATGAAAGTCTGCGGCTTCATAATGCGCCGCATATCCGCTTTGCCGGTCAAATCACCGGTGTTGAGGGTTATGTCGAAAGCACGGCGATTGGCCTTTTGGCGGCGTGCTTTGCCGCCGCTGAAATAAGGGATCGGCGCATGACCGCCCCGCCGCCAACCACCGCCTTGGGCGCTTTGCTGGCGCATATTACGGTCAATGCCGATGCGGGCAGTTTCCAACCCATGAATGTCAATTTCGGACTGATGCCAGACATGCCGCGCGGCGCGCCACCGGTTAATGCAGAAGGCAAGAAATTACGTGGCAAGGCGCGTATGGCGGCACGCAAAGAGAATCGCCAACGCGGTTTCACATCTCGCGCGCGCGCCGATTTCGCCGATTGGATGCGCGATTATAATATCGCCGCCGAATAGGCTAAAGCCGACCGGTCAGCGCCATTTTCAATAAATGCAATTGATAGGAAAGCAGTGATTTGCGGTGTGGCCAGACCCGCGCTTGCCGCCGCGCCATGCCAATCGGCAAAAATACCGGCAGCGCTGCTTTGCGTTGCTTGACTGGCAGTCGGTTAAAACCCAAACAGGCCGCATTGAGCAAGTCACGGCAAAGGCCGATTGATGTTTCATCCGGCGTGGCGCGCAGGCGTTCAAAACCTTCCCCGCCCTGCGTCGCCAATTCACCAAGCACCGCCGCATCAAGGTTGAAAATCTCAAGCGCCAGCATCATCAGCGCCTTGCCCGCACGCGCCGCCGCCTCGCCCTTATCGCCGTCTTCCGCAATAAAGGCTTCACGCGCATCTACCAATTCATGCAAATCTTCTATCCGCAATCGCGCCGCTTGCAAGGCTCGGCCAATCGGCGCATCAGGCATCTCGCCGCGCGCCGTCATGTCAAACATGTCGCGCCACCATTGCAGGCGAATGGCAGCCAGCATGGCATCGCTGACCTCATAAGGTATGCGCGCAATATCGGCATGAGCGTGATAAAGGGCAAGCAGTCCCGGACGCTTATCCGCCGGTGCGAATAAATGACAGAGATATAAATCGCCATCAAGGCCGCGCAATTCTTCGCGCAATATCGCCTGCAATTCGGGTGTCACCGTTATATCTCCTCAAAAACCCGTCTAAAGAAAAGGGCCGCTCGAAAGCGGCCCCCTCCCCCGAAATCACATTTCCTCAGTAAATGTTCTGCGCCGCAACCATTGAAAACAGCATTGGAATAGACAGCATGGTATTGGTGCGCGAGAACAGCATGGCGGTGCGCGCCGATGCCGCTTTGGTGTCCGCGTCCGCCTCAACAATGCCGAGTGCTTTTTTCTGGTTTGGCCAAATCACAAACCAGACATTGAACCACATGATTGAGCCGAGCCACATGCCAATGCCAATGGCGATATTTTTCTGCACCTCGAAATCATTGACAAAGCCCAATGTCAGCGCGTCGGCCAGATAGCCGTTCAAATGCGCCAGAATAAGGCCGGTGACAATGGTAGACATAGCGCCCCAGCGGAACCACCAGAGCGCAGCAGGGGCAATCACACCGCTAATCGCAGGCTTTTGCTCATCAGGGATATTGGGCATGTTAGGGATTTGCACGAAATTGAAATAATAAAGCAGACCAATCCACATAATGCCGCTCAGCACATGCAGCCAACGGAACAAAAACGCATAAAAGTTCTGGTCAAAAACACCGCCCGATTGCAGGTAAAGCAGCTCCAGCACAAAGGCCAGAACAAAACCGGCAATGACGGTGTTGCGAAGCGATGTAAGAATGGATGCCATGGTTTCCCCCTCTTTTCAGCGAATCCGAATTAAAATTGAATCTACTACCCCGAACCGTATTCGGCAATTGCTAAATGGTTATGACCAATAAGCCTGTGCCAATCAGCAAATCTTATTCGGTTTGCGTGCCAGACCAGTCGCGTTTGACACCAAGGCGCAACAAAAGCGGCGCGGCAATAAAAATTGAGGAATAAGTGCCGATAAAAACGCCCCATATCATCGCAAAAGTAAAGCCGCGAATAACTTCGCCGCCGAAAATATACAAGGCGGTCAGCGCCAGCAAGGTTGTCACCGACGTCATCACTGTGCGCGACAGGGTTTCGTTTATCGCCAAATCGAGCAGGCTGCCCAATTCCATTTTTTTGAACTTCCGCAAGTTTTCACGCACCCGGTCATAAACCACCACTGTGTCATTCATCGAATAGCCGACAATCGTCAAAATCGCGGCGAGAATGGAAAGGTTGAAATCAAGCTGCAATATGGAAAACACACCCAGCGTCAGCACCACATCATGCACCAGCGCCAGCACCGCGCCGACCGAGAACTGCCATTCAAAGCGAAACCAAATATAAATCAACATGCTGGCAATGGCGACCAGCACTGCCGTAATGCCGGATTCAATCAATTCGCGGCTCACTTGCGGGCCAACAATCTCAACCCGACGGATTTCAAAATCTTGCTCAAGCTCGGCGCGAATACGCGCCACATTATTCAAATCCGATTGCGCCGATACCGCGTCGGGCGCTTCAGCCACCCTTATCAGCGCATCATTGGGCGCGCCGAAAAGCTGGATTTGCACCTCGCCCAATTGCATGGCATTGAGCCGCCCGCGCAAGGCAGCAATGTCAATATCTTCCGGCGCGCTGACTTCAATCAGCGTGCCGCCGCGAAAATCAATGCCGAAATTAAGCCCATTGCCAACCAGCGTCGCCACAGAGCCGAGAATAAAGGCCAGTGACAGCACAAAAGCCGTTAAATGATGGCGCACAAAGCCAATGGCGGTTTTGCTCGGAACAAGTTTCAGCGTTTTCATGGCAAATCCTCTTATTCTCGTTAAACCGGCAGGGTTTCGGGTCGCCCGCGACGACGCACCCAAAGCGCGATAAACATGCGCGTCAGCGTAAAGGCGGTAAACACCGAGGTGACAATGCCAAAGGCCAGCGTGACCGAAAAGCCGCGAATGGGGCCGGAGCCAAGCTGGAACAATATGATGGCGGCCAATAATGTGGTGATATTGGCATCAAGTATTGTGCCAAGCGCGCGCGAATAGCCAGCATCAATGGCAATAATCGGCGCTTTACCGGCTGCCAATTCTTCTCTTATACGTTCAAAAATCAGCACATTGGCGTCCACCGCCATGCCCACTGTCAGCACAATACCGGCAATGCCCGGCAAGGTGAGCGTGGCTTGCAATGCGGATAACAGCGCCATGATAAGCACCAGATTGGCAATCAGCGCGACATTGGCAAACAGGCCAAACAGCGAATAGCTGATAATCATGAAAGCAATAACCGCCAGAAACCCGATAATCAGGGCAATGCGACCGGCGGCAATGCTGTCTGCCCCCAGCCCCGGCCCGACCGTGCGTTCTTCAAGTATCTGCATGGGCGCGGGCAACGCACCGGCGCGCAGCAAAATCGCCAAATCATTGGCCTCCTGCACAGAGAAATTGCCGGTAATACGGCCAGACCCGCCCAGAATCGCGGTCTGGATGACCGGCGCGGAAATGACTTTTTTGTCAAGCACGATGGCAAAGGGACGCCCGACATTGGCTTTGGTCACTTCACCAAATTTCTTGCCGCCCAATGCATTGAAGCGGAAATAGACTTCCGGCGCATTGGTCTGCTGGTCAAAGCCAATTGACGCTTCGACCAAATCTTCGCCGCTGACCATAGCGCGACGGCGCACAAGATAGGGAATGGCCGGTTCAGTATCAGTGTAGAGCAACATTGTGCCGGCTGGCACGCGCGCCCCATTGGCGACTTCATAACCACTTGTGTTCTGATCAACCAAATGGAAGGACAATTTGGCGGTCTGGCCGAGCAGGTTTTTCAGCCTTTCCGGATCATCCAGCCCCGGCACTTGCACCAATATGCGCGTATCGCCCTGACGCTGAATGGTCGGCTCGGTTGTGCCAAGCTCATCAACCCGCAAGCGGATAATTTCCATTGATTGCTGCACCGTGCGCGTATTGCGTGCCTGCACCGCCTCATCGGTTATGTTCAGGTGAAACAGCTGTTCCTCAGGGTTTGTCACACCAAGGTCAAGCGCCTGATTAAACCCGCCGAAAACATTGGCAACAACAGGCTGCGCCAGCCCGCGCAATAATTCCTGCGCGCGGGCGCTGTCTGCGGCGTCGCGTATTTTCACTTTGGCGCCATTTTCCAACTGGCCGAGGCCGGTATAACCAATACGCTCCTCGCGCAAGGCAAGGCGAATATCGCTCACAAGCTGCTCTATGCGTTCACGGGTGACGGCATCCGTATCAACCTGCAAAAGCAAATGCGACCCGCCTTGCAAATCCAGCCCCAGATTTAGCTGGCTGCTGGGCAGAAACTCAGGCATGGAAAGCCTAGTGTTTTCCGACATGAAATTGGGCAGGGAAAACAGGATACCGGCAAATACCACCAATAATATGCCGGAGATTTTCCAGTTGGAGAAATGCAGCATGCGCTTTTCCTATTCTTATGGCCGATTATTGTGGCCAGATATTTGGCCTAATCTTTTTGGGCCGGTTCACCTTTGCTACGCACCGATATCACCATAGAGCGCACCACTGAAACGCGGGTATTGTCGGCAATATCAATTTCCAGCTCATCATCGTTTATTTTGGCAACTTTGCCAATCAAGCCGCCTTGCGTGACCACCCGGTCGCCGCGGCGAATGGCATCAATCATTGCCTGATGTTCGCGCTGACGCTTTTGTTGCGGACGGAGAATAAGAAAATAAATAATGGCAAACACCATTACCAGCGGGAACAGCATCTCAAAAATAGACCCGCCACCGGCGGCGGCCTGTGCATGGGCAGGCGTAATAAACATTGAACAACTCCGTTTTTGCTGTGCGGACTATACTTATAAACCACTGCGTCGCCAAGCCTAAGCCTCGGCTTTTCATGCGAAAAAATATGAAAAAAACCTTATGGCGGACGGTCGGGTCAAATCAGCGATTTGGGGTTTATCGCGCGCGTGCCTTTGCGTAACTCAAAATGCAATTGCGGGCGGTCAACATTGCCGCTGCGACCGACTTCGGCAATCACTTCGCCTTGGCGCACGCGGTCGCCCTGTTTGACGCGAAAGCGCGATGTATGGGCATAGGCCGAGACCCAGCCGCCGCTATGGCGCAGCAGCAGCAAATTGCCATAGCCGCGCAATTGATTGCCGACATAGACCACGACACCATTTTCCGATGCTTTGATTTCCGCACCTATCGGGGCGGCGATATTGATGCCGTCATTGTGCAGACCGCCCTCTTTCGGGCCAAATTCGGATATGACGCGCCCCTTGACCGGTAAAATAAACCGCCCTGCCCGCACAGGCGGTGTCGGCGCTTTGACAGCAGGGCGCGCCGATTTCACCAGCGCGGCTGACCGGCTGTCCGATTTGGCAGCGGTTTGCGGCGGTGCAGTTCGGCTTGCCGTTTTAGTTGCCACAGTGCCGGGGGCGGGTGGAATGTTCAAACGCTGGCCGATGTTAATTGTATAGGGTGCAGCCAGCGCATTTTCACGCGCCAGACTGGCGACATCAACCTGATAGGCGCGTGAAATCGCATAAAGCGTTTCCTTGCGCCGAACAATATGGGTTTTCTGACGCGGCAATTGCAGTTTTTCGCCCGGCACCAGCTTATAGGGTGGGCTGGCTTGATTGATTTCCATCAAGGCGCGCAAGGAGACACGATAGCGCCGCGACAGGCTGTGATAAGTATCGCCGCTACGCACAATTATCACGCCATCCTTGGGCGCAACGCCCTGTATCCGGCGGATACCGGCGCGCATTTTATCCACCATAGTGTCAATGGCATTTCTCGGCACGGGCGCAGTGTCGCCTTGGCTGGGTTTTTCGCCATCCTTGTCGCTGTCATACCATTTGCCGGATTTGACCGGCGCACAAGCCTGACCAATGCCCAAAAACAGCAACAATGTTGCAGCGACAAGAAGATTGTTCCGGTTTTTGCGGTCGCGACAAGTCATATCAGTCAAACACGCCCGATCAATCAAAGAGCGTGTGCAGCTTCCTCTTCATTGCGTTTGCCGTGTGATCAATATGCAAAGGCGTTATCGAGACATGCCCCTGCATAATCGCCTCAATATCTGTGCCTTTGCCCGGCTTACTGATGGCGCGGTTGAAATCATACCAAAAATAAGGGTTATTGCGCGGATCCATGCGCTCCTCAATGCACAAAAGGCGCTGGTCGCGCTTTCCCTGTTTGGTGATACGCACCGGACATTTGCTGTTCGGGTCAATATCGGGAAAATTGATATTCATCAGCGTATCGGGCGGCCAACCGACACTGAGCAATTTGCGGATAATGGCCGCACCATGCTTTTCGGCCACGCCAAAACGCACATTGCGGCTGAAACTTTCCGGATCAAACGTCAATGCCTGGCTCATGGCGATTGAGGGTATCCCGAAAACCGTGCCTTCCTTGGCAGCGGAAACCGTGCCGGAATAGCTGACATCTTCGGCAATGTTCTGGCCGAAATTGACACCTGACAAAATCAGGTCTGGCGGTGTGTCGCGCAGCATGGAACGTGTCGCCACCATCACGCAATCGGTCGGCGTGCCGGTCACTGCATAGCGTTTGACGCCGCGTTTAATCAGGCGCAGCGGGGCATTCAGGCTAAGCGAGTGGCTGGCACCGCTTTGCTCTTCGCGCGGGGCAACCACCCAGACATCATCGGAAAGCTGTTTGGCGATTTTGACCGAGCTACGCAAACCCGGCGCGTCAATGCCATCATCATTGGTGACCAATATACGCCCTATTTTACCGGCCATTTTACCCATCCTCGTCTTTTGAAATAACTGTCATACCGCCCATATAGGGATGCAAAGCTTCCGGTATGGCAATAGAGCCATCGGCCTGAACATAATTTTCCATTACCGCGACCAATGTGCGCCCAACGGCCAGACCGGAGCCGTTTAGCGTGTGAACAAATTTCGTGGCTTTCTCACCTTCGGCGCGATAGCGGGCATTCATGCGGCGACCTTGAAAATCGCCGCAATAGGAACAGCTTGATATTTCCCTGTATCGCTGCTGACCGGCCATCCATACTTCAATGTCATAGGTTTTTCGGGCGACAAAACCCATATCGCCGGTGCAAAGCGCCATTGTCCGGTAAGGCAGGTCAAGTTTTTGCAGCACGGTTTCGGCGCATTGGGTTTTGCGCTCAAGCTCGGCCTCACCATCTTCGGCAGCGACAATGGAGACCAGCTCGACTTTGGAAAATTGGTGCTGGCGTATCATGCCGCGCGTATCGCGCCCTGCCGCACCAGCTTCGGAACGGAAACATTGTGTCAGCGCGGCAAAACGCAAGGGCAGTTTTTCCTGCGCCAATATCTCCTCGCGCACCAGATTGGTCAGCGTCACCTCTGCTGTGGGCGTCAACCAATATCCATCTTCGGTTCGAAACAAATCCTCGGCAAATTTCGGCAATTGACCCGTGCCGAACACAGCATCATCGCGGACCAAAACCGGCGGCACGATTTCGCAATAGCCGAACTCCTGCACATGCAAATCAAGCATAAAATTGCCCAAAGCCCGTTCGAGCCGTGCCAGCCCGTTTCGCAGCACAACAAAGCGCGCCCCTGACAGTTTCGCCGCCACATCAAAATCCATTTGCGCCAAGGCTTCACCGATTTCAAAATGCTCCGGCACGTCGCGCTCAACCGGTGAGCCATGCTTGCGGATTTCAACATTGGCATCTTCGTCAGCCCCGTCCGGCACATTTTCCAATGGCTCATTGGGCAGTGCCGACAAGGCCGCATCCAGCGCCTCGCTTAACGCGCGTTCGCGCTCTTCCGCCGCTTGCAGTGCCTCTTTCAGCCCGGCCACTTCCGCCATATAGCCAGCCGCCGCCGCCTCATCGCCCTGCCCTTTGGCTTGCCCAATTTTCTTCGACACTTCATTGCGTTTGGTTTGCAGCGCTTGTGCTTCGGCAATCGCTTCGCGGCGCGCCGCATCACGCGCCAGCAAATCCGCTGACGGTGTTTGGACACCGCGCCGCGCCAAAGCTGCGTCAAATCCCTCCGGGTCGCGGCGAATGCGATTTATGTCATGCATTGTTGTTTCCAGTCATTCTTCTCAAAGCCCAATCAATCCTGCCTATCCCGCTTGCCCGCCTGCACCGAGGCAACGGACAGGATTGACAGTTCATATAAAAGCAGAGTCGGCACGCCAAGGCCAATCTGACTGATAATATCGGGCGGTGTTATTATCGCTGCCACGGCAAACACAATCACAATGGCGTAGCGCCGTTTCGCCCGCAAACCGGCCGCCGTCACCAGACCGACCCGCCCCAGCAGTGTCAACACCACCGGCAATTGAAAACAAAACCCGAAAGCCGTCATCAATATCATGGTGAAGGACAAATACTCACTGACCCGATTGACCATGCGTATATTGGCACTATCCGCCCCGCCCGATTGCATGGACAGAAAAAACTCCAGCGCCAAGGGCATGACAAGAAAAAACACCAACGCCGCGCCCGCCATAAACAATAGGGGCGAAGCAATAAGAAAAGGTAAAAAGGCACGCCGTTCATTGGCATAGAGGCCGGGGGCGATGAAGCGGTAAACATGCCAGGCCAAAAATGGAAAGGCGATAAACAGACCGGCAAACATGGAAAGCTTAATCTGGGTGAAAAAATACTCATGCGGCGCGGTATAGATAAGCTCCAGACTTTCCACCGCGCCCGCATTACGCATCATAGCTTGTTCAAACGGCCATAGCAGAAACCGGTAAATGCGCTCGGCAAAGCCGATACAGGCGACAAAAGCCAGCGTAAAAAAGCCAAGCGACCATAAAAGGCGGCTGCGTAATTCAACCAAATGCTCAAATAATGGGGCTTCCGATGCCGATAAATCATCCCGCGCCATGCTCAACCCTGTTCCTCATTTTTTGTTTTTTGGGCTGGAGTTTCGCGCTCGGCAAATAAATCAAGGCTCTCGCGTTTTTCAGGTTTCGATTTACCGGTCGGGGAATTGCCGGAAGGCCGGTCAGATGCAATATCCGTTTCCATATTGTCCATATGCATACGGAACTCTGCTGCCATGGCGCGCATCCGCCCCAAATAATGCCCGATTGTTCGCAGCACAGTCGGGATTTCGCGCGGCCCCATGACAAGCAAAACGACAATGCCTAGAACCAGCATTTCGGCCCAGCCAATGTCAAACATGTTCTGCCCCGTCAGCTTTTCGTGTCTTGTGACGACTTGTCGGTTTGCGAAGCCGCCGCATTATCCGCATTATCAGCCGGTGATGGTGTAGCCTCACCCTCAATTGTTTTACCGTCAGAAGGTTCCGACACATTATCGTCAAGCGCGGCCTGTCCCTCGCTCATGCCCTTGCGGAAACTAGTGATACCGGCGCCGATATCGCCCATAAGCGACGAAATCCGCCCGCGCCCGAATAAAAGCAACACCAGAACGGCGACAACAAGTATCTGAATCCAGCTAATGCCCACGGCTTACACCCATTTCTTCGTCTAACCCTAACTCTGGCTGAATAGCATAATATGACGAAGCGGCACAGAAAATTTATCTTCCGTCGGTTTTTCCGACCCATCTACCAGCCCCTCGACAATCTGGCCTCCAGCCAGTTCAATATGCACCAACCATTGCCGAGCAATGGCTTTGCATTTTATGGTTTTACCGGTAAACACCAGTGCTTCTTGTTGCTCGCCGCATTGCACATCTTGAGGCCGGAAGCCAATTTGGCAGGCCGGTGCAGGTGCTGGCAGCGCAACATCACCCAAAGCACAAGACAGGCCGCCATCATGTTGCGTGGCAGCCATTAGATTAACCGGCCCGAAAATCTCAGCCGTTTCAACATCAATCGGCGTATTAAATATGTTTTCCGGCCTGTCGGTCTGCACAATCCGACCGGCGCGCTGCACGGCAATACGGTCGGCCATGCGTAAAGCGTCGGCCGCATCATGGGTGACAATCAACGCCGCCGCGCCATTTTCGGCCAGCACACGCACAGTCAAATCCCGCATATTATCACGCAATTGCGGGTCAAGATTGGAGAATGGT
>Ga0213866_10002607_pt1 | contig 12567 bp, 22 predicted proteins | sample PICome_11_FD_160079 | JGI IMG/M metagenome (GOLD analysis project Ga0213866, IMG submission 160079) | Coastal seawater microbial communities near Pivers Island, North Carolina, United States - PICO284 | ecosystem: Environmental > Aquatic > Marine > Coastal | place: USA: North Carolina... | reverse complement strand
TGTTTGCTATCTTATGTACTTGTTTTTCCATAATCTAAATCCTTAAAAGTAACACCCCCAAATACATGGGGGTATTATTTTGTTTATAATCTAAACGGTTGCTTTAGTTAAATCACCATTCACTATAATAGTGCCGGGTGAAATCCAGACTGCCTGATCGATACTGGCTGAAGGTGCTAAACCACCTATAAAGCCTTGACCGCTCAAGTAATAATCATCACTATCTGCACCTTCAAACGCAACACTGAAGAATACTTCTGTTTTGCTGTTTGAAGTTGTCCATAATCCATTTGTAGCAACTGTGTTATCAGTTACTGATGCATTACCAAAGAATGCATCGTCGTCTAACAACATGTTGAAAGATATTTCATTTTCAACAACTGTTGTAAATGCACTAGAACTTGTAGAATCCAGTGTTGAATATCTTACTGTTCCTGGTGCTGTTGATACTTATACATCTTGTACTAGGGGCACGACAAAACCTGCCGCGTTCCCTGGTTGTGCAATAGTTGAACTATTACCTAATGTGAGGATTGCCTGTGAACCGCTTGTTACATTTATTACTCCTGCCATTTGATTTCTCCTTTATACAGTTATAAAATTATACTCGAAAGTATATGTAATTACATCATCTGTAATTTCAGTCTCGTAATCACTGTTACTTTCTGTAACTGATGTGATTGCGTTCCTGGCTATTAGCAGATTTGCAACTACGGTGTCAATATTATTAAATTGGTTTTTAGCATCTGTTGTAAAATAAGCATTAATAGTTGTTGTAGTCTGGTTAACATCGCCCTGATCCAGAGTTCTGTACAACTGTTCTACATTCAATTCCTGCTCATCCACATACACTACGTTGGGATTCTTTTCATAAAGAGGGTTACCACCCGAATCGAATGGTAACTCCTGACTTATGGTAATATTGCTTTGACCAGATAAGTTAGTTGTGATCTGAGTTATTAAGTCTGATCTTTTACTCATTATCTAACCACCACAATATTAGTTCTTGATCTTGAACGTCTTGTTCTTGCGAAAGTTGTTAATTTTTCATCGGCTTCAACGGTGCCATCTCCGTCAGCATCATACCAATCTGCAACTGCCAATAACTCTGTAAAGATGTCATTGAACTTATTGTTGTAGTATGATATTTTTGCTACTTCTGGTGACTCATCGTTACCGAATTCTGCAAATAATGGTGCAATATACTCTCCAATACAGTAGTAAACACACATATCTGTGAACTGTTGTCTTCTACCTAATGCGTTACTTGGATCTATGCGATTTGGGTTAACACTGGGTAAATTGTTTAGTTCAAATGTGTTTCCTGTATAATTGTTATATGTACTCCACCATGCAGATGTTTTCATTTTTAACAGTATACGATCAGTACTTTTTTGCAACATATTTTCTACATAGTCTTGTACACTCACGAAGCCTGATTCCTCAGGTATCTTAAGGTTATTACTTTCGAATATACGTTGGTCTTTTTGTACTACATCTGTGTACTCTGCAAAAGAAATTACACTACCACCGCCGTCTGTTATAAATGCCATTTAACCAATCTCCTCAATTAAGATGCGTCTGGTAATAGATTACTTCTATATAGAGTACAACCTGCTAACACGGCCACCATAGCATTTCTCAATGCATTGTTACCGATGTCACTTAGTGCTCCAATAGTTGATCCACCTACGCCTGCGATTTGCTTGTTAAGAGCTAACTCAAAACCTGCGTCAATAACACCAACGTAATTTCCGTCTGCGCCTACTGGTGCATTGTTATCACGTAAGTTAGCAACAGAAGTTGCGATTGCAACTACGTTTGCTTCGTCTTGACCACCGCCTAATGATGATGATTTAATTGTTCTACCAAATTCACTTCTTAATACAGTGAAACCATTTCTTGTAGTTCCTCTGAATTCATGAAGGTCTTTGTTAGGGTTATACCATACTTTCATTGTAGGTACTCTTGCTGAACCAAAAGCCATTGCTTCAGGTGACATAATGAATGACTGTTTGAATGATGCGTTTGCACCTGTAACACCGTCATTGTTTGTGAAACCTGTTTTCATAGCCGCTGTTCCGGCACTATCAGTAGCAACTGCTAGAGTTCCTGCTAATCTTTCTAAAGTAGCACCGACAACGTGATCGTATAATCCGTCTTCTACTGCTTCTTCTGTTACGTCAGATGCAACACCTCTTTTCTGGAAAGTGATGTTTGCCGCTGTTGGCGTTAAATTACTGTTTGCCGCCGCTAGAATACTAGCACCTTCACTTACTGAAGCCGCTGGTGTTGGAAGGTTCGCAACAGGTATTCTAATCTGTCCGCCGCCTTGTCCTTCGACATGTATTTGAGCTCTGATGAGTGCTGAGTTCTGTAACAATGTTTTGTCCAAGTAATATGGAACTAAATCTTGTACGATATCCGCATACATTTGCTCAATAGTGTCTGATCCTGTACTATATGCCATAGTATTTCTCCTTATTGATTATAGTTAATTTCCTGCCTGTCTCTTCATTTCCTTTTTAACCATTGCGTCGGTTATTTGGGATCTTTTGATTCCAGGCTGATACTGGCGGATTCTCATGAATGCCGCTCTGTAATCAGTATCGATTGCAACTTTGTTATCATCAACCTTTTTACTACTAGTAGTTCCGGCTGGTGTATCTGTTGTTTCTCCATACTGTAAATCAACACCTTGTTTACCAAAAGAAAGTCCTAATTTGTCTTTACCTACAATTTCAACTGCTTTAGCATAATCTGGTGTTTCACCATCCACAGTTAAGAAGTCGTTTCCGTTTCTTATTGCAAATGTATCACCTTCTACTGCTAACATATTATCTGCTTTCATCAATTTGATAACAGACTCCTTTTGTTGTGCTGACCAATTGCTTGGCATAGCATTTTGTAGTTGACTCATATGATCTTTCAATAATAAGTCTGTTTTTAGAGATGTTACCTGTTGTTTAAGTTCTTCCACCGTTGCTTCACGCTTTTTCACTGCATCACGCAATGAATCTACATTAAGTGTACTGCCTTCTTGAGGATTAACCTCTTGAAGTGTGGATACAACTTTTTTAACCTGGTCAATACTATCAACGTTTAATTCATTAAGCATTTGCTTCTGAACTTCGTTTTTTGCATTTGCCGATATTTTATTAACATCGTCTCTGCTGTATTGTCTTATGCCATTAACATAAGTCTTACCATCTCTAATCTCAACACTAGGTGTTGGGTTATTATCAGATTTTGTCTCAGATGCTACAGATTGCTCTGTTGCAACAGGATTTGCGGTATCTGTTACCGATTCAACATTATTTTCGGGTTGAACTGCCGTGTCATTTGATGCTTCCATCATTTCTCCTTTTATCGTAGAAGTAAACGTATTTTCGTTTACGGGTGTAATGTTACTCCCTACCTATGCCTTTTTACAGGCTATTATTTGTTGAAGTTGAATCTACCAATTGTTGTAATCTGGCTTTCAATTTCTCTTTTAATTCTTGTTTAAATTGCGGCGCTTCTTCCATATCCACACCTGTCATCATTTCTAATCTTAATTCATACTCTTGATGTGTAGCAAAAGGCATATATGTCACTAAACCATCTTCTCTGGTGTGGCTATGTGTACCTGTGCCGCCTAATCTGTTTGCTTCAGCCTCTGCTTCTGCTTCTGTTTCATAATCTTGTACAATGTATTCATTATCATCGTCAAATACTTCTGAATATCTTTCATATACACTTAATAATGTATCTATTTCTTTTATTTCGTTTTCCAAGCCTTTCTGATTGTACAATCTGTTATAACTAATACTTAAATCTTCTGGTGTTGCTTGATCCATCCAGGCGAACCAGATATTCCACAAGTTATATTCTGCGTTCTCCATACTGGTTGCTTTTTTACGGATAAATGCTTCCAATTTGCTGTCATACATTTCTATTTGTACACCACTACGACTTGCTTTAATCAAGTCTTCACTACGTATCATTGCAACCTGATTCATTTTATCAACTTGCTGATCCATTATAGCTCTTATCTCTGTAAGACTGCTTAAATCAGGTGACACAAATTCATATGTGTAATTTGGTTGCCCGTCCAGACTGTTTCCTGTAATTACAAGACTTCCAGGCTCTGCACCAACGTTATGACCATTACGGTTAAACGTTTCTTCATCAACTACATTTACAGGATGCAAGCCATATGACACGGCTGAATACTGCTCTCCAGCGAGACTGTAAATGCTACGTTGTATTTGTGCAATATCAAAGATAGGCGTATGCCCTATGCCCTGTTTGATAGGCGTACTCTGATAGACGGGTCTTACGATTGATGCCGTGCCTAGTTCATTAGGCTGGCTTATTTTATAAAACCCTAGGTTTGTTTCATCTTCCTCATCTGGTATGTATTCTGCACCATCTGGTAATACTATATCTGCCTCTTCGTGTAATGGCATAAAGATAGTATCTATTGTTTCTGATGAAATGTACTGGTAAATCTCTGCGTCAGAATCACTTGCGATCCTGATTACTATTCTGTCTAATACTAAGTCTCCACTTGCTGTATATTTGTAACTCCAATTTGTTACGTCTGTGGGCTTATGCATTCTCCATTTAGGATAATCACTGCCTGCTGGTTTTATACAACTAACCCACACAACTCCCATTGTGCTAGTAAATGTATCTACTTGACTCATAAATTCATTTAAGGAATTTTGAGAACCATCAGAATTATTAAGGAATGCTTGTATTTCTGGTGTATCTGGTAATGTTCTTTGTGGCGGAACTCTAAACAACATTGCATTGAATTCTGACACATATAATCTGGTGTATGGAAATGAAGGCACATTTGCCAACTTCTCATAATAATAATTACTTAAATTGTCCTGACCTGCATTTGCGGCTTCTGGCGAATTTGCTATACTGGCTTCTGTTCTAATCTTGCCTAATTCGTTACCGTATTCATCTATTGCGTATGTGCTTATTGTTTCTGATGATGTACTGTAATCGCTGGCATATGCCTTAAGATATCTACCATCTCTGTATGTTTGTCCGCCGTACAGACTGCGTTCTGCTAACTGCCAGTCATCATAATACTTTACATATAGTGGATGTGTATTGCGAATAAAATCGTGATAATTTATTTTGGCCAATTGTATCTCCAATGCGTTGTTGTCATATGGTATGACTATTTATCATTTTACCAACTTTTTGCCACTATTGTTGACAAATCATTAAAACATGTTATAATTAATATTGCTTGTCCTAACTTGCTACACCGATGTAAAACAACGGTTAAACAAAATACCCACATATTGTGGGTATTTTTTTGAGTGTTATGAATAAAAAAGCCGGATCGCTTGACTTATCCGGCTTTAAAAGAAAGTACATTATGTAAGACCCCTCTTACTACTCGACGGCTTTAACGAACACATCCTTTATGCCATCTAGTTAATGTAATAATATTTATCGGTTGCCTGTGTGCTGGAATCAAGGTAATGGCATTCACCTTTTTAGACGCACACAGGACTTACAACTTTATAATGTTATTGTTTTTGTACTATCTGCAACTAAATCAGGATCACTCTCAAAAGGCAGATATTCTGGATTTTTTGTATAATCTACATCTGCCAGATATATACCTGCTCTGGCCATTAAATTGATCATTTGTGGCATATCATATATACTCACACGATAACCATAACTCTGAGCAATTCTCCTTGCTCCTTCTTTACTTCTAGGGTTGTACTTATGCTTTGCTCTCATATTCTTCCTTTTCACTTAAAATCTTTAATAATAATTGTGTTCTGGTTATGTCATCCGGCATTTTGCTAATTCTGTTTAAATCTTGTGCGTTAAGCAAGCCATTTGTAATATAACTATCTATTATATCTGATCGCAATCGCCACGCATCAAAATTATCTTGCGAATCAAATCCTGGATATTCAGGTATGTTATGTTTTGCTTTCATATTCTTCCTGTGTTATACTGGTTATATCTTTTAAACCATATTTCATTGCCATATTCAGTATTGCATAATCCATATGATGTACTGTGGGTGCAATTACTTTTTGATAACTGTATTGTACATCATCGCCCACACCGAACATACATTTAAGGTATGCTATATGTGGTTTAAGTTCTGTTTCCTTTTGTGTCTTTGCCATTTTTAACTCCTGTATCTCTGGTATTCACGTTTGGTCTGGGTTTACCAAATATCTTTTCCCAATTTTCCTGATATTCGTCACTATGTGTGTTTGTTCTGGGTGTACTGCCTTTACCACCATGCCAATTACTCTTCTTCATCGATATACTTCCCATTTACTTTTACACGGAACTTGGGTTTAGTCTTTTTATCCTTTGTCCACTTTATTTTATCATAGTTATCTTTATACTGCTGGTCATTTACACCAGAATTGATCTCACTATAACTCATACCGTCTTTTATACTTCTGATCTTTTTGAGTTCTGGGTTTTTATCAATAATACTGACTGCTTTTTTAACCACAGCAGGGTCCATATGGGCTGTACTGCGTTTTGTAAATTCATCCATTATGCATCTCTCTTACGGATTTCGTTTCCAAATCCTGCTAATAATGTTATAATAGTTAATGGTAAGAACCATAATGATATCATATCTGTCATATGTCCCCACATAAGACTTAATCCGATTAAGCTCATTGTGTTAACACCTATTGTGGTGTGAGTACTCTCTTTTGTCATATATTCTGGTAATTTCATATTTTCTCCTTGTTATATAATGTAATTTCTTCTTCTGATGCCATCATCATGACGTCATCTACTTCTTTGTGTACTTCTGCCTGCATTATGCAGGAACCTCTGTCCATACCTATAAATTCTAGTGTTCTGTTAGTGACAGGATATTCTACCACTATTTTGTATAATTTTTTAGGTGTATATTGTGTCATACTCTGGTTTTGTCTGTCCCATACTTTATATGGTTGTTTAATCATTTTTTATCCTGGTTGCGATATAGATATATTTTGTGTCTTCTGGACAACTCCATAAGTATTCCTGTGCCTGTTGTCTACAGTTGTCTAATTTGCCATTTACGAATGTTTTTAAGTATTCCTTTTCTGGTTCTATTACTTTTATTACATAGTGTACGTTTGCCATTTTTAACTCCTATAGTGTTCTACTTACTCTATTATATGTCTGATTTATATCAGGTCTAACTGGATAATTGGCATATATCAAATATCCTAATGCATCATTAAAGTGACTGAAGTCTGTAGCACCGTCCTTTTCGGGCTGACGAGTATTCTCCTTGTATGTATGCTTTCTTAAACCATTAATTATTTTACTACATTTTGGGTCTATTGTCAATCTGCAATTATCTGCTTTCAGTACACTATTTACACTGGCAATACGATCTTTTACTGGAGGATTTTTACTGCCGGTTATTAACTTAAACCCTGCATTTTGTATAATAATATGATCGCTTAATCCTCCGCTACTGGTTTGTCTTCTGGCACCTGATGCATCTGGATATGCTATATAACGTTGATCAGGGTATCTGTGACGTATTTCATTACACATTTCCTGTGTATCTGATCCATATATTTCTATTTCATCAAATATGTGCATACCATTTAGTGTTTTATAACCTATTGCAACACATTGCGGAGAAATATTAAAATCCCAGCCTATGTGTATGGGTGTATGTTGTGCTAGTGGTACTGGTTGTTCAGATATATTGTGATCGCCAAATGCATAGTATATTGCACCGGCAAATTCCACCCAGCCTGCTTCATATTCCTGTTTATATGTTCGTTCATCCAGATCTATTTTAGCCTGTGCTAGTTCTTCTGCACTTACTTGCCCTCCTTGTGCTGTGGTGTACTGCCAACTAATCCATTCTGCATTTGTTTTGGCTGTGTTAAACAGATCAAACAGAAATCCTTTGCCTTTGGGTGTTCCTATAATCATGGCATCGCCTTCTCTATCTGATAGTGTAGGTCTTATAACGGCTTGCCAGGTTTCCTGTAATCCTGGTATATCTGCCGCTTCATCTATAACCACATAGTCTAAACCTATACCACGTATACTGTCTTTGTTATCAGCACTACGCAACATAATAAGACTGCCATTGACCAGTGTTATTTCCAGATTACTTTCATTAATTTTCTTAATCCAGTTGCGTTCTCTCAGCATGTTTTTAAGATCTTCCCAGGCAATCTGTTTTGCCATTCTGTATGTGGGGGCTACATACATACACTTTTTACCAGGATGTCTGGCATGTTTGGCTAATGAATTAATGGCTATGAATGTTTTACTGAAACGTCTGCCGGCTACCAGCACTTTAAATCTGGTGTCATCCTGTAATATTGATTTTTGTATATCAGTTAACTGCAAATCTGTACCCCTATAAATGAATGGGCACCGGGGTATTGGTGCCCACTCTGTATGTTTAAACGATCTGGTGTGAATGTTTGGCAACTATTATCATGTGAACGACATATTTCTATGTGTATTAGGATTCACCAGAATCTTCTAACCATGGGAGGACTTTATCCTCAGTAGTATTTATCGGTTGATCCATTTGACCTAAAATATTCTTGCCTAGGAATATCAGCATTGTTCTGTCGCCTTTAAGTGCTAAATCTAATTGTGCTTTACGCAATCGCTGTTTCGTGAGCAATCTGCCTTTTTGTATTATATCACGGAAGTTATCCACGAAGGTTTGCAACTTTACACCAAAAAAGTCTGCCATTTCCTGATTTGTACTATGTAATTTGGCTAATTCCAGCACTTGTTCTTCTGGAACTACTATTTTGTCTCTGCCTATCACTCTGCCACGTACTGTTTTCTCGCCATACTTGACATTTTTAACTTTATAAGGTGTACTGGGTTGCTCTGTTGCGTTATCTTCAGTTGACATTGCGTTCTCCTGTATCTTCAGTGTTATCGCCACTGTTTGCGTATAGTTCTATTTATCCTTTCTGTACTTTCGGGGTCTGCCAGTTACGTTTCTGAATATGGTGGTTTCACGCCAACCAGCCTGGGTTTTTTGGTATTTTCTGACTTTTACAGGAACTGGATATAGTGTATCCTGATGTATAACATAACCCAATTGCTCTTGTGGGTGCATGTCATGTATTTTGATTAACAGGTTATACTGTTTTATGCTGATATTGCCACTATTTAGAACATCATATACCCATCTAAACATATGATCGGCTGTTCTCATAGTGTTAAGCAGATTGGTTCTTTGATCAGATGTTACTTCCATACTGATATTTACAGTATGACCAGTATTTTATACTGTTTTAGTGGTTAGTCTAAATAATACCAATCTGCAAATTTAGGATTTGTAGTATTTTTGCACCTTCTAATAATTGTTTCTTTACTTGTATTAAAATGGTGGCTTGCTAAACGTAAATTATGAAATACACCATCTGGTGTGTTTATACTTCTACATTGTTTATTTACTTTTTGATTACTCATAGCAAGATCTAATTTTGTTTTTTCTCTTTTCTCTACAACTTTTTTAGGTATTTTTTTACCTTTATTGATTTTGCTATGATGTTCTCTTTGTTCTTTAGTCCAAACACGTTCCGAATTTATTTTGGATATTTTTTTGCGCCATTCAGGGTCAGACCAACGTTTTGCCATGGCTTTTTTGCGTTTTTCACTATTCCGTGATGCTTCTATTCTGGCTTGTTCAACTTCTTGTGTTCTACCTGCCTTCATTTTATTGATATGTTGTTCTGCCCATTCAGGATCTTTCCATCTTTTTACAGATTGTTTATGCCATTTATTTTTGTATTGTTTATCCTGATATTTTTTAACCATTACTTGTTTTTGTGCTTCACTGCGTTTCAGGTTCCAATTAGTTGTCATTAGCTCTTCATCACTGAGCCCGGGCAACGTTTTGTTGCCCCACTCAATGTCGTCGAATAGTGTTTTATCTTTATCACTACTCATGACTGCCACATTTGTTGTAAAATGTTATTACGCACACTGGCAGGCTGATAATGAAATGTATCACATATTCTCAATGCTATTCTGGGTGTTATCTCTACAAGATTTCTGTAATGCTTGTTGATATAATCCAGTGCGGCATTTATATCCTTTTGTGGATAACCTGGTTTGCCATTTTTTTGTTTATGGTCTACACATTTACCATTTAACATGCCCACATGTTCACATAAATGAAGCGTATACATCAACTTTTGTTCATTAGTAAACATACATGTAGCAAAGTTAAATCTACTGTCTATAGCCAATGCCCATTGTTTACACTTTTTAAGTATATCCTCTTTTCTGTCATTGGTTATCCAGATTATGGTGCCATTGAACTTGAAAGAATGTGGAACATTGAACTCTTCCATAAGTGCATTCTTTCTGGTTGTTTCCCAAGTAACTTCGCGGTTTTGCCCTAAATCACAAGCACCTAACAGCATGGGGATAATCTGATTACGTTCTGTATGATGTATTACATCCACATCGTCCATTACCAGGATTCTGTGTTTTTCTCTGTTTAAATACAACTTTACATACAGACTTGCGGCAGTTACTTTACCACCTTTTAGATATTCCACGTGATCTGTTACACCTGCATCTACCAAGGCTTTCTTTACAGTATATGTTTTACCTGTTCCGGCATCTCCACTTACTATAAGGCCATTAATAGCACTGGTTTTATTGTATGCAAAAGATTGTGTTTGATGATATACTCCATCAAATACATCTAATACTTCTTTTGCTATTGGGTTTATTCTGCTAGGAGAATACCTAGCGGTTTGATTTGCTTTTTTCATGTTACCTCCTTAAAGGTTGTTATATTGTTTATATTTGCTGTAAACCTTAATTTACAACGTCATATTATTATTATACACAGATATTTATATATGTCAAGTGTTTTTATATTATGTTCTGGCAAATGCTACGCATTTACCGATTCCTCAGTCCTTTCGGACTTCGGAAAGTATTTTTATTACTACGAAGTAGTTACTTGATGTAGATTGTTTCAGTCAGACGGAACCACTTCTGGTTCCATCCTCTTGATGTGAGTAGTCACAGCCGAGATGAGCAGGTATTTAACACTATGGGACAATGGGTCTTGTAACTATCTCCAACCTGCTACGGTATGCTGATGCATGTATAACTTCGTTCCTATTGTTATACTGTTTATGTCCAGTGTATTTGAGCTAACAGAAAGAGCCTACAACGTATATAATCAGTGGGTATGCTGTATATATTTGTTTTAAGAGTGCGGGTACCGAAATCGCCGCCTTTATCTCTAGCCTTATATCTGGTGGCTAACCTTATGTTCTGTTTGTTAAATGCCTAATCTACGACTCAATTCCATTTGTATCATAGTGTGTTGTGGACCGTTTGTTCTGTATTGGTCCAGTCCCCACTTTAAGTAATTAAATGGTAGATCTTTTAATTTTTTGCCTTGATGTTTGCCTGGGTATTGCCATATTTCGTTTTCTATAAAACGTGTAAATTGTTTTGTTTTTTTTAATTTTGCCATAATGAGTTGCCTTGGGTCGAAGCAGACACTTAATTGTTACATAAAGTAATTTGGAGACCACTTAAATGATAGTTGCCTGCTTCTATTTTTATTTATCCTTTAATGTATCTTGAAAGATATTCTTTTTGGCGGTTGTATATCTGTTTTTGTTATATAATTGTATCCTGGTGTCCAGGAACTGTTAAACAGTGGTGCAATTAATTTATTCCAGACTTCTGTAATTTTTTTAAGTTGATTCTTGTTTAAGTCAGCATTGCTTCTGTAATGATTACTTAATATACCGCCCACATAACTTATTATACTGTTTTCTGGTTTACTAAAATAACTGCTTTTGGGTAATGATAAATCTGGCATGCCATTTTTAGTATTAAACATTTCCCACATTGTCTCTTCTTGTATACTGCGACTAGCACTTTCTGACAAAAATCGTTGTAACCAATACATAATGTGATCCAAATCATCTGGTTGTATAAACACATAACCTGTTTCTTTGCCTTCACTTGTTGTTTTAGGTCTAAATGCTATTTGTTCAAATTTACCTTTATCTGTTTTAGTAGGAATATCTTGTACACTTACGCTCATAGTCCCTCCCTGTCAGCATGTGGATAATCAGGATGTAGTGGATGCAACCAGAACTTGGTTCTTTTAACCTGTGTTCTCCAATCCTCTTTGGCACTGATTACTTTGCCTCTGAGAGGATGTTGTTTACGTGGGTTTTCATAATATGCATTTTTATACTTTTTAACTTTACGTCTGATACTTTGTGGGTGTAAAGATAACTCCATACCCAGTTCATAATCTGTTTTGTTATGCAACTTTTCACATTGTGTGGGTTTTGCCTTGCGTTGAAAGGGTGTGCCATAATTTTGCACTCTCATATGTATGGTTGCTGGATGCACTTGTTCTTGTTTTGCTAGGTCTACTGCGTGTATACCCCATTTACTGTAGAATGAGTCTGGATCTTCACTCATTGTGGTATTACTGTGTTGTCTGGTGGTATAATTTTTATCTGATTCTGATCTATACCTGTATTCTGTATATGAACCTGAACCTTTAATCCATTTCCCGTT
>Ga0213866_10002606_pt1 | contig 12569 bp, 11 predicted proteins | sample PICome_11_FD_160079 | JGI IMG/M metagenome (GOLD analysis project Ga0213866, IMG submission 160079) | Coastal seawater microbial communities near Pivers Island, North Carolina, United States - PICO284 | ecosystem: Environmental > Aquatic > Marine > Coastal | place: USA: North Carolina... | reverse complement strand
GTTGCTCGAAGCCGGTGATGGTGCACCGGCGGTGCTGGTCCACCCACCAGGTGTGGCCTACAGCGCAGCCTTTCTGCCGGTGCTGGCCGAAGCTCTAACCAGCAGCAACGGGCCGCTTCTGGTGGTCGTGGGGCACGTCAACCCCAACCGCGTTGCCCTGCTGCGGGATCTGGCGGAGGCGTACGCCGGCTTGGAGCTGATCGTCTCCAACCCGGGCGCCAAGCTGATCGAAGAGCTGTGGAGCCAACGCAAACCGGCCCCTCCCGGCGAGACCACAGAGCAACCACCGCTGCCTGATCTGCCTCCCCTTCGGATCATCCGCCAGGAGCAAACGCTTCCCCTGAGCCATCAGCGCAGCTTGATGCTGCTGCCGGCCCCAACCCCCCGCTGGCCAGGCGGGTTGCTGGCGTTCGAGGAAAGCCTGGGTCTGCTGATGAGCGACAAGTTCTTCAGCGCCCACCTGTGCACGGACAGCTGGGCCGAAAGCAACCGCAGCAGCACCGAAGAAGAACGTCGTCACTTCTATGACTGCCTGATGGCCCCCATGGCCCGTCAGGTGGATGCCCTGGTGGAACGGCTCGAAGAGCTCGACATCCGCACCATCGCACCGGGCCATGGCCCGGCGATCGAAGCCAGTTGGCGCAGCCTGCTGAATGACTACCGCCGCTGGGGCGAAGGCCAGCAGAACGCCAGCCTGACGGTGGCCTTGCTGTTCGCCAGCGCCTACGGCAACACCGCAGCCATTGCCGATGCCCTGGCCCGCGGCGTCAGCCGTACGGGCATCCGGGTGAGCAGCTTGAACTGCGAATTCACCCCCGCCGATGAACTTGTGAGCACGATTCAGCAGGCGGACGCCGTGTTGATTGGCTCTCCCACCCTTGGGGGACATGCCCCCACACCGATCGTCTCGGCCTTGGGCACCCTGTTGGCGGAGGGAGATCGCAGCAAACCCGTGGGGGTGTTTGGCAGTTTCGGCTGGAGCGGCGAGGCGGTGGATCTGCTGGAAACGAAGTTGCGGGATGGCGGCTTCAGCTTTGGCTTCGAACCGATCCGGGTGAAGTTCAGTCCGGATGCCGCACGGGTGAAAGAGCTGGAGGAAACCGGCACCCGTTTCGCACGGCAGCTGCTGCAGAGCCAGAAACGGGCGCAGCGGCGCAGTGCTGGGGGCTTGAGCGAAAGCCGCAGCGATCCCGCGGTGCTGGCCTTGGGCCGCGTGATTGGCTCCCTCTGCGTGCTCACCACCCGCAAAGCCGATCTGAGTGGTGCCATGGTGGCCAGCTGGGTCAGTCAGGCGAGCTTCAGTCCTCCGGGCATCACCGTTGCCGTCGCCAAGGACCGTGCCGTGGAAGCCCTGCTGCACAAGGGCGATCGTTTTGCCTTGAACGTGCTGGCCGAGGGACGCGAAACCAGCCTGATGAAGCAGTTCCTGCAACCGTTCGAACCCGGGGCCGACCGCTTTGCGGGGCTGGAGCTGGAGACGAGCCCCGCCGAGCAGCCGTTGCTGCCGGATGCTTTGGCCTGGCTCGAGGGCAAGGTGAGCCAGCGAATGGAATGCGGTGACCACTGGCTGATCTATGCCGAAGTGGATCACGGAGGGGTTTTTGATCAAGAGGGCAGCACCGCGGTGCACCAACGCCGCAGCGGCGCCAACTACTGAGCTGGCAGCCCGAACCGGGAACCCGAACCCTCACCTAACTCATACTCATTATGAGTTAGGTCTAAGCTGCTGCAACGATCGCAGCTTTCGTCTTTGGACCTCTCCAAGCCATCCACCCACGCCAACCTCGAAGCCGCCTTCGGCGGCGAGAGCATGGCCAACCGCAAATACCTTTTCTTTGCAGACGTGGCCAAACAACTGGGCCACAAGGACCTGGCCAAGCTGTTTCGCGACACCGCAGCGCAGGAAACGGAACACGCTTTTGCCCACTTCCGCCTGCTGCACCCCGAGCTGGTGGTCAGCAATCCCGACCAACTGAGCGACGAGGAGAAACAGGCCGTGCTCAGCCGCTGCTTGGAACTGGCGATTGAGGGCGAAACCTACGAGTACACAACGATGTATCCGGAGTTCACCGCCCAAGCCGGGCGAGACCGGGATAGCGGAGCCGAGGCGGAGTTCGCCGAGCAAACCAGTGAATCCAAGGAGCATGCCGGTGTGTTCCGCACTGCCGCCAAGAACTTCGGCCTGCTGACCCCGATCGAGCAGCATCACGCCGAAACCTATGGCATCGCTCTGGAAGCTCTGCAGGGCAAGGGAACAGCAGGCCAGGCCGATGAACCCATCCCGGGCAAATGGATCTGCAAGGTGTGCTCAGTGATCTACGACCCCGCCGAAGGAGATCCGGATTCGGGCATCCCTGCAGGCACCCCCTTTGAAGCGATTCCCGACGATTGGCAATGCCCGATCTGTGGCGTCCGCAAAGCCAGCTTCGTTCCCTACCGCGAAGCCGAATTGAAAGCGGCCTGACGCCCTGACCGCTGATGGGTCTCGTTGTGAAAACCGACGAGACCTTGCACGATTCCATCAAGAGCCGACTCCCCGATGCCCTCTGATCTCATCGTTCTGACAGCGAGCAATGGCGAGAACCTCAAACTGGCGGAACGCTTCGTTCAGGCCGCAGCGACTCAAAACGCCAATGCCGAACTGATCGACCTCACACAACTCGATCTGCCTCTGTTCACCCCGAGAGTCAAAGACGCAGGGGCGGGTCCTGATCTGGCGACCCTGCACGACAAGTTGCACCAAACACCGCGCTGGGGGATCTGCGCACCGGAATACAACGGCTCGATTCCGCCATCGCTCACCAATGCCATTGCCTGGCTCTCGGTGACCGACGACGACTTCCGGAGCCTCTTCAACGGTCGACCGATTGCCATGGCCACCTTCTCTGGCGGTGGTGGCATGGAACTGCTGGTGTCCTTACGCATCCAACTCACCCACCTCGGAGCTCAGGTGGTGGGGCGTCAGCTGCTGAGCAACCATGCCAAACCAGCACAGGACGACAGCATCAGCGACCTGGTGCAGCGGCTTCTGCAGATGCAACCCCTCCAACTCTGAGCGCCCCATGCCCCGGACGCCCTCCGCCAACACGTCAACCGTGATCCTGCGACCCGCAGACCAGCGCTTTCACAGCCAACTGGACTGGCTCGATTCCTGGCACAGCTTTTCCTTCGGCAACCATCAGGATCCGAACTGGATGGGCTTCGGCCCCTTGCGGGTGATCAATGACGACACCATTGCTGCCGGAACGGGTTTCGGCATGCACCCCCACCGCGACATGGAAATCATCACCGTGATGGTGGATGGGGCACTGACCCATGCCGACTCGATGGGCAACAGCGAGGTTCTGCACGCCGGCGAGGTGCAACGGATGAGCGCCGGCACCGGAATCGTGCACAGCGAAATCAACCAAACCAGCTCACCCTGCAGGCTGCTGCAGATCTGGATTGAGCCAGCTCAGCTGGGCATCCAGCCCGCTTACGAGCAAAAACCCTTCGCGATCGGCGAGGGCTGGACGCCCCTGATTGAGCCAAGCGCATCCGGGGAGGCGATGGCCATCGAACGTCCCGTCCACCTCTGGCGTGCCCAGCCACAACGCCAACAGCACTTGCCCCTCCCCAGCAGCGAAGAGCGGTTGCTCTGGATCCAGGTGATTGATGGGGAACTGAAGCTCCAGAGCAAGGGCACCCCCGAACAGTCGCTGCGGCGAGGCGACGGGCTGGGTCTGACCCAGGAGGCCTCAACACAGCGGGAGCTGATCGGCCTCAGTGAACACGCAGACGTGCTGCTGTTTGCCCTGTCATGAAGCAATCCGGAAAAGATCTGGTGCATGCGCGAGACACCAGATCTTGCGCCCTGAAATGACGGAGTCACTCACAAACAATCCCTAGAGCGATGGGATTCATGAACGGTCAAGAGGCCTCGGTTCGGTACCGCGGCTTTCTTTTGATGCCTCAAACCAACCGGAGTTGGCTGGTGCGACCGGAACGCAGCCCGATGCGATTGCTGCCGTTCCGCACACCAACCTGCTCACTGGCCGACGTCAAAGCCCTGCTGGACTGGCGTCTGGCCCAAGAAGAATCTGAAATCGGCGTGGCCTGAGCTCAGGCCGCTGCCGGCGGAGGGGTGGGATCGCCCACCGGTTGAAAAGGAATCACCAGGGTGGCCCAGTGATCGGGCCGCTCGGGGCGGCTGCGACGGGAACGGCGGGTGCCAAAGGGAACCCGAATCACATTCGTTCCTTCAATCGACAAGGTGTGGCCGCGATTGAAGGCCGATTCAAGACCTTCAGGAAGTTGAGGAAGGGCTGGCCCTTCAACGCTGCTGAGCGCAGATTTCTTGTTGTTATCCCGATCCATGGTGTCCCCCGACAGACGAATCAGTTGTGGATCAGTTTGACCGAACCCGCAAGGGCGATGAACGGAATCAAACCAATTTTTCCACTTTCAGTGAAAATTTACACGGTCTGATCCACCGACACCAGGGCTTCAAGCCGCCACAGCCATCGCTTCAACCGAGGGACAGGTGCACACCAGATTGCGATCGCCGAAGGCGTTATCAATCCGCGCCACAGCCGGCCAAACCTTGCTCTCCTGCTGGCCCTCCATCGGGAAGGCGGCCTGTTGACGGCTGTAGGGACGGTCCCAGTCGTCCGCTGTGACGGCAGCCAGGGTGTGCGGAGCACGCTTCAGGGGGTTGTTCTCAGGATCGCTGCTGCCGGTTTCAATCGCACGAATCTCCTCACGGATCGCCACCAGGGCATCGGCGAAGCGATCCAGCTCCGCCAGGCTTTCACTCTCGGTGGGCTCCACCATCACCGTTCCCGCCACCGGCCAACTGACGGTGGGTGCATGGAAGCCGTAGTCCATCAACCGCTTGGCGATGTCATCGACATCGATCCCTGCATCCCGTTTGAGCGGGCGCAGGTCAAGGATGCATTCATGGGCCACCCGACCGGTGCTGCCTCGAAACAGCACGGGGTACGAGGCGTCGAGGCGATGGGCCAGGTAGTTGGCGGACAACAGCGCCACGGCACTGGCTTGCCGCAGGGCCTCCGCCCCCATCATCCGCAGGTACATCCAACTGATCGGCAGGATGCTGGCGCTGCCCAGCGCTGCTGCGGACACAGGACCGATGGCCGACGAGGCACCGGCCTGCAAGGGATGCCCCGGCAGGAAGGGCGCCAAATGCGCCGCCACACCGATCGGTCCCACACCCGGGCCACCGCCCCCATGGGGGATGCAGAAGGTCTTGTGCAGGTTGAGGTGGCAGACATCGGCACCGAAGGCACCGGGACGGCACAGCCCCACCTGGGCATTGAGGTTGGCCCCGTCGAGATACACCTGGCCGCCGTGCTGATGCACCACCGAGCAGATCTCTCGGATGCCGGTTTCAAACACACCGTGGGTGGAGGGGTAGGTGACCATCAGCGCCGCCAGCCGGTCGGCATGCTCGGCCGCCTTCGCGGCCAGATCCTGCTGGTCGATGTTGCCCTCGTCATCACAGGCCACAGCCACCACCTTGAGGCCGGCCATCACGGCACTGGCGGGGTTGGTGCCATGGGCACTGGTGGGAATCAGACAGATGTCGCGATGGCCCTCAGAGCGGGAGCGGTGCCAGGCGCGAATCACCAACAGCCCTGCGTATTCCCCCTGGGAACCGGCATTGGGCTGCAACGACACGGCTGAAAAGCCCGTCAAGGCGGCCAGCCATTGCTCCAGATCATCGGCCAGATGGCGATAGCCCTGGGCCTGATCGGCTGGGGCAAAGGGATGCAAGGCCGCAAAAGCAGGCCAGCTCACCGGCTGCAGCTCAGCGGCAGCGTTGAGCTTCATGGTGCAGCTGCCCAATGGGATCATCCCGTGCACCAGCGAAAGATCACGGCTCACCAACCGCTGGATGTAGCGCAACAGCTCCGATTCGCTGCGGTACTGGTGAAAGACCGGCTGTCTCAGCCAGGGTTGGCTGCGCTGCGGCAGGGAGAGAAGCTCGGGCCGCTCAGCCTCAAGCTCGGGCACAGCCTGACCGCAGGCCTCGGCCAATAGTTCGAGCAGGGCTTGCAGCTCCCGTGGATCCGAGAGCTCATCGAGGCTGATGCCGAATCCGGTGGCGTCCGCCGGCGCTGCGCCATCGGGCAGCACCCGCAGATTGAAGCCCGCCGCCATGGCGGCGCAGTGAACGGCAGGTGCCAATGCACAGTTCACGGTGACGGTGTCAAACCGATCAGCCCGCTCCAGCGGATAGCCGAGGGCCCGCAGGCCCTGCTCCAGCTGGCTGCGCAGCCCAACAATGCGCTGGGCGATGGCCTGCAGACCATCAGGCCCGTGGTGCACGGCATAAAACGACGCCATCACGGCGAGCAGCACCTGGGCCGTGCAGATGTTGCTGGTGGCCTTGTCGCGACGGATGTGCTGCTCACGGGTTTGCAGCGCCAAGCGCAGAGCCGAACGGCCTTCCGCATCCTTGGATTGCCCCACAAGACGGCCGGGGATCTGCCGCTTGTAGGCCTCAACCGTGGCGAAGAAAGCCGCATGGGGTCCACCAAATCCCATCGGCACCCCCAGGCGTTGGGCGCTGCCCACGGCAATGTCGGCCCCCAGGGATCCCACAGGCGCCATCAGGGTCTGCGCCAGGGGATCGATGGCCACGGTGGCCAAGGCACCAGCGGCATGGGCCGCGTCGATCACGGCGGTGGGATCCCAGAGGCATCCATCGGCGCCGGGCAACTGCAGCAGCACTCCGAAGACGGACGCGTCGATCGGCGCCGTGGACGGGTCGATCCGCTCAAGGCTGATGCCGAGGGGTTCAGCGCGGGTCTGCAGCACCGCCCAGGTCTGCGGCAGCACATTGGCGTCCACCAGAAACCGGGTCGCCTCGGGGCGACGGCACACCCCGAAGCTGAGGCTCATGGCCTCCGCAGCTGCGGTGGCTTCATCGAGCAGCGACGCATTAGCGATCGGCAAGCCGGTGAGCTCACTGATCAGGGTTTGAAAGTTGAGGAGGGCCTCCAACCGCCCCTGGGCGATTTCCGCCTGATAAGGGGTGTAGGCGGTGTACCAGGCCGGATTTTCAAAAACATGGCGCTGAATCAGGGCCGGGGTTGCGGTGCCGTAGTAGCCCAGCCCGATCAGGGAGCGGCGCAGCCTGTTGGTCTCGCTCAGCTGCTTGAGCTGGCGGAGGGCCTCCGCCTCCCCACAACCCTCCGGCAACGCCTCAACCGGCGGTGCTGGGTCGAGGATGTCGGCGGGCACGACATCAGCGATGAACTCCTTCAGATCGCTGTAGCCGAGAGCATTCAGCATGCGGAGTTGTTCCGCTTCGCTCGGGCCGATGTGCCGCTGCGAAAAAGGAGAGATCAACGTCTAAAGCAGCAGCCGACGGAGAGATCGTAAGAGCCGCGTTCCGGCGCTGATGCCGACCGCTGTGATGTCAGCCGGCGTTGACCTTGGCGCCGTAGGCCTCCGCGCTCATCAGGCTGTCGAGCTCGGCGGGATCCGACGGACGCAGCACCAGCAGCCAACCCTCGCCGTGGGGATCGTTCTGCAGTTCCTCCGGACTGGCCAGCACCGCTTCATTGCGTTGCACCACCTCACCGGCAATCGGTGCGTACATGTCTTCCACGGCCTTCACCGACTCCACCGATCCGAAGCTGGTGCCCTTCGCCAGGCTGGCGCCCACCTCCGGCAGATCCACAAACACGATGTCGCCCAGCTGATCAACGGCGAAGGCACTGATGCCCACCCGCACCAACTCACCATCGGCATTGGCGTACTCGTGGCTGTCAGCGAAGCGAAAAGAGTCGGGGAACGCGAACGCCATCGAGGCAGTTTCAGGTGGTCCCAGTCTGCGGGAGATTGATCAGTCCTGCCGCATTCAGGTCACACAACGCACGGGAGAGGGCGAGGCGGATGTGGGCGCGATGTGTGCCGCCCTGCACATACAGGTTGAACGGTTCCCGCAGCGGCGCATCGGCCGAAAATTCACTGGTGGAGCCGTCGATGAACGTTCCCCCGGCCATCACCAGATCAGAGGCATAGCCCGGCATGGATGCCGGCACCGGATCGAGGTAGGCCCCGATGGGTGACATCGCCTGGAAGGCGCGGCAGACGACTTTGAGGGCTTCCGGACTGCCCAGCCGAACCGCCTGGATCAAATCGCTGCGCACGGACCCAGGCGCTGGATTCACAGGGAACCCGAGCCGCTCGAACACCCCCGCCACCAGATCCGCGCCAATCAAGGCCTCCGACACCATCTGCGGTGCCAGGAACAACCCCTGCAGCACCAACCGCTGCAGGTCAAATCCCGTACCGCCCTCGCTGCCGATCCCAGGCGCCGTGAGCCGACAGCAGGCCTGCTCCACCAGATCGGCCCGTCCAGCGATGTAGCCGCCGGTGGGGGCGACGGTGCCGCCGAGGTTCTTGATCAACGATCCAGCGATGAGATCCGCCCCTACCGCCGTCGGTTCCTGCTCCTGCACCAGCTCGCCGTAGCAGTTGTCGACAAAGACAACGCAGTCGGGCTGGCGGGCATGGATGCGCTCACACAGCCCGGCGATCTGCTCAACCGTGACCGACGGACGCCAGCTGTAGCCGCAGCTGCGCTGAATCAGCACCATCCGGCATGGCTGCTCCAGGGCCTGGCTCAACGCCGCCTCGTCCACCGCCCCATCCGGCTGCAGATCGATTTCGTCGTAGGCAACCCCGAACTCCGCCAGGGAACCCTGGCCCGTTCCTCGGATCCCGATCACCTCCTCGAGGGTGTCGTAGGGACGACCGGTGATCGAAAGCAAACGGTCACCGGGCCGCAGCACCCCGAACAGCGCTGCGGCAATGGCATGGGTGCCACTGACGAATTGCAGGCGCACCGCCGCAGCTTCAGCCCCCAACACCCGGGCAAAAACCCGATCCACCACCTCACGGCCTTGATCCCCATGGCCGTAGCCGGTGAGGGAAGCGAAATGCTGGGTTCCAACGCGCTCCGCCGCGAGGGCATCCAACACGCGTTGCAAGCGTTGCTCCACAGCCGCCGTTCTCGCTGCAGCCAGGTCGGCCTGATCCCGCGCCACCGCATCGATCAGCCGTGTCGCGATCGCGCTGCTCAACAGAGTTCTCCTGAAAAAGTGGGCTTCATCGAGCCCATGCTGCGCCGCCATGGACCCCGACCGAACCTCTGCTGTGCGCCAACTCCTTTAGATTTCTGTCTCTAACGGCACCACCCGCTCCCCGGTTTTCCTGTTTGAGCGGCTTGTCAATTTCAGGAGAATCCGTTTGGTTTCCTCGCAAACAGCTGACACACGCGAGCTTCGGCAGCGGGCCGCGGTGATGGCACCGCGTGATCCCCTGCCTGCGCGTCAGCGCAAGTTGAAGATGGGAACCACCAGCTTCATGCTGGTGATGCACGTGCTCGCCACCGTGGCGCTGCTGCCGCGCTTCTGGAGCTGGCAGGGCGTTGTGGCCTTCGGCGTTCTCTATTGGATGACGGTGCTGGGCGTCACCCTGGGGCTTCACCGTCTGGTGGCGCACCGCAGCCTGGTGGTGCCGGTGTGGGTTGAGCGGATCCTGGTGCTGATGGGCACCCTCGCCTGCCAGAGCGGCCCGATCGAATGGGTGGGGCTGCACCGCCATCACCACCGTTTTTCGGATCAGCCCACGGATCACCACGACGCTGGTCGTGGACTGTGGTGGAGCCACAGCGAGTGGATGCTGCACGACATCCCAGCCCTGAAGGAACTCGACCGCTATGCCGGCGACCTTCAGTGCGACCCCTTCTATCGCTGGCTTGACCGCTGGTTCCTGCTGCTGCAAATCCCCCTGGGCTTGGGGCTCTACTGGTTCGGCGAAGCCGCCCAGGTGCACGGCGGTGGCCTTGGCCTGGTGCTTTGGGCCATCCCTCTGCGTCTTGTGGTCGTTTATCACGTCACCTGGCTGGTGAATTCCGCCACCCATGCCTTCGGTTATCGCAATTTCGATTGCCCCGACCTGTCCCGCAACTGCTGGTGGGTGGCACTGCTCTCCTTCGGTGAGGGCTGGCACAACAACCATCACGCCCATCCGGCCAGTGCGCGCCATGGTTTGCGCTGGTTTGAGTTCGATCTCACCTGGCAGCACGTGCGCCTGCTCAAGCGCCTTGGACTGGCCAGCCGGATCCGTACGGCCCGTTATGTCCCCGAAGCCTCCTGAGGCTCAACGTCATCTCCAGCAACAGGCCACGTCGTAACGTGGTCGATCGCACCCGTCTCCATCCTTCGTTCCGGTCCCATGCCTAAGCGTGTACAAGTCGTTCTGAATGAGGACGTCCTCAGCCTCGGCAAGGACGGAGACCTGGTGGAAGTGGCTCCCGGTTACGCCCGTAACTTCCTGCTGCCCTTCGGCAAAGCTGTGCCCCTCACCCCCGCGGTGATGAAGCAGGTGGAGCACCGCCGCGCCAAGGAAGCTGAGCGTCAGGCCGCCCTGAAGCAAGAAGCCCTCGACTTCAAGACCGCCCTCTCCACCATTGGTCGCTTCACCGTGAAGAAGCAGACCGGTGAAGACAACGTGCTGTTCGGCACCGTCACCAACGGTGATGTGGCTGAGGCCATCGAATCGGCCACCAAGAAGGAAATCGACCGCCGCGACATCGTGGTGCCTGAGATTCACCGCACCGGCAAGTACGCCGTGACGGTGAAGCTGCACAGCGAAGTCACCGCTGAAATCAACCTGGAAGTGGTCAGCTACTGATCGCTGTCAATTGACACTCAAACGGTTCATTCGAGCCAGAGTGTGATTCCTTCGCTTCACGCCCTGCCGCCATGGTGAGCGTTCCCCTTCCAGAGAACAACGATGGGGGACGCCTTGGTTATGGCAAAGGCCGTCGCGACGACGAGCCCAATTTCGAGGCTCTGCCCGATTCGCTTCCGCCCCAGAACCTGGAGGCGGAGGAAGCGGTGCTGGGCGGCATCCTGCTCGATCCCGATGCAATCGGGCGTGTGGCCGATGTGCTGCAGCCGGAAGCGTTTTATCTGAACGCCCACCGGGAGATCTTCCGCACCGCCCTGATGCTGCACGGCCAGGGCAAGCCGACGGATCTCACCGCCATGAGCGCCTGGCTGGCCGACACCGGCGCCCTCGAGAAGGTGGGCGGCAACAACCGACTGGTGGAGCTGGTGGAGCGGGTGCCGTCCACCGCCTCGATCGAGCAGGTGGCCCGGCTGGTGATGGACAAGTTCCTGCGCCGCCAGCTGATCCGCTCCGGCAATGAAGTGATCAAGCTGGGCTTTGATCAGAGCCTGCCGATGGAGCAGGTGCTGGATCAGGCGGAGCAGAAGATCTTTGCCATCAGCCAGGAGAAACCTTCCAAAGGGCTCACCCCCACCGCCGAGATCCTCACCCAGACCTTTGAGGAGATCGAAAGCCGCTCGCTGGGCACCTCGGTGGCCGGCATCCCGGTGAACTTCTACGACCTGGACGCGATGACCCAGGGCCTGCAGCGCAGCGACCTGATCATCGTTGCCGGCCGACCGGCCATGGGCAAAACCTCAATTGCGCTGAACCTGGCCAAGAACGTGGCCCAGCTGCACGACCTTCCGGTGTGCCTGTTCTCCCTGGAGATGAGCAAGGAACAGCTCACCTACCGCCTGCTCTCGATGGAGGTGGGCATCGAAGCGGGCCGGCTGCGCACCGGCCGCTTGCAGCAGGAGGAATGGCCGCTGCTGGGCCAGGGCATCAACAGCCTGGGGCAACTGCCGATGTTCATCGACGACAAACCCAACTCCGGCGTGCTGGAGATGCGCTCACTCTGCCGGCGGCTGATGGCCGAACAGGGCAAGGAACTGGGGTTGGTGATGATCGACTACCTGCAGCTGATGGAAGGCTCAGGCTCCGACAACCGGGTGCAGGAGCTCTCGCGCATCACCCGGGGCCTGAAGCAGATGGCGCGGGAACTGAACGTGCCGGTGATTGCCCTCTCCCAGTTGAGCCGGGGCGTGGAGGCACGCACCAACAAGCGACCGATGCTGAGCGACCTGCGGGAATCGGGTTCGATCGAGCAAGACGCCGACCTGGTGCTGATGATCTACCGCGACGAGTATTACAACCCGGAAACCGCCGACCGCGGCATCACCGAAGTGATCGTGACCAAGCACCGCAACGGTCCGGTGGGCACGGTGAAGCTGCTGTTCGAGCCGCAGTTCACCCGCTTCCGCAACCTGGCGGCCTGAACGGCGCAGTTGGTGGGACACCAGAACCAATTCAGCCTCGGATTCCATCACCGGCCAGGCCATTCCGCTTCCCGAAAGCCTCGGCACAGAAGACATCACCACCTCAGGCCTGCTCTACGACACCAAAGGCAATCCACACTTTTTCAAAAACAATCAGGGCCAATGGCAGTGGAAGCAGATGCAAAACGATCTCAATGCTGCCCTCGATCGACTTGCTGAACACTCCACAGATCCCGCCGCCACAATTCAAGTCAACGCCTATGGCCTGAACAACACCGGCAGCGTCTCACTCGCCAACACCTATCAAGACCTCTTCTCCAACCAGAGCTTCGATAACACCTCTGGCGGCTGGAGCTACACCCACCACACCATCAACTC
>Ga0213866_10002604_pt1 | contig 12581 bp, 10 predicted proteins | sample PICome_11_FD_160079 | JGI IMG/M metagenome (GOLD analysis project Ga0213866, IMG submission 160079) | Coastal seawater microbial communities near Pivers Island, North Carolina, United States - PICO284 | ecosystem: Environmental > Aquatic > Marine > Coastal | place: USA: North Carolina... | reverse complement strand
CTAAACTTACTACCTCCAAATTCAACCTCACCAGTAAACAGAGGTCTGGTACCATTATGCTCTACCTTCCCACGTACTACCGCCCTTGAGTCACCAGGTAAGTCCGCTGAGAAATTCTCAATTTCAGCACCACCCTTCTTAATCTCCGTTACAAACCTGAAATTACTTATTCTTTCATTGTATATTATATCATCAATTTTCACATCAAAGGAAGCTGTTAAGCTCTTAGGGACATCAAACTTAAAATCAGAAAGACTAACTGTCTCAACCGAATAAGCGTAATAATCGATTACTGATTCATCTTTGTTAGTTTCAGTTTCAACTTCTTCGTATAGCTTATCAAGATCAACCTTATCAATGTCAGCCTTAATTTCCCATTCAAATCCTTTATCACGATCTCCTTTATTGAACACAAGCCCAACACTAGCAGCACCTTTTACACTTTCAGATTCAACTACTACATCCTTAAAAAACAAACCTTCCATTGAAAGAGAGAATCCACCAGCAATTTTAAACTCTTCTTTTGACTTTACTTGAGCTATCTTTGACGACTTTTCAAAGAATAAACCAATTATATGGGCGATATCTTCAGATATTAAATTTACATTACCACTAATCTCAGTACTATCACCTGTTATAAATTCTCCGACAAAATCTACGACCGTACCTGAAGAATTAAGCCTCATATTAACTGCAGCCCCTTCTGACAAGGAGGCAATATCACCTTTAAAATTAACTACATTTTCATTACTGGTAAAGCTCCCGACAACTTCAAAAGGACTTTCCGCTGACCCCAATAAAACATTAGCATTAAAATAGTCAACTGTGACTTTCTTTAGTTCCCGAGTGTACGAAAAAGAGCCATTATTTATTGATATTTTTTTCAGCTTTTTTCCATCTGAAGAACTACTTGACTTATTAAAACTCTCAACTAGTACATCCCAGTTGTTCCAGCTTTCCTTTTTATCTTTATCGTAAAATTCCTCAAGCTCAACATCTGGACGCACCAATGTAAGCTCATCAACGTTAACATCACCAGCCAAGAAACTTGTAAAAGATATTCTGGCAATAATCTGCTCTATATATATTAAATGGTTTGATGAGGCTTGCTGAACATTGTCGATTGAAACATTATATATAGTCAATTTTGGCAGTGGGAACAATTCAATTTTCAGATTTCCCTCCTGAACATCAGGCTTAAGACCTGTAGAACTTTCAATAAACGCTAGCAACTCTTTCCTATAATTATCTTTATCAAGAAAGGAAGGAGCAACAAGTAAAATTGCTATCACCAACATTGCCATCAAAAACATAAACATTAGTATTCGCTGCACATCAACTCCGGCTATTTAACTTTTAAAATCAACAAAACAAATATAGTATTATTATGCTTAATACACTAATATATACTACATGTTAATAATAATAAGAACTGTCATTATAAAAAAAAATCATTAAGGATTCATTAAGGAAAGAAATAAAGTGAAAAATATAGATACCATGCATGAATATAACATATCCAATAGCTTATCTAAAGACTTAAATGAAGCACAAATAGACGCGGTAAAACAGATAGATGGCCCTTTATTAGTTCTGGCCGGTGCAGGTACTGGAAAAACAAAAGTCTTAACTTATCGTATTGCAAACATACTTATGAGCGGAGTTTTCCCCAGTCAGATTTTAGCGGTAACCTTCACCAACAAAGCCGCAAAAGAAATGTCAAACAGAGTTGTATCACTAGTTGGCGAACGCTCTGAAGGTTTGTGGCTTGGAACATTTCACTCAATTGGCTCCAGAATTCTTCGCCGTCACGCTGAGGCTGTAGGTTTAAAATCAAATTTTACTATCATAGATACAAGCGACCAACTTCGCCTTATTAAGCAGATATTCTCCGACCATAAGATTGATGAGAAACGCTGGGATCCTAAAAAACAGCTACATATTATAAACACGTGGAAAGACAGAGGGCTAACTCCCGACAAAGTAACCGCAAATGACATAATCGACTTTGCAGGCGGAAAATCATTAGAGATTTATGAAGATTATCAATCACGCCTTCGCACACTTAATGCTGCTGACTTTGGCGATTTGCTACTTCACAATATAACAATATTTAATGATAACCCTGAAATCCTAGCCGATTATCAACGCAAATTTCAATATATATTAGTTGATGAGTATCAAGATACCAACGTGGGGCAATATTTGTGGCTAAGGCTTCTTGCTCAAAAAAATAAGAATATATGCTGCGTTGGTGACGATGACCAATCAATATATGGCTGGCGTGGCGCGGAAGTGGGCAACATACTTCGCTTTGAACGTGACTTCCCGGGTGCAAATGTAGTTAGGCTTGAGCGTAACTATCGTTCAACCTCCCATATATTATCCGCAGCTTCAAACCTGATTTCAAAAAACTCAGACCGCTTAGGCAAAACCCTATGGACAGAAGATAATGAAGGCGACCCGATTAAATTATTACTTACATGGGACGACAAAGAAGAAGCCAAACAAATAGCAGAAGAAATTGAAGCACTTCAACAAATAAAACGCCATTCGCTAAATAACATGGCTATATTAGTAAGAGCGAGTTTTCAAACAAGAGCGTTTGAGGAATGTTTCATGAACCGTGGGATACCTTATAAGGTGATTGGCGGCTTGCGTTTCTATGAACGCATGGAAATAAAAGACATAATTTCATATATAAGAGTCACCGCACAGCCCGACGACAGCCTTGCCTTAGAACGCATAATCAACACTCCTAAAAGAGGGATTGGCCCAACCACTTTGCAATCAATTTATGAAACATCACGCCTTTATGGCATCTCAATGTTTGAATCAATAAAATTGATGTTATCCGAAGATAGCTTTAAGCCAAAAATAGCAAAAACACTTAGCGACCTGATAAAAGACTTCGTCAGATGGGGTGAGCTTGTTAAAGACATGACCGTGGCGGAGTTTACCGAAACAATAGCTAAAGAATCTGGTTACATATCAATGTGGAAGCAGGACTCAAGCCTTGAGGCACAAGGCAGGCTTGATAACATAAAAGAGCTTTTCCACGCCCTAGAAGAATTTGAGACAATTGAAGAGTTCCTTGAGCATGTCAGCCTTATCTCTGACATAGACAACCTAAACCAAGATAACATGGTCAGCATCATGACTCTGCATGCCGCCAAGGGTCTGGAGTTTGACACAGTTTTCCTACCCGGCTGGGAGGAAGGCACGTTCCCACATCAACGCTCAATTGACGAGAGTGCAAAAACAGGGCTAGAAGAAGAACGTAGGCTTGCCTATGTTGGAATCACAAGGGCACGAAAGAACTTATATATATTATCCGCCGCCAACAGGCGTATTTACGGGCAATATCAAAGTAGTATTCCTTCAAGATTCATTGAAGAATTGCCACAGGAGAATATTGAAAAGATAAACCTAAATAACGGCTTTAACTTCCCTGCCCCATCGTCTAATTTTGAAGATGGAGCTAACTATTCACCAAAACCTTCACCTTATGCACCGACTAAAAAAACAACTTCATTTTCAAAGTCTGGCAAAACCAGCCCTGAAGGTTTCAGCGTAGGCACAAAAGTTTCACACACAAAATTTGGAAACGGCATAGTGCTTAATTTCAGCGGTGACCAGCTTGAAATTGCATTTGAAGGAATGGGAATTAAAAAGGTTATTGATAGATATGTTAAGGCCGTATAAGTATATTTTTCATGCTGAATTTATTTCAGCATCTTTTAGAAAAATCAGCAGAACCTGAAAACAAGCTCAGATTGACAGAGAGTTGTGAAAAATTAACTTATACACATTTAACCCACAAAGTTATCCACATGCATAATAATTAAACATAATTATGTTATAGTAATAACTACATAAAAGCACAATCTTTATTAACTTTTTAACAAAGTTGAACATCAGGCTCAAAAATGTTACACTTCTTTATAGTTTTAAAATTATAAAGAATTTATTATGAATCCACTGGTAAGAGAACAAATTACAGACGCAATCGATAATAACAAACTAGAATCACTAGTTGTACTTATTGCTGGATACGATGAAGAAAACCTAGACCTATCAAATAAAAACATTGACGACAACGCCCTAAAGCATATAGCAAAAGGGCTAAGATCGAACACAAATGTAACGGAAATAAATTTATCAAATAACAATATCGGTGATGATGGATCAAATGCCATATCCGAAGTCATTATGTCAAGCAAACTGATAACACAAGCAAATTTATCAAATAACAATATAACCAATGAGGGTGTAGATGTTATTGCTGAAAACTTATCTAAAAACAAAACATTGCAGAAATTAGATTTGTCTGGTAATAGACTAGGCAATAACGATTTTGACTTCTTTGCTGAGGAATTAAGATTCAACGATACATTAAAAGAGCTGGATCTATCATATAACGATATAGAAAAGAAAGATGTTTTAGATATAGCAAACGCTCTAAACCCTGGGCCTAAAGAAATAAATAAATCAATTGAAAAATTGGGATTAAAAGGGGCTCATATAAAAGAAGATGCAAAAGAAGCCCTTAGGTGGCTAGAAGAAACCAAAAGTAATTTTGAAGTTAACATTGAAGATAACCAACTAAACAGAGAACCCGTGACGGAAGAAAAAATTAAAGAAGCAATCGAACAAAACAAGTTAAAAGAAGCTACTAAATTGATTCGCAGCTATGAAGGAGAAAGTTTAGACCTAGGAAATTTAGGCATCAATGACGATACAGCCAATGCAGTATTTAATGGTTTAATTGAAAATACGACATTAAAAACACTAAATCTTGAAAATAACGATATAACCGCAATAGGAGTATCCAAGCTCACCAAAAGAATTGACGACAATGAAACTTTAGAAAGAATCAGCCTGAAAAATAACAAAATTAACGAAGGTGGGGCGGGTAGTCTTGCTATACTTCTAAAAGGTAATCAATCTTTAAAAGAACTAGATCTAGAAGGAAATGAAATAAGAGATGCTGGTGTTGGACTACTATCTCAAGCACTAAGAAAGAATGACCATATTGAGAAAATTAACCTCTCTAATAACGAAGTTACAGACAAAGGGGTCGGTTATATCGATGATATGCTTCATAAAAATCAGCACTTAAAGGACATAGATTTATCTAATAATAACATTAAAGGTGAGAGCGTTTTAGACATCCAATATTTGGTATCTCATACAGATACACTTGATATATCAGGAAATAAAATATCCGATTCAGGCGCAAGAGGAATAGAAGTAGCTTTAAAACGCTCAAATCAACCTAAAACACTGGATATTTCTAATAACAATATAAGTGAAGAAGAAATTTCTAATATAAAATCAATTGTAGAAAAAAATCCCGACCTAACTGTTAATGCAGAAAAACAACGTGAAACTGATGGGAAAGACTTAACAACTCAGTCACAACAAGTTTCTGAACAACAGCCACCTTTAAGAAGTGAAGAAAAAAAAGTTTTAGGTAAATTCACATCCGACGCCGTAAAGTCAAATTTGCAAATAGGCTCATAGCATAAACTTACTGCCTAGTAAGCACTTATCAACTTTTTATTAAAAATCATTCACTCACTCAATTGCTAAATGGATGACAAGAGAAGAGTATGGTGTATGATAATATAAAACCAATAATGAAATTATAATGACCATAAAACTACACAACACACTAACTAAGAAAAAATCCGAATTTGAACCGATAGATAAGAAAAACGTACGTATGTATGTTTGCGGGCCTACGGTATATTCAAGAGCACATATTGGTAACGCACGTGCTGTCGTAGTGTTTGATGCCTTATACAGAGTGCTGGTTAATGAATATGGCAAAGAGCATGTAACATACGCTCGCAATATAACTGACGTAGACGACAAAATAAACAAAGCGGCAAAAGAACGAGATATTCCAATTTCCGAACTAACCGTAGAAACCACAAAAATGTTCCATGAAGATATGGCTGCACTTAATTGCCTTGAGCCAAATGTTGAACCTCGTGCCACTGAACATATCACTGAAATGCAGGACATGTGTCACAAGCTTATCAACAAAGGAAATGCTTATGAAGCCGAAGGTCATGTTTTATTCGATATAACAAGCGACCCTCACTATGGTCACTTATCACGCCGCAGCCGGGACGAAATGGTTGCAGGTGCAAGAGTTGAAGTTGCACCATATAAAAAAGACCCTGCTGATTTTGTTTTATGGAAACCATCATCTGACGATGAACCGGGTTGGGATAGCCCTTGGGGCAAAGGTCGCCCCGGCTGGCATATTGAATGTTCAGTAATGAGTACAAAATACCTTGGTGAGACTTTCGACATTCACGGTGGCGGTGCTGACCTTCAATTCCCTCATCATGAAAACGAAATAGCCCAAAGCTGCTGTGCCAATCCCGAAAGTGAATACGCCAAATACTGGGTTCATAATGGTTTCTTGAGCGTTGAAGGCGAAAAAATGAGCAAAAGCCTCGGCAATTTCATAACACCACATGAGTTGCTAGTTGAGCAAAACATTAAGGGATACGTCATTCGCTACGCCCTGCTCGCCACTCAATACCGTAAACCATTGGACTGGAACGAAAAAGCTGTTCAGGATGCAAAAAAATCAATAGATAAATTCTTATCTGTAATTTGCAAGGATGGCCAGCCACGTGAAGCTTCAAAACCAACAAAAGAATTTATTCAAGCTTTAGAGGACGACCTAAACACCCCACTGGCAATTTCCATAATGCACGAGCTTGCTAAAAAAAATAAACCGAAGAAACTTCGTGCTTGTTGTGAGTTACTTGGCTTATTTAGTGAAAAAGACTTTGCTGAATATTGCTCCAATATCCCAGCCACATCTGATGACGATGCCGCCAAAATTGAGGAGCTTATCGAACTTAGAAAAACTGCCCGTGAAGAAAAAAACTGGGCAGAATCTGACCGTATTCGTGATGAACTAGTAGCACAAGGTGTAACACTCAAAGACAACCCTGATGGCACAACCTCATGGAGCAAATAAAATGAGCAGCTTAAAGCAACATATTGATTCAGTACCTGACTTTCCAAAACAGGGAATATTATTTCGTGATATAGCCCCTCTACTTAGGGATAAATACGCCGAAACAGTAGATGCTATAAGCGATTTGTTCACAGATGAAGAATGGAACAATATTGATGTTATAGCAGGAATCGAATCAAGAGGCTTTATATTCGCATCAGGATTAGCTTATAAGCATAAAAAAGGTATGGTCAAAATCCGTAAATCAGGCAAGCTACCTAACGCCCATAGTAAAATAAATTACGGACTAGAATATGGCGATGATGCACTGGAAATGCAAAAAGGCGGTGGCAATATTTTAATAATTGACGATGTTCTGGCCACTGGTGGAACGCTAGAAGCAGCCGCCAAGCTATGCGAACAAACAAACCATGAAATAGCAGGAATCGCCGTTTTAATTAACCTTACCGAGCTAAATGATTTTAAATGGAATGATGTCCAACTAAAAAGCGTTATTGACTACTAAAAAGACTATGGAAACTGAAAACACCCCATCAAATGAAAAAGAAATGATTGGCAAACAAATAGGCTGTGACTATAATTATTTTGCATCAAATCACCAGTCATTGTCAAACTATAGAACAAAATTCTTTATTCCCGCAATCGGCGTTACCGCAAAAAATGAGAGAACCGACTTAAATTGGCAAGATAGTGAGGGTAATACTATATTGCACAATATGGCAAAAAATAACGCACAAATCGATGTAATTAAAAAAGTGCACGAAATGGGCGGCAAGATTGATATTAAAAACAACCAAAACAAAACCCCAATTGACATAGCTGATGAAAATGGCAACTTAGAAATTGTCGCCCACCTTATCTCTGCCAAATTTGATGAAGATAAAACAAAGCTGGAAGAACTAGCATCCGAACATGCAAAAATGGAAAAACACACAAATAGGTGGAAGAGGAGTGATTATCTTAAATCCATCTTAGATGAGCATAAAAATCTAAACTCAAATTATCAGGAAAGTAGTTCGGAAACAGCTACAACATGCAGCGAAACTATCAGCTACCATTCAACAGAAGACATTAGCACTCATAAATATTTTAGCGCTGCCACAAATCACACTGAAAAATTTTCCAGATCTTACAACACAATAAGGTCACGTTAATCTCGTCACTGCGAACCGCAAGTGAAGCAATCCAAAACTAGCCACCACACAAATTTACTATCCCGCCAATTCCAAAATTACATCCAACAACTTCGGTGACTCACCCAAATAAGGAGCAGAAGTAATCTTTATATGAGGATATTTTTCTTTAACTGATTCAACATCAGCCGGCACATCTTTCACCACATGCCTTCCTGCTGATAGGAAATAAGGAAACACAACAACCTCTGTCGCCCCTTTATCAATAGCTGAAATTATACCATCAGGAATAAGAGGCTCGGCAAGTTCTAAAAAAGCTGCGCCAACCTCATCAAAGCCATGCTCCATCTTATTAAGCTTGGCAGCAAGCTCCCTCACCTCATCGTTTGACTCAGCTCTGCGGCTACCGTGCGCTACTACTAGTAAATATTTCATAACCTCTTACCATGCCCCAAAACTAGTTTTAGTCCTTTAAAAAAGATAGATGCTGAAAATAAACTCAGCATAACAAAAGGTTAAAACTCGTAACCAACACCTATTGATGTGAACGTATCTATATGCTGAACTCCAGCGGGAACATCATCAATATGCTGCAAGTTATAATTAAATTTCAAATACATTGAATCTGTAAGCTTTGTTTTAACATTTGTATCCCATGTACTAATTACAGATTCTGCACCAAATGATGAATTAATATCCTGATTTAAAGTAATGTTCTTTGTAATTTTCCATTCAGCCTTAGTCCCCACTTTGCCAAGCAGTGAACTCTCTTTTGAATCATCACTTAATTGGCTTTGTCTAGCACCAACACTAGCCTCACCAGTGATGGTCAAATTATCTGATTTGTAGAGCTTATACCCCAAGCCCAATAGCTCAGAATTACGATAATCATAACCACTGAATCTGTCATTAACATATTCCAGTTCAAGGAAAGAATATGCTTTTTTAGTTATATCATATTTAGTCTGATTATTAACTTTATATTCCTCGTTAGTCCTTACATTACCCTCTTCACTTCCTCTTGCAGAAAGACTTAGAGTGTTTGACCAACCGTCACCTTTATAATTGATTTTTGCCGAGCTATTCACATCTTGCTTCTTAGTGTTACCATTAGCGATCTGAATTCCAGCATCAATATTGCCTGATACTTTACTGTCTTTTTTGTCACCTTTTTTAGCAATTTTAGCTTTTTCCTTAGTCTCATCATCTTTTAAAGAAGTTAAGTAGCTTTGGATTTTATCCTCATAATTAGGATACTTATCCTTTGTGTATTTTATAACAGCCTCAATTACATAATTGTTTTTTGTAGCATAAGCATCTTTTAAAGCACCTTTTATGTCAGACGGCAGACCATAAAATAACCTTGCATTTGAGATAGTTGGCGCAAGAACCAGAACAATGAATAAAAAAGATAAACGTCTCATAACAAAAAACCTAATGACTATTTTTAATAATTTGGCATACTATTAATTGAAAAAATCATTAATTACAAGGCAAAATGAACGACGGTGAAACATATAATTTCGAAGCAAAACTATGGCTATATAAAGGCGGCAAAGCCTCTTGGCATTTTATTACAGTTCCTGAAGAGCAATCAGCACAAATAAAGTTCTTAAATGAAGGATTTACAGCTGGCTGGGGTTCAATACCAGTAAAAGCAACGATAGGCTCAACCAACTGGAAAACATCAATTTTTCCGGATAAAAAATCGGGAACATATTTACTACCAGTAAAAGCAGAAATAAGGAAGAAAGAAAACCTAGAAGTTAACAAACCCATCAACCTCACAATCAAAACCAATTGAAATACAAGAAGTTTTTCATAAAAACACTTAATAAATTCTTAATCTTTGGATGTTATAATGATTGCACCACTTTTGTAATCTTTTGGTTTTATAAGGAATGTCAAATAAAATAATTACAATCATAGCTATACAAGTTGTAGTAGTAATATATCTAATCGTTAATAACTGGCATAGCGTGGAAGCTCAGCTAAAGTCTTCTAACTCCCCTAACAAAACTGCAACAGAAGAAAAAGAAACATCCATGAAAAAAGTTAAAGTACTTTTTATAGGAAATAGCTATACAGCCGGAAACAAAATGACCGATATCCTATCAACTTTATCAAAGCTACAGACTCAAAGAAAATATTACTTAGAAACACACACCTTAGCTGTTGGTGGAGCAACACTTGAAACACACTGGCAAAACAGAAATGCATTAAAAACGATAAAAAGTAATGATTGGGACTATATAGTATTTCAAGGACAAAGCACTATAATGATGCGTCGTAATGGAGCTGAATTATTTGACCGCTACTTAAATAAATTTTTGCTACAAATTAATCGTCATAAAACTAAGGTTATTCTTTTTTCAACATGGCCAAGACAAGAGAATAATCCAATTTATAGCCAAAGCAACATAACGCCATACGAAATGTTAACAAGAATTGAAAGGAGCTACTATAGGATTGCTAAAAAATATAGCACTAATGTCGTTTACACAGGCACTCCTTTTTATAAAATAAACAAAGCTGGAATTAATACTTATGAAGGAGACGGTAGCCATGCCAATAAGGTTGGAAGCTTTGTAACTGCAATGGCATTTTTTAAAAAATTTATGCCCAACACACAAATTGACTGTGGCAGAGTAAATGTGAATATAGGTATCGAAATTAATCAATGCGAAACAATCAAACAAATACTATATCCAGTCAAAAAAGTTAAATCCTCCAATTAGATTGCCGCATTGACATGCATATGTTACAATCTATACATATAAATTATCATTGACTTAAGTAATGGCAAAGAAAACAAAAGTTAAAATCACTCAGAAAAACATTGAACAAGCTAGTCAAGCATTAGTAAAATTGTCTGAGGATGCAGAATGCGCATCTACTACCCTTCATAGAGTTGTAAAGCGAGGCAACAATCTTGCAAATAAATTTCCAATCAATACCGCTAAAATAGAAGAACTAAGAAGAATTGAAGATAAAATTGGAGTAGTTACAAATATCGCAAAATTCTTTAAGCAGGGACAAGAAGAAAAATTCTTTAGCACCGCAATACCAGTTATTCTTGAGCAGTCTGGATTTGATAAAAGCACTCGTATTCATAGGGCTGCAACTTCCAATATAGCCGGCAAAACGGCATCATTCTTAAAACCCGCGGCATTATCAATTTTATCATACTATGTACGTAAACATAAAAAATTGATACCAGACCAAAATCCGTTGCAATTAAAAGAATACCCTTCATTATTTGATAATAACACTAGCTCATCCGACAAAGCTCCTTACACAATATATCAACAAAGTTCTGATAGCCAAGACAGGTCATGTATGGCGAACAGTAAGATAATTAGTGAATGCCTTGATATATCAGCAAAACAATGTGACAAACAAACATCTAAGATTACTGAACCTATTGAGGACAATCTAATAGGCTGCATTAATAATAAAGCTCAGCAACATATTTTAAGCAATGAAGAATATAATAATTTAAGAGAAGTGCTCTTATCTAGCGGGGGCATAAAAAAACTATATAATAACATATTCCCCAAACAACGTAATGCTACCAAACATGACGTTAAAGACTTGAAGTCTTCAACAGACTTAGAGCAATATGTGGAAAGCCAATTTAAAAGCAAATCCCGCTTTCAAATTACAAGAAACAACAAGACACACTCTGTTCGATAATTCAATTATGCAGCTTCATATTCATTAAGCTTATTCCTTAAAGTTCGTATTGAAATACCAAGAATACTTGCAGCCTGTGTACGATTCCCCAAGCAATGGTCTAAAGTATTTAATATAAGATCCTTCTCCACAGCACCAATGCTCTTACCGACAAAGCCTTCCATAGCACCGCTGGAGGCACTTGAGTTATCATTACCTGACTGCCCCATTAGCATGATATCACTTTCTTCTATTCGCTCAGGTGATGATATTAAAACAGCCCTGTGTAGAGCATTTTCCATTTCACGAACATTACCGGGCCATTTGTACGAATTAAGTTTTGCAATTGCAGAATCAGATATTTTCTTACAAGAAAAGCCATTTTCTTCACAATATTTTTTTACAAAATAATTTGCAAAAATTCCAATATCAACACCTCGACTTCGAAGAGGCGGCAGTTGCAAATGAATAACATTAAGGCGGAAAAATAAGTCTTCTCTAAAATTACCCTTTTTAATTTCTTCGGCTAAGTCCCTGTTACTGGTTGCTATAATTCTTATATTAACCTTAACCGGACTATTCCCCCCGACCCTATCTATTTCTCTTTCTTGCAACGCTCTTAATAACTTAGCCTGCAACCTTATATCCATCTCGCTTATTTCATCTAAAAGTAAGGTGGAATTATTAGCTTCCTCAAATTTACCTATCCTCCTTGCCAAAGCACCAGTAAAAGCACCTTTTTCATGACCAAAAAGTTCGGATTC
>Ga0213866_10002601_pt1 | contig 12585 bp, 11 predicted proteins | sample PICome_11_FD_160079 | JGI IMG/M metagenome (GOLD analysis project Ga0213866, IMG submission 160079) | Coastal seawater microbial communities near Pivers Island, North Carolina, United States - PICO284 | ecosystem: Environmental > Aquatic > Marine > Coastal | place: USA: North Carolina... | reverse complement strand
GCATCCGATGTTGGTGCCGGTGAGTCCGGCGTGTTCTCGGATGTAGTGCACGAGCAGTGTGCGTGGCTCGACGTCGTGGGTCTGCTCCACCCCGTTGATCGTGACTGTGACGTTCATTCCAAACCCCCCGGAATGGCTGAAGTGATGAGGAGATCCCCATCCTGTGATGTGGCTCAGGTCACATCATGCACCATTTTCAGTGGTGGCGATTCACCGAAGGCGTCAACCGCCTAGGGGCGTGTCGTATGGGCTCAGCTGAAGAGCTCGATTGTGTCCTTGATCGTGAGATAGGAGAGGAATCCAATGATGATCGTGCCGAAGATGGTGTAGTGCCAACGCTTCGAGTGGTTGGCGCGCCAGAAACGGCGAATGGAATAAACGATCGACACGATCGCAACGACCCCGATGGGGATAGCGATGTACGGCCCGACGCTCCGAGCAATACCGACCAGCGGCAGCACGAACGGCAGGATGATGTACATCAGTAGGCACCGACACGTGGTGTAGGCCAGCGACTTCTGGAAAGCCGAGCGAGCTTCGGCAGCGGTGGAGGTCTGTCCCTCCGGGAGCCGGAGTAGGCGTCGCATCAAACGGTCGGCCGACGAGTCAGACGGCCCGGAAATGGCTGTGTCAGCTTGCTCGGGCTCTATTCGGCTGCTGGTATCGGTGGCGTCGGTGCTCATGGCTGACGAGAACGGTAGGTCGCGTCGACGGCTCGCACAACGTCGTGCGGGGCGTCAACGATCGTCACGGCGCCCGCTTCCCGCAACTCCAGTCGCGATCCGAATCCGTAGCTGACACCGATGCAGTCGATCGCGTTGAGATGGGCGCCCTCGACGTCGTGGTCGCGGTCGCCAACCATCACGATGTGGTCGAGTGCGATCCGGTCGTGCGGCGAGATGCCCAGCAGATGGAGCGCATGAGTAATGACTTCGCCCTTGGTGCGCCGGCCCGAACTGATCGTCGGGAGCGAGCCCACCCGGTGTTCGAACAGGTCGGAGATCTCGAAGTGATCGAGGATGTCAATCGCGACGTCTTGCGGCTTGGCCGTCGCGAGCGTGAGGGTGTGGCCTGCGTCGACGAGGTCGCGCAGCATGTCGGGCACGCCGTCGTACATGTGGTTCTCGAACTTGCCGATGTCGTCGTAACGCTCGCGGTAGGTATCAATCACTCGCTCCAAGTCCTCGACGTGCACGCCGCACTTGGGAAACGTCACCTCGAAAGGTGGGCCGATCATCGATCGGATCGTCGCCCGGTCGGGCGGCAGATATCCGCAGCGCTCGAAGGCGTAGACGAGTGATCGGCCGATGCCCGGTTCGGAGTTGCTGAGCGTGCCGTCAAGGTCGAGGAGTACGTGGGTCGGCAGGCTCTGCTGATGCGGGTGTGGTTTCATCAGATGCCAACTTCGCGAAATCGGGGAAAGTTGTCGCTCGTGGCGACGGTGATGCCAGGGTTGGCCGGCTCGAGCCCTGTGTCGCCGTCCCTTCTTAGACCGTCTGTCACGACGGAGCTGACCCGGACCGAACCAAACAGACGTTGCAGCTGATCGGCTTCGATAGAGAGGTAAGGCGACGACACCAGACCAGAGTGCCAGGCGAGGTGACTGATTGTGCAGACCGGACGAGCTGCTCCGCAGCGCATTGGTCGCATGTCGGTGAGACGATGAAAACGTGTCCGCTGAAATCAAGTTCAACGTCGTCCACTATTTCGACGCCACGCCGGCAGCGACGTGGAAGGAGCTGATCGATTGGAAGGGCCACGAGCAATGGGTGCCGATGACCAGAGTCGAGTTGGGGCCCGATCCGCAAGATCAACCGGGAGCAACCTTCTTGGCGTTCACGGGTGTGTGGAGGCTCGGACTCAAGGACAACATGCGGCTGACACAGCTCGACTGGGATGAGGCGGCGTCGACTGGAACGTGTGAGGTCGAGAAGATCGGTCCGGTCCTTACCGGTCGCGCAGCTTTCACCGTGATGCCCGATGGCCGAGGTTCGCGCGTCGACTGGGTCGAGGAGATCACGGCAAAGTACGCGCCGGCCATTACCGCCGGTGTGCTCGGCAAGATCGGCGCTGTCGGATTCAAGCAAGGCATGAAACGCCTCGCCGATCTCCTTTAAGCCGAGCTGGCAAGATTGGGGTCAGAGCCCGAAGTTGCTCAGGTGCCGCGGAGGACTTGGCGGATCAGCGGCTCGTAGTGCTCAAGCGGATTGCTCGTGTACGAGGCGTCGAAGGCCGCCTGGTCGTAGTCGTGGCAGAACTCGACTGTGCGGTCGTAGTGTTCTGAGCCGACGTATTTGTCGCGGGCGTTCTGATCCATCCCGAGGTAGTGCCAGAAGTAGTAGCCCTGGAACTCGCCATGGTGCCTCACCATGAAGTGGTTTGCCTCCGACACGAATGGCTTGATGATGCCGGCTGCGATGTCTGGGTGATTGTACGGGCTGAGCGTGTCACCTATGTCGTGAACTAGCGCGCAGAACACGTATTCATCGTCCTTACCCGCCCTCTCGGCGCGAGTGGCCGTCTGGAGGCTGTGCTCAAGGCGATTCACCGGGAACCCACCGTGATCGAACTCGAGTTCACGAAGCAGTGAGATGACTCGGTCCGCCACGAGGCCCTGGGTGATCTCGAGCTGGGGTGCAATGATGGCCCAATCCTCCGCCGTCGACTCCTCGAACGTGGTGAACGTTGTGCGAGGGTGCGCGTCAGCTGTCTGCGTGTGCGTATCGTCTGTCGCTGTCATCGCCGAAGGGTACATCTGGTGTTTGTTACCAGCTGTAACGGAAGGATTATTTTGCTGCGGAGATGGCCTGCCAAACGCGTTCGGCGGTGGCTGGCATATCGACGTGACGAACGCCGAGGTGTGACAGCGCGTCGACGACAGCTGACTGAATTGCTGGGGTGGAGCCGATGGTGCCCGACTCGCCGATTCCTTTCGCCCCGAGCGGGTTGACGAACGTCGGGGTCTCCATGTGAACTACCTCAAAGCTCGGTAGTTCAGCCATCGAGATCATCCCGTAGTCGGCGAGGTTCGATGTGACGGGGTTGCCGTCGCCGTCGTAACGGACCTCTTCGATGAGCGCCTGTGCAGCTCCCTGGGCGATACCGCCATGGATCTGACCATCGAGAAGTAAGGGATTGATCACTCGACCAGCGTCGTCGCATGCGACCTGGCGCTTGAGCTCGACGCGTCCGGTGCCAGCATCAACCTCGACCACGGCGACGTGCGCGCCGAATGGGAACGAGGCCATTTCGGCAACGAACGTCGTGTCAGCCATGAGCTGATCGCCGTCGCTCTTGGCGGCGACAGCCAGGTCGGCCCAGGTCTTTGACACGGCTGGGGTGCCGGCGACGTGGAAGGACCCGCTGGTCGTGTCGAGGACCACGTCCGCTTCGTCGGCTTCGAGGAGATTGGCAGCGATCTTCTTGGCCGAGTCGACCAGTTCGATCGACGCTTCGTTTACTGCAACACCGCCCTGCTGGAGTGAACGCGAGCCCATGGTGCCGCCGCCGACGGGAACGAGATCGGTGTCGCCCCACACCAGAGTGATTTGATCCATCGGGATCCCGGTCTGTTCACTCGCAATCATCGACCACGCGGTGTCGTGACCCTGCCCGTGCGGGCTTGTACCGGTGTAGACCATTGCCGAGCCGTCATCGTGTACCTCGATTTTTGCATTCTCTTGCTTTGGATCGACGCCACCGGTGATCTCGACGTAGACGCTCACGCCAACGCCGAGCAACACTTCGTCGCCTCGCTCGCGTCGGGCTGCCTGCTCGGCGCGTAGGTCGGCGTACCCCGCAGCCTCGAGAGCTTTATCGAGCGCAGCCTCGTAGTTGCCGACGTCGTAGGTCTGGCCGATGGCCGTGGTGTGGGGCTCGTTGAACGCCGGGATTAGATTCTTTCGACGCACCTCGGCCGGGTCCATGCGCACCTCGTGGGCGAACATGTCCATCGCCCGCTCGATCGCCGCTGTGGCTTCGGGGCGCCCAGCACCGCGGTAGGCCACAGTCGGCGTAGTGTTGGTGACCACCGACGTGGTCCGAGCCTCAATGTTCGGGATGGCGTAGACGCCCGACATCATCGGCCGGGTCATGAACGGGGCGAGGATGGTGCCCATGTCGGCGAACCCGCCGGAATCTTGGATCGCGTGCAGCTGGAGGTGGGTGACGGCGCCATCGTTGGTGCCCCCGATCGTGATGTGCTGGACCTGTGCCCGGCCATGTCCGAGTGCCATCATCGACTCGCTGCGGGTTTCGCGCCACCGCACCGGTCGGCCTACTGCCTTGGCAAGCGGACCGAGAAGGAGCTCTTCGGGATAAATCCCGATCTTCGCTCCGAACCCGCCGCCAACGTCGGGGGCAATGATGCGCACATCGTCCTCGGCAATGCCGTTGACTCCTGCCGTTGGAGTCTTTGCGCCCTGGGAGTGCTGGGTCGACAGCCACTGGTGCAACCGCCCGTTCACCCAGGCAGCGGCCGCCCCCCGAACCTCAAGGGGGCAGGGGGCGACACGCTGGTTAAGGAAACGACCGTCAACGACGACCTCACACCCCTGAAAGAACTCCTCTTTCGGCGAGTTCTCGGGCAGGCCGAGCGCAGTGGTGTCGAAGACGACATTGGAGCCAACCTCAGGGTAGATCAGGTTCTCGACCTCGGCCATGGCGGACTCCGGATCGACGAGCGCCGGGAGAAAGTCGATGTCGGCGAACACAGTCTCAGCGGCGTCGGCGGCCTGCTGTGGAGTCTCGGCAACGACGACGGCGATCGGTTCACCGACGTATCGGACCTTGGCACTGGCGAGCAGGGTTCGCGCCACTAGGGGGTTGAACGCTGCGGGCGACGGCTCAAGACCGAGCGAGTGGGCGGTGTGCACGGCGATAACCCCGGGCATCGATGCAGCCTCGTCGGTGTCTATCGACAATATGTTTCCGTGAGCGATCGGGGAGCGGACGTAGTGAACGTGAGCGGCGCCCGCCAGCCGGTCGTCGACCATGTCGTCAACGTAGACCCCGCCGGAGGTGAGAAACTTCGGGTCTTCCTTGCGGAGGACTCGGTTGCCGAGAATGCTGCCACCAGTCACGTGGTACCCCTTGATGGTCGAAGAGTGTTGCCGGTCGAATTGCGCTGACAGGTCAGTACGACCGTCTGGAGTCAACGTAGCTCTTGGAGCGGCAGTGGCGCCTATCCGAGGACCTCGGCAACGCCCAATCCCGGGGTTCAGTCGTCGATTGCGATGGGCATAGGTCCGGCTGCATTGGCATTGATGATGCTCGTCACAACGTTGTATGGCCAGCCATCGGGAAGATCGGTCGGAAGGGGCGGTAGACCGGTCACCGAAAGGCGCCGTTCGCCCGCTTCGGTGTAGCCGTAGTCTTCGCGGGCCGACTCACGAACGCCGTCGTCGGTCTTGAGCCGCTCGACCTCGGCTTCGAGCTCGGTGTTGATCCGGCTGAGTTCTTCGAACTGGACCTGTCGCTGCTGGAGATCGACGTCTTGGTCGCGCCAGGTGCCGATCGGTGAGACAAACACGGACAGCGCCAGGGTTGCGATGACGACGAGTGCCACCGCGCCGATGAGAATCGGGACACGTCGTCGCCGGCTGATGCGCCGGTCGACTGGGATCGGGCGGGTGTAATCGCCCAGACGAGAGCTGCCGTCGTCGGACCCGCGCGTCGGAGGGCGCGGGATTGACGTGGTGGCGTTACGTGACACAGAAACAAGTCTGCCAGCCTGTGCTGAGCCGGCTGCGGCATGGTGGCGAAACTCTCAGTTGTGACAAGAGGCCAAGGACTAGGCGGCCTTGGGTGTTGCAGCGTTCCTCGGACGGAGACCGGCGAGTCGGTCGGTGTTAGCGGAGTGGTGCAAGGGCGTCGGATCCGCGGTAGGCGGCCTGTTCGCCCAGCAGCTGCTCAATTCGGAGAAGCTGGTTGTACTTCGCCACCCGATCGGAGCGGGCAGGGGCGCCGGTCTTGATCTGGCCGCAGTTGGTGGCGACGGCAAGGTCGGCGATGGTGGCATCTTCGGTTTCGCCCGAGCGGTGGCTCATCACGACCGTGTAGGCGTGGCGGGTGGCCAGGCCAACCGTGTCGAGCGTTTCGGTGAGTGAGCCGATCTGGTTGACCTTGACGAGGATCGAGTTGGCGGCCGAGGAATCGATGCCCTGTTGGAGGCGGACCGAGTTGGTGACGAAGAGATCATCGCCGACGAGCTGGCACTTGTCGCCGATTGCGGCGGTGAGAGTCGACCAGCCAGCCCAGTCGTTCTCGTCCATTGCGTCTTCGATCGACACGATCGGGTAGGTCTCGACGAGGCGCTTCCAGTAATCAGTCATCTCCGTGGGCGAGAGAACCTTGCCCTCGCCTTCAAGGTGGTAGTTGCCCTCGCGATAGATCTCCGACGTGGCGGGGTCGAGGGCGATTGCGATTTCGTCGCCGGGGATAAAGCCGGCCTTTTCAACTGCCTCGAGGAGGATCTTGATGGCGTCTTCATTCGAGTCGAGGTCGGGGGCGAAGCCGCCCTCGTCACCGACTGCCGTAGACAGGCCTCGCCCGCTGATGACCTGCTTCAGGACGTGGTAGGTCTCGGTGCCCCAGCGGAGCGCCTCGGAGAAGCTCGGTGCCCCGACCGGCATGATCATGAATTCCTGGAGATCGACCGAGTTATCGGCATGGGCGCCGCCGTTAATTACGTTCATCATCGGTACGGGCAGGACGTGGGCGTTCGGGCCCCCGATGTACTGATAGAGCGGCACATCGAGCTCGATAGCTGCAGCCTTCGCAACCGCCAGGCTGGTGCCCAGGATGGCGTTGGCGCCGAGGCGAGCCTTGTTGTCGGTGCCGTCGAGGTCGAGCATGACCCGGTCGAGTTGGCGTTGATCGATTGCATCGAATCCCGTAAGCGCATCTGCGATCTCGTCGTTGACGAAGCCGACCGCGGACAGAACGCCTTTGCCCCCGAAGCGTTCGCCCCCGTCGCGCAGTTCGACGGCCTCATGCTGGCCTGTTGATGCGCCCGATGGCACGGCGGCTCTGCCGAGGGCACCGGAGTCGAGTAGGACATCGACTTCGACGGTCGGATTGCCCCGCGAGTCGATGATTTCCCGCCCGGTGATGTCGATGATCTGGCTCATACCAGACCGAACGTACCGCCTCGGTGGTCAGACTCCGCTGAGCTCTGGGTTGTCGGCGTGCTGCTCAACTCAAGTTGGTGCGCAGCGCGCGGTGTTTGCCTCGCCGAGGGCGTCGACCAACACGTCAGCAATGTAGCTGTCGAGGGTCTCCATGAGGGAGATGTCGTCACCAGCGGCGTCGTTGAGGAACCAGCGATATTTGAACAGATGGTGGTAAAGCTCGGCCCGCTTCGGCTTGGCCAAGATGTGCATGGGGAGCGCGCTTAATGAGCGGCGAGAACCGGTCGCCCGGTTGTCGCCTACTTCGCTCCTGATCTCCATCTCGCCAAGGCGATACAGCTACGGAGATCTGAGCCCGGCTTTCACCTCTTCCCACAGTTGGTCGAGGGTTGCAAGATCGGCGGCCATTAGATCGATGGAGCGCTCGGCAGCGAGACGCTCGACGCCCTCGAACCGGGTGCGGAACTTGTCAGTTGCAGCGCGGAGCGCGATCTCGGGATCGATGTCAAGATGGCGAGCCACATTGACGGTCGCGAAGAGGAGGTCGCCGAGTTCGGCGGCGCGTCGTGCAGTTACATCGGTGTCGTCGAGCGGCTTACGGGTGCTATCGACTAGTTCGGCGAGCTCCGCCGTTTCCTCCGGGATCTTCGCGAATGCGCCTGACACGTCGGGCCAGTCGAAGCCCATCTTGGACGCCTTCTTACCTACCTTGGCGGCGTAGGAGAGGGATGGCATCGATCGTGGAATGCCATCGAAGATCGAGGTGCGCTGCTTCTCGGCCTGTTTGATTGCGTCCCAGTTGGTGAGGACCTCTTCGGTGTCGCTCGCCGACGACATCGAGGCGTTAGCGGGGCCATCCTCGTCGTGTGGGAACACATGCGGATGCCGTCGTACCAGTTTGTCGTGAATACCCCTTGCGACATCGGTGATCGTGAAGCGGCCCTCCTGTTCGGCGATTGTGGCGTGGAACTCGATTTGATAGAGCAGGTCACCGAGTTCTTCGATTAGCTCCTCGTCGGTCGACGGATCGTCGGCGTCGAGCGCCTGGAGCGCGTCAACCACCTCATACGTCTCTTCGAGTAGGTAGGGGATGAGGCTCTGATGGGTTTGCTCGATATCCCATGGGCACTGCTCCCGAAGCACCCGCGTTAGCTGATGGAAGCGGACGTACTCGGCACCGACGGGCGCGGAGAGGTGCGGAACGTAAATCGAGGTGAGGTGGTCGGCCTCAACCGTGCGATCGAGTTCGGACCACGTGGTGTCGACGATCCATTCGTCGGGAGTACCGAGCGCCTGCAATATCGTGACCGGCATATCGTCGGCCGAGTCGCGCGCGTCGTCGACAGCGAGCTTGATCTCGGACAGCACCCAGTTGGCATGCGTGTGGGCGATTAGGAGCGGACCGGGCTCACCGGCGGCGGCCGATGCGAACTCGTGGCCGTCGATGAGGCGCACGCCCGCTTCGAACGGGTCGATTCCGAGACGCGCCCATGCCATGTCGAGGAAGGAGATTGCGGGAAGGATTTCGAGGGCGAACTCGCCGCCGGCCGCTCGCTTGCGTAGGTACGCGACGGTGCGTTCGAGGACGAGGGGCGAGCCGGGAACGGCGTATAGGAGATCGCCGTGCTTGCGAGCACCAGTCACCAGCCGGTCGACAATTTCTCGGTAGACGTCGTCGAACTCGTCGGCTGATTCGTAAACGTCGTCGTGCGTGGTGGCGCCACCGGCGGCGTTGAGCACGAGATGCGCGGACGGGTGGACTGCCGTGCGCAGGTGGCGGTGCGCATGCTGTTCGATTGCACGCATTGTCTCGGCGGTGACGTGGTCGTCGCCGCCCGGCCCGAGCCCGACGACCGTAATCGTGGCCACGTCGTGATCCGGTAGGTCAGCCACCGAGCGGGATCACGCCCAGCCGTGGGTCGAAGGTTCCATAGCGGGCGTCGACCCAGATGTCTGCGCTGTCGGCGAGTACGACCGGCCCGACGCTCGCAGTGACAGCAGCACGGTCGAACTCTGACAGATCCGCGAAGCCGACGTGCATGACGACGAGGCCTAGCTCAGTGCCGTCAACCGCAGTGACCGTTGCGACGGCAATTGGGTCGTCGGCGGTGACCGAGAGGAGGGCATCGATCTCGGGGAGGCCCGACGAGGGGTCAATTAACTCGATCCCGATGCACTGGCCGCTCTGATCAGCGGGAATTCCGGGGTCGACGTTGAACTCCTCGAAGACATCGCTTGCCGGCGTGCCACCGCGCAGATCGTCGGCCGCGTCATTGGCGGCATTGATTCCGTCGGTCACGATGAGGTAGGGGCAAGCGAAGGTGGCTGCCTCGATACCGTCTCCGTAAAGCCCGACAATCTTCGGGGGGTCGATGCTGTCGAGATCAGATGGCAGCGAAGATGTGATCCACGTGTCAATCACGCTGCGCGCTTCTTCGCCGCTCGCCGCTGTCCCGCCGAGCAGTTCTTCGAACTCGTCGACGGTCAGCTTCTCATCGTCGACGCGCGCGATAACACCGGCGTCGGAGAAGGTGGTGCAGCCGGAGGCGACTCCAAACAGGGCGAATGCTGCGACAGCTCGTCGAGTCACAGTCTCTACGCTATCGACGCCGTCGGAGTCCTGGCTTCGCCATGCCCAGCTCAGTTATCGACGGGAACGAGGTCGTCGAGGAACTGCACCAGGAAGTCGGCTGCGTCACGACCCCGCGGGAGCGGTATCACCAGTTGCTTCAGATCTTCCTTGAACTTGGCGCCTTTCGACAGTCGCCGCAGCCGGATGGTTGCCGACACCGGCAAGTCGACCGGCTGGAGACGCGCATCGCTGCTGTTGATCTGGACGTCGCGCACGCCAAGCCGGTGGCAGTGGGCGCGGAGGTAGCCGACCTGGAGCAGGGCCTTAGCGGGAGCCGGAAGTGGGCCATAGCGGTCTTCCCATTCGGCGCCGACGTCGTCCACCTGGCTCGCCTCGGTGACGTTGGCCAGGCGACGGTACGCCTCGAGCCGTAGCTCCTCCTTCGATACGTAGTCCTCTGGGAGGAACGAGTCGGTCGGCACGTCAAGCTTTATCTCGGTGGGTATGGGCAGTGGTGGATCGCCCTTCATCTCGCTCACGGCCTCGGTCACCATCTGGCAGTAAAGGTCGTAACCGACAGCAGCGATGTGGCCCGACTGGCTCTCGCCCAACAACGAGCCGGCGCCGCGGATCTCGAGGTCGCGCATGGCGATCTTGAAGCCCGATCCGAGCTCGGTCGCCTCGCCGATCGTGCGGAGGCGTTCGTAGGCCTCCTCGGTGAGCACCTTGTCGCGTGGATGGAACAGATAGGCGTAGGCCCGCTGGCCCGATCGGCCGACTCGACCGCGCAGCTGATGCATCTGACCGAGGCCGAGGAGTTCTGCGCGCTCGACGACGAGGGTGTTGACCGCTGGCATGTCGATGCCCGACTCGATGATCGTTGTGCAGACAAGAACGTCGTACCCGCCGTCCCAGAAATCTTGGACGATTTGCTCGAGTGAACCCTCGTCCATTTGGCCGTGAGCGACTGCGATGCGCGCCTCGGGCACTAGTTCGCGCAGGCGTCGCGCCGCAGTTTCGATCGACTGGACTCGGTTGTGGACCCAAAACACCTGACCCTCGCGCAGCAGCTCGCGTCGGATTGCCTCGATCGCGACGCGCTCGTCGTATTCGCCGACGTAGGTGAGGATCGGCTGGCGCTCAGCAGGCGGGGTCTGCAGAAGTGAGAGGTCGCGGATGCCTACGAGGCTCATCTCGAGCGTGCGGGGGATCGGCGTCGCCGACAGCGTGAGGACGTCGACGTTGGTCTTGAGCCTCTTGATCTGCTCCTTGTGGTTCACGCCAAAGCGCTGTTCTTCGTCGACAACGAGAAGGCCAAGATCCTTGAAGTTGATGTCAGCGGCGAGAAGCCGGTGTGTGCCGATGACGCAGTCGATCTCTCCCGACTTTAAGCCAGCCAAGACCTGCTTGGCCTGGCCCGGCGTGAGGAACCGGCTGAGCACCTCGACGCGGATCGGGTAGCCGGCGAAACGGTCGGCGAAGGTGTTGCCGTGTTGAGTGGCCAACAAGGTTGTTGGGCAGAGAATTGCGGCCTGCTTGCCGTCTTGGATCGCCTTGAATGCTGCTCGGATAGCGATCTCGGTCTTACCGAATCCGACGTCGCCGCACACGAGACGATCCATCGGAAATGTCTGCTCCATGTCGTCTTTGATGTTGTCGATAGCAATCTTTTGGTCAGGCGTCTCGACGTAGGGGAAGGCAGCCTCCATCTCCTGTTGCCATGGAGTGTCGGTGCCGAAGGCATGGCCCTGTGCAGTAACGCGCTGCTGATAGAGCAGCACGAGTTCCTGGGCGATCTGACGGACCTCGCTCTTAACCCGGCTTTTGGTCTTTGCGAAATCGGACCCGCCGAGGCGGTGCAGTTTCGGAGCTTCACCGCCGACGTACTGACGGATCGTGTCGATCTGGTCGGAGGGGATATAGAGCCTGTCATCGCCCTTGTACGACAGCAGGAGATAGTCGCGCTCAACGCCACCGATCGCACGTTTGACCATGCCTTCGTACTTCCCGACGCCGTGTTGATGGTGCACCACGTAGCTGCCAGCCTTGAGGTCTTCGAACGTGGTGGTGCCCGCCGCCTGCTTGCGTGGCCGGGTGCGTCGATGGGCCCGGCGACGGCCGGTCAAATCGGGCTCGGCTACGATCGCAAACTTGCCATTTGGGAGGTGCGCGCCTCGGTGGAGCGGGGCAGTGACGATGGCTCCGCCCGGCTTATCGCTCATGGCCTCTGTGTTCGGCTTGATCGGAAACTCGAGACCCTGATCGAGCAGAAGCGAGTGAAGGCGTTGCGCCGACCCGTCTCCGTCGGCGGCTACGACGACCCTGTGGCCGTCGGCGATCAGGTTGCGAAGGCGGTCGGTGAGACCCGACCCGTCGCCGACGACCGGGCCCCAACCCATCGCTTCAACGAGTGGCGTGTCGGGCGATTCGGGGGTCGAGTCGATCGACCAGAAACTGTTCTTGCTGCTGGACAGCAGTTCTTCGGGGTCGGCGTGGAGGCGAGGAAAGGTTGTGGTCCAGTCACGCGCCCAGCTCGCTGCAAGTGCCTCCGCGAGATCTTCTTCCTCGGCGATCAGGTCGAGCGCTCGGTCACGCATCCTACGTGGTTCGAGAAGAACGACCTTTGCCGACTCGGGAAGGAGATCGGTGATGAGTTGTCCATCGCCTGCGGCGCCGTCATCAAGCAGCCACGGCACCCAGGACTCCATACCGTCGAAGTGGGTGCCTTCAGCCAGTCGCTCCCACTGTTCACGACCCCACGGCTCGGTCGCGATCAGCTTCTTGGCGCGAGCGCGTATCGTGTCGGTCGGGATGAGCTCGCGAGCGGGGAAAATCCGGACCTCGGCGAGGTCGACGGTTGAACGCTGATCGTTGACGCCAAAG
>Ga0213866_10002599_pt1 | contig 12589 bp, 11 predicted proteins | sample PICome_11_FD_160079 | JGI IMG/M metagenome (GOLD analysis project Ga0213866, IMG submission 160079) | Coastal seawater microbial communities near Pivers Island, North Carolina, United States - PICO284 | ecosystem: Environmental > Aquatic > Marine > Coastal | place: USA: North Carolina... | reverse complement strand
CCTATGCCGGCGTTGCCGTTCCTCCACATGTGTTGTTGTTTCTGAAGATGCCATTCCGGGGAGCTCAGATGGAAAAGCTCGAGCTTGCAAGCTCAGGAATGGACAAAGTCAATTCAGGTGGCCTGTGCCAGTCCGCTTTCCGAGCGCCCCGGAAGATGGCTCGTCACAAGGGATCCGAAATCGCGAAGCCCTCAGATCAAAAACTCACTTCAGCCCTGCTTTCCATCCGTTCGGAAATTCCACGACCGGACTGGGAATCCCTTGTGAAGATCTGCCCCGGACTGATCCTTTCCCATTCTCAGGAACTTTTCGAATCCAGCATCCGGAGCACTTTTGCCAAAGTCTTCAGAGCCAGCTTTGTTTTAAAGCCCCTCGCCTTCAAGGCCGCTCCTTCCACGACCGTCGCCGCCGAACCCGGTCCGTGTGACCGGGCCCTCTCCGCCACCTTCTCGCGAATCTCGGGAGGAACGTGATCCAAAAGCTTCCGCGACACCCCTTTCATCCCCGCCCCAATACCCGCGAACCACTCGCTCGTGAATTGCTCGGCGTGTTCCCTTGAATGTCCGCCAGCTGCCGAATCATCCTGCCTTGTAGTCGAGGACTCTTCAGCTTCTTCTTTCGGCTCCTGATTAGGCATAGGCGAATGGTCGTTTAAAATTGAAGGTACTCATGACGTAAAGGTAGCCCTGCTTAGCCTGCTGCTGGATGTAGGACCAGCCAGAGGTCTCGGGCAAGTAGAAGACATTCTGCATGGTGTAGAATTGATGAGCGCCCCTGCGCTCACCCTTCGGGCAACCCTGGCGGGTTCTCTCTGTCGCTCCGCTCCAGTCCGAGGACTCGACGGAGCCGCGCTGCTTGTTGGCGGTGCCCCAGAGGGTTTCCTCGAAAGATTTGGTGGGGTCTGCCTTCTTGGCAGCGATTTTCTTTTTGGCGGGCATATGGGGACTGGAAATCTACGTAGCGATGGGATCATTCAGAGGGCTGATCAATCAAAAGAGCAAACCGCCGCTCGATGAAAATCGAAACTCCGGGAATTCCAAAAAATTTCTAACAAAGTATCCAAATGATAGAAGAACCAATCCTGCAAATTAGGTCAAAAATTCCCATCCCCCCTATCCGGTTCAATCGTAGGTGCACAAAAAAACACCGTGAGCGGACTCACGGTGTTTCGTGAAAAATGAGGTTCAGGAGATGGACTACTTTTTGGTGATAAGCTTGGCGACAACGGCTTCGACCTCCTTTTTGCCATAAGAGTGGCCTTCGACGGTATCGACGATTTTACCGTCCTTGTCTTTGGCGATGATACCGTGGCCCTTGAGCTTGGCCTTTTTGATTTCTTCTTTGCTCTTGCCGGTTCCGACGAGGACGTTTTTGAAGATGATTTCTTTTCCCTTTGTTTTTTTGAGATCATTCACGATGACCGAAATTTTTGCACAAAGCGGTCATCCATCGAAATAGTAATAGGTCAGCTGGGGCAACTTGGCCTCGGCGGCGGCTTTCACCACAGGAGCCTGAGGCTCGTCTGCGGAGACGGGATTGATCAGGAGGATGGGCGCGAGAGCCGCGACCATCCAAAAGATTGGTTTTTTCATCACGAACAGACTAGCCGGGCGGAAATTGATGGCAAGGAAGACTTGGTTGCGGGGGAATACGGAAGGGAACGTCCGCGCTCCTTCTTAGGCAAGAAGGTCTTTGACTACCTTGCCGTGGACGTCGGTGAGGCGGTAGTCGCGGCCCTGGAAACGGTAAGTGAGTTTTTCGTGATCGAAACCGATGAGGTGCATCCAGGTCGCCTGGAGATCATGAACGTGGACCTTATCGCGGGCGACGGAGAAGCCGAGATCATCGGAGGCGCCGTGGGTGTATCCGCCTTTCACTCCCCCACCCGCCATGACCATGGTGTAGCAATCCGGGAAGTGGTCGCGGCCAAGCACTTTCCCCTTAGCGGTCCGTCCTTCGCGGAACGGAGTGCGCCCGAATTCCCCACCGAGGATGATGAGGGTGTCTTCGAAAAGACCGCGCTCCTTGAGATCGTTGATCAAAGCCGCGACGGGCCTGTCCATGGTCGAACATTTCTTGGTGAGACCATCGCGGATGTCTTCCTTGGGATTAGTGCCGTGGAAGTCCCAGCCCCAGTCGAAGAGTTGTACGAAGCGGACGCCGTCTTCGGCAAGGCGTCGGGCAAGAAGGCAGTTGTTGGCGAAGTTGGAGGCCCCGGGTTGAGCGCCGTAGGCTTCGAGGGTCTTCTTGGATTCCTTGGAAATATCCATGACCTCGGGAACCGACATCTGCATGCGGAAGGCGAGTTCAAACTGTGCCATGCGAGTGAGGGTTTCGGGATGGGCGAAATCTTTGGAGGCCTGCTCGTTGAGATCCCGGAGGGCATCGAGACTTGAACGACGCAAACTGCGGTCCATCCCCGGTGGGTCAGTGACGTAGAGAACGGGGTCCCCTTTCGAGCGGCACTGCACGCCCTGGTAAACGGACGGAATGAATCCGGAGCCGAAGGAACTCTTGCCGCCATTCGGTTGCACGCCGCTAGAAATGAGAACGACGTAACCGGGAAGGTTTTGGTTTTCGGACCCCAGTCCGTAAGTGGTCCACGCTCCAAAGGTCGGGCGCCCCGGTTGCTGGAAACCGGTGTGCACGAATAGCTCGGCGGGCGCGTGATTGAAATGGTCGGTGGTCATCGAATTGATGACGCAAAGATCATCGGCGACGCCGTGAAGGTGCGGAATGGCATCGGACATCCAGAGACCGTTCTTGCCGTATTGCTTGAAGGTGCGTGGACTGCCCATGAGTTTAGGCGTGCCGGAGGTGAAGGCGAACTTCTTCCCCTTGATGTATTCGTCGGGACATTCCTGACCATCGCGTTTCACGAGCTCGGGTTTGTGGTCCCACATGTCGAGATGCGGTGGCGAGCCGGTGAGGTGAAGGTAGATGACCCGCTTGGCCTTGGGCGCGAAGTGCGGGAGCTTGGGCAGAAGCGGATTATCAGGAGCTTCGAGACCCATGGCATCGGTCGCGAGCATCTCGCTGAGAGCGACCCCGCCAAGCCCCATCGAGCATTGTTTAAAAAAGTGCCGCCGCGTCTTGTATTGAAGGCTTTCGAGCTGTGGATTCATGAAAAAGGTGATTGAGGATTCTAGCGTTTCATCAGGGTCTCATCGAGATTGAGGAGGATGTTGGCAACAACAGTGAGAGATGCGAGTTCGACAACATCGCCGCCTCCAGGAATGGGCCCGATAGGATTGGTAGCCATTTCTTTGGCGAGTTTTTTATCGGCGGCGTATTTGGTAAGAGTGGAATCGTACAAGGCGATAAGTCGGGCGGACTCAACCTCTTTGGGAGGCCGCGCCAGCGTGAGCCGGAAACCAAGCTCGATCCTATCGGCGATGGAACCCTGGTGCACGGCCATGCGACGTGCGAGGGACTGGGCGGCTTCAACGTAAACAGGATCATTCAAGGTTACGAGCGCTTGCAGCGGCGTGTTGGTGGTACCGCGTCGGACGGTGCAGACCTCACGGTTGGGCGCGCCGAAGGTGGCCATCGAAGGATAAGGACTGGAGCGCCGCCAGCTGGTATAGAGGCCACGGCGGAATTTGTCCTCGCCCGTGCTCGTTTGCCAATCGGTGCCACCACCAAAGGCGGCCCGCAAACCGAGGTTGGGCTGAGGTGGACGGACGGGAACACCATACATTTTTGAGCTCAGCAATCCCGAAACCGCGAGAGCCTGGTCACGGATCATTTCGGCAGAGAGACGGACACGGGGACCGCGTGCCACGAGCCGGTTGTCGGGATCACGGGCGGCCATGTCATCGGTGACGTGGGAGTTCTGGCGATAGGCGGAAGAGGTCACGAGAAGCCGCAGGAATTTTTTGACGTCCCATCCTCCGTCCATGAATTCGACGGCGAGCCAATCGAGGAGTTCGGGATGAGAGGGGCGCTCTCCCTGCGATCCGAATTCCTCGCTGGTGAGGACGATGCCCACTCCGAAAAGGTTCTCCCAAAAACGGTTGGCAACAACACGGGCGGTGAGTGGATTTTCGCGATCCACCAACCACCTGGCCATTGCGAGGCGGTCGGGATTCTGGCTTTCGGGAAGCGAACCGAAGACCTTGGGGACCCCTGGGCCCACCTCCTCGCCAAGGCTCAGATAGCTTCCCCGGAGCTGGATATGAGTCTTGCGATGCTTGGCCTTGGGCAGCTCGCGCATGATGGGCACGGTGGTGCCGGGCTTGAGAGCGGCGATCTGCTTCTTCAAGGCGGCGATCTGTTCACGCGATCGCAGCGCGGCCGGGTTGACTTTGACGTAGTGAGCGAAGAGGGCCGCCCTGGCCGCTGCGTCGCGCTTGGCGGCGGGTATGGCGAGAATGGCGGCAATCGCGTGTGGCAATGCAGGCGCTGGCTCGGCTGCGTCGGTAACCGAAATGCGGAAACGTCCAATCGCATGATCGGGATACATCTGGGCCAGCCCGATTTTCAAGGCGCCTCCGGGCAGGGGCTTGGCCAGACGAAAGACCGCGTGATGATCCTTGCCGGTCGCGCCGCCGACCGCCCAACCCGACTGGCTGGCCGGGCTGCCGTCGATTGCTGAAGGGGCGCTGAAATCCTTCTGCTCGTATGTGGCCGAGGCGCTGGCAAAACTCCCGCGCTGCGCACCGTCGAGCGCCACTGCCTGTTCGCGCTTCGGCGCTTTGGCAAAAGTTTGTTCCCAAACCGGGACGCGTTTGGCGTCTAGCACGGAGAGTTTAAAGCCGTCGAGCCGGCTCTGCAGCTTGTTGTCGGTGCGATTCCAGACGGCGAGCCGCGATAAATCGTATTCCGCCCCGAGGTCGACCTCCCAATAGGGCGCCTTGTCGCCATCGCTGGTGTGGGTGGTGCTTTTAGCGGTAAAAATGCCATTGGTGTTGCCATCGATGGCGAGGCGCGCATCGCCACCGTAACCGGTGGTGCTCTGCTTGGCCTTGCCCTTGAGGGCGACGTTGACACCCGCGGTGTCGAAGGCCTGCACCTCGGCGACGTGGATGATTTTGCTGTTGCCGGGAAGTTCGATGCGCACGAAGCGGCCGCGTTTGCTGCTCGAATTGCCGCCGCTCGAGAGCGCGACCTCATTGAGGACAAAGTTCTCCTTCCGACCGGGTCCACCGCCGTCGAGTTTTTCGTAGGAAAGAGCCTCGATCTTGAGCGCGGTGATCTGTTTCAAATTGCTGCTTGCCTCGATCGAGTAGCCATCGGTCTTGGCCGCCTTACCGCTGACCAGTAACGACTTGTCGCTGCCGATCGCAAAAGTCGCGCCCGAGGTCGCGGTCATTTTCGTCGGCACCAGGACCTGCCACGCGGTCGGCTTCGATTTCAGGCCAGCCTCCCATTTTGCCATCTCGGCGAGATTGGAGGTATCAGGAACAAGAGCCGCTTTTTCCAGAGCTGCGATCTCTGCTTCGAGTTTTGCGCGCTTCCCGTTGTCGACGGACACATTGAGAATTGGGGCCTCATTCCGGCGGTCGGCATCTTCCGATTGATTGAAGATGGCGAACATCTGGAAATACTCCTCGTGAGTGATGGGATCGTATTTGTGGGTGTGACACTGGGCGCAGGCAGCAGTCGTTCCCATCCAAGTCGCCATGGTGGTGTTGACGCGGTCGACGACAGCGGCATTGCGGAATTCCTCGTCGCTAGTTCCGCCTTCGTTGTTGGTCTTGGTGTTGCGATGGAAGGCGGTCGCAACGAGCTGTTGCTCGGTGGGATTGGGAAGAAGGTCACCGGCGATTTGTTCGATCGTGAATTGATCGAAGGGCATGTTTTCGTTGAAGGCTCGAATGACCCAATCGCGATAAGCCCAGATGGTGCGGCCGGGGTCGTCGGCGTAACCGGCGGAGTCAGCATAACGGGCGAGGTCGAGCCACATGCGTGCCCAGTGTTCTCCGAAGGCGGGCTTGGCGAGAAGGCCGTCGACGAGTTTTTCGTAGGCGTCCGGACTCTGGTCGGCAAGGAAGGTCTCGACCTCCTCCGCGGTGGGCGGGAGCCCGGTGAGATCGAGGGAGATACGACGAATGAGAGTGTAACGATCAGCTTCCTTGCTGGAAGAAAGGCCTTCCTTTTTCAGGCGGTCCAAAATGAAGGCATCAATGGGGCTGCGAACCTTCATTACAGTCTCTCCAATCACGGGGACCTCTGGGCGGACGGGTTTGGTGTATGACCAGTGGATCTCGTATTCGGCGCCTTCTTTGATCCATTGCTTAAAGAGATCGATTTCCTCCCTGGAAAAGCGTTCGCCCTTCCCCGGAGGCGGCATCATTTCATCTTCGTCGTCGGTGACAATGCGGAAGATGAGCTCGCTGTCCTCAATATTGCCCGGAACAATGGCCGAAAACCCCCCTTTCTCCTTTATTGCGCCCTCGCGCGTATCGAGTCGGAGCTTGGCCTTGCGATCCTCTTCGTCCGGCCCGTGACAACGGTAGCAGCGGTTGGAGAGCAAGGGGCGGATTTGATCATTAAAGCTAACCTTTGCGCGGACGGCGGGAAGGCAGAGAATGAGAGCAAGAAGGGTGCGGAAGAACATCAGAAGAAGTTTTGGAAAGCTAGCGGTCAGAAATACGGTCAGCTAGCCTCTAATCTTGCCCGTTCATTTCGGATCAGAAAACGTTTCTCCTCGATCCAGACCCCGGAATTCCCTAATCTGCATCAATTAATGAAATCAAAACTCACCATCGCCTCTGCCATCATTGCCATCCTCTCTCTCGGATTTATCTTCCCACCCGCCCAAGCCCAGGACGATGTCGCCGACACTCCCCCTGCTGCAGAAACTAAAACCGTCGTGAAATGGCAACATCTTGCGCTCAACGACAATGCCCGCAAGAGATTCGGAGGGACAGAACTTGCCCGCAAAATCAATAGCCTTGGTGAAGAAGGCTGGGAAATGGTGAGTGTTCTCAACTTCCAGGAGGAAGGAACGACGACCAAGACTGTCTATTACTTCAAACGTCCGCTCTAGTCTGGCCCCGGGATTGAAACTCCGCCCTCGTTCCACGCGTAGGAGAGAGAACCATGACAATGAAGAGCGGATTTTTTTACCTGGGCCTCCTTGCAACCAGCCTGGCCGGAGAGTGGCCGGGATGGCGGGGACCGACCGGAGACGGGATCGTTCCCGACACCAAGGCACCGCTTGAGTGGTCGATCGAGAAAGACGTGAAATGGAAGATCAAGGTTCCCGGCAAGGGACACGCCTCGCCGATTATTTGGGGAGACGCTCTTTTCCTGGTCTCGGCTGATGAAGTATCAGGAGAAAGAATCCTCATGCGCCTCGATCTGAAGACCGGCAAAACCATTTGGACAAAGACGGTTCTCGCATCACCCATCGAAAAAGTGCACCGCAAGAACAGCCGGGCTTCCAGCACCCCTGTCACGGATGGCAAGTCAATCATGGTGAGCTTCCTCGACAAGGAGCAGATGTTTATTGCCTCCTTCGACTTCAACGGAAAAAAACTCTGGGAAAAACGACCGGGCATTTTTTCGAGTGTCCATGGATATTGCTCCAGCCCCGTCCTTTGGAACGACAAAGTGATTATTAACGGTGACCACGACGGGAATGCCTACATCGTCGCGTTGGACAAAGAAACCGGCAAAGAAGTTTGGAAAACACCCCGGCCCAACAAGACGCGGAGTTACTGCACTCCCCTGCTCCGGAGAATTGGCGGACGCAATCAATTGATTCTCTCGGGAAGTAAAAGCGTGGCTTCCTACGATCCCGACACCGGCAAGCAGCATTGGTTCATCGATGGACCCACGGCTCAGTTTGTCGCCTCGATGGTCTACGATGGAAAGTATCTCTATATGACCTGCGGTTTTCCCACGAAACACATGATGGCGATCGATCCCACCGGCAGTGGAAACGTCACCGACACCCATGTCGTTTGGCACACCCGGAAAAACCCTTCGTATGTTCCCAGCCCGGTGGTGGTGAACGGCTACTACCTCGCGGTTTCCGACTCGGGAACTGCCACCTGCTGGAAGGCGCGCGATGGCGAGCTGCTGTGGAAGCAGAAGCTGGGACGTGAACATTCCGCTTCACTTGTAGTCTTGCGGGAGCATGTTGTTTTCGTTTCCGAGAAAGGGTTAATCACGGTGGTGAAACCCGGGGAGGAATTTGAGGAAATTGCCAAAATGGAAATAGGCGAACCTCTCTGGGCCTCGCCCGTCATTACCGATGGGCAGTGGTTTCTCCGGGGCGAAGAGCACCTCTTCTGTATTGAAAAGTGAGAAACTAAGATCTCTCTTCCTAATCCAAAACGACAATGGTCCCCCCGAAAGAGCCGACCTCTTCCCCGGCACAGGCGGGTTGGCTGGCAAGTCGAAGGCGGCCGATCTTTTTTGCGAGAAAGAGTCTTCAAGAGAAAGTCCCAGTCTAGATTACAGGTGACTGTAAATCCTCCCTGAACCGTTTTCAGGTATTCCATGGAGTTCTTTTGAATCACATGCGCGGTTTGAATTTGGGACGGTTGCGAAGGCGGCAATGAATCAGGGAGCACGCCGAGAGAATACAGAGAGCTTAGGCACTCCCGCCAAAGACGGTCTCACAATGGTTGATGTTGGGCGCACTCAGAGTGATGGCGGTGTCGGAAATGGAATCGACTTCGACCTCCATCGCGCGGGTGAGCGGGATGTGACTGTAGAGATATTCTTTAAGCGAAGACATTGGCTCTGAAAACGGGCAGGAATACAACCAGAGGCAACGCTCACGCGCCTCTTATTCAGGAACGCCTACCCCGGGAATGAGAACCTCCCGGGGTTTGGCGCCATCACCCGGTCCCACTATACCACGGGCCTCCAGAATATCGATCATGCGGGCCGCACGGGTGTAGCCAAGTCGAAGGCGACGTTGAAGCAAGGACGTGCTGGCCTTGCCTTCAGCCTGCAACACTTCCATGCAACGCTCGAGAGTCTCCTCATCGGCGTCCGATACATCATCCTCCCCGCCCTCTCCGCCGGAGGCTCCACTCTCGATCACCTTCTGGATACTCTCTTCAAACCGCTGCTCGGATTGATTGGCGCAGAAGTCGACGATTTGCTCAACTTCCTCATCCGAAACAAAAGCACCCTGGGCACGTTCCAACTTGGCCGACCCCGGAGGGAGGAAGAGCATGTCTCCTTTACCCACCAATTTTTCAGCACCCTTGTTATCGAGGATCACGCGGCTATCGAGTGAGGATGAAACTTGGAATGCGATGCGACTTGGAATGTTTGCCTTGATGATACCGGTAACAACATCAGCACGCGGAGTCTGGGTCGCCACGATCAGGTGGATCCCGGCGGCACGAGCCTTCTGGGCAATTCGGGCAATCGCCCCCTCGACATCTGCCGGAGCGGTCTGCATGAGATCAGCCAGCTCATCAATAATAACGACAATATACGGGAAGCGATCGGGAACTTCGAGATCGTCTTCATGAATCTCGTCATCTTCCGAGGCCATGGGACCAATGTCGCCATCCTCAAAGGCCTTGGCCATGGACTCGATGGCCTCTTCATCGACGATCGATTCGACGTCCTCCTGCTCTTCCGGCGTGAGGACTTCCTCCTCGGGACGGATGCGGTTGTTAAAGCCGTCGAAGTTACGCACTCCCAGTTTCGCGAACACCTTATACCGGCGCTCCATTTCGTTTACGCACCAGTTCAAGGCCCCAACCACACGCTTGGGGTCGGTCACAACAGGCACCACAAGATGAGGTAGCTTGGCGTATACCTGCATCTCCACGACCTTGGGATCGATCATGATGAAGCGCAGTTCATCGGGCCCAAACTTGTAGAGAATACTGGTGATGATGGAGTTGATACAAACCGACTTACCCGCACCGGTGGCACCGGCCACGAGACAGTGTGGCATGGCGGCGAGGTCCCCCACCACGGTATTGCCATAGACATCCTTTCCGAGAGCAAGCGGGATCTTGCGCTTGGAACTGCGGAATGATTCGTCCTGAAGAAGTTCCCGAAGCGCAACCGCAACCCGGCTGTCATTGGCGATCTCAATGCCCACCGTGTCCTTTCCGGGAATCGGGGCCAAGATGTTGATTCGCTCGGCCTTGGTGGCACGAGCCAGATCGGCCTCCAGCTGGGTGATCCGGCTGACGCGGAGGCCAATCGCGGGATAAATTTCGTAACGCGTGATAGTCGGACCACGGGTAATGTCGCCTGCTGTAACCTCGACACCGAAGGCGCGGCAGGTCTCGATAATCATCGTCTGGGTCGCGAGAAGCTCCTCACTGAAATCTTCGGGCTCTTCGTCGGCCTCCTCAAACTCGAGAAGATCAAAACCAGGCAGCTCGTAGTCCTCGAATCCTTCTGTGCTCAGGCCGGTATGAGTGTGTTTTTTACGCTCAAATGGACGGGCTCCGGCGAGAGGAGCGACCTTCTTCTGTGAAGAATCGATGATCTGCGGAGTAGGAACCTGACGCAGCGGAAGGACGGCCTGACCATCTTCCTCGACACCACCCGCAAGCTCGGGAGTTGGCTCGGCAGCAGGATTGGCCTTCTTTCGCTTGGCACGTTTTTTTGGAGGAGACGGCACCATTTCTTGAGCGGATCGATCCGCCCGCTTTTCACGCCACTCACTGATAAATTCACGAGCCGAGGTAGCCGAGGTGCGGACAAAAGCAACGGGATGCCATCCGGTCAAAAGAATCACGCTGGCAAGATACACCCCCAACAAAACGATCGCTGATCCCCACGGGCCAAGCAGGTTTTTAAAGACAAAATTTCCAAGCCCCTCACCAATCGCGCCACCGGGCCAGTTGCCAAAGTGAACACTTCCAAATATCCCAAGAACGCTAAACAGCGCGGCACTGGCAAACATCAGCGAGCCGAAGCCAATCAGGGTGTGCAGGCCAAGACGACTCTTAAACCACGCCACCACCACGCCCAGCCAGATCGTCCCGACTGCCAACAGGTAGGCCGCAGCACCAAAAAGGGCAATAAACACGAAGCCAATCAAAGCTCCCACCGGCCCGATTAAATTCTGGGTATCACTCGACTCCACCCCTTCCGGAGCAAAGCTACCGAGGAACTTCCAGTCAGCAAAATCAACGGTGGTGAACCGAATTAGAGAACAGAAAAGCAGTAATCCAACCAAGATCAGCCCTATCCCAATCAACTCCTGGCCACCCTCTTTCTTCAACACCGCGTGCTGCTTCCTCGGCTTATTTTGCTTGGCCATGATCTTATACGGGAAGGGACAAATTCCCTGTAAGGCCGAATTTCGCATAAGAACAGCCGATCAGGCAAGAAGGAACTTAAAGGGATCTGCATAGTCTGGATTGCTTAAATATTAACCCTCATCATAGTTTTCTTGTCTGTATGGCCTAGTCTGCGCATTTTCCAGCGATGGAACCGATTGCATTCTCGCCAATCTACATGACTCGCGTATGGGGAGGCCGCTCGCTTGAAACGGTCTATCAACGGGACCTCCCCGACGATCAACCCTACGGGGAATCGTGGGAAATGAGTGACCGCGCCGACGAGCAATCCATCGTTTCGTCAGGTCCCTTCGCCGGCAAATCGCTGCACGACCTCTGGACCAACCATCGGGAGGAGATCTTTGGAGAGGACCTCACCGGAGACCGCTTCCCCCTTCTCATCAAGATTCTCGACGCCCGCGACGATCTTTCCATCCAGGTCCACCCTCCCGCGGAAGTCGCTGACGAGTTGGGAGGCGACCCTAAGACCGAAATGTGGTATATCGCCGATTGCGATCCCGGAGCCAAACTCTACATCGGCTTGAAGGATGGCTGCACACGCGAATCGTTCGAGCGATCCCTCGCCGAAGGAACAGTGGAAGAGCAAGTCCACGCCGTCAGCCCGCGAGCGGGCGAATCGATCTTCATTCCCTCCGGACGACTTCATGCGATCGGCGCTGGCTTTATCATTTACGAAATTCAGCAAAATTCGGATACAACCTACCGGGTTTTTGATTGGAATCGCGTTGGGCTCGATGGCGACCCAAGAGACCTGCACATTGATGAATCGATGGCATCCATCGACTTTGATGATTTAGAGCCGGGAATGGATCAGCCGGATGGCGACACGCTCGCTTCGTGCGAGTATTTTTTCGTCACCCGTCACAACATTCCGGAGTCTCAAGAGCTCACGGTTCAAAATGATGCCTTTTCCATTATCACGGTGATTTCGGGGCAGATCTGCTCGGAAGCTGGGACGATTTTCAAAACCGGTGATTTTCTGATCCTGCCAAGAAATGCCGAACCTCTGATCGCTCAAACAGATTGCCAGGTTCTCCGAACGAGCCTTCCGCACAAGTAGGAGAACTTCAAAAATCGCCTTCCTGCTCCGTCGCATTCTGGCCTTTGCGGTGGTGACCCCGGCGGTGATTACTCACATCGTCGAGTAGTTTCCCCTCTCCGTCGAAGAGACCGGATCCGAGTGGCGCATCAATGTCACTTTTGACGCCAACTATCCTTTTGAAGAATTGCGCGACGATCCCAAATCTCCACAACCGGAGAGCTCTTGGTTGGTCTCAATAAGCGAAGCTCAATATCAGGAACTTCGCGGGGGAGCGGAAAATTCCCGAGGCAAGCGATTTCAT
>Ga0213866_10002596_pt1 | contig 12605 bp, 15 predicted proteins | sample PICome_11_FD_160079 | JGI IMG/M metagenome (GOLD analysis project Ga0213866, IMG submission 160079) | Coastal seawater microbial communities near Pivers Island, North Carolina, United States - PICO284 | ecosystem: Environmental > Aquatic > Marine > Coastal | place: USA: North Carolina... | reverse complement strand
CATATTTAATATTTAATTCACGAAATTCATTTTGTAATAAGCGTTCAACAATTCCCATTTTTTCAATAGGAACTTCAAATACCACTTCAAAATATCCTCTCTTAATCTCACCAGTAGCATATTGTGTATCCCTTTCAGGAATATTAATTGCCTTACCCATTTTACACGCATCATCAACATCATACGATGGATGATTTCTAACATAAATATATCCGTTAGTTTGGTTCATTTTGATAAAGTTCATATAAGTTATGTAATAATATATTAATGAAAAAGTAAATCAATTTTTTATTATATTCAGGAAATAAAATAAAAAACATTTAAGAAAATCGGCGTTTTAAATGTGCAAAGGTGTAAAAAAATTTTTCAAGAATAGAAGAATTATATTATTATATAACTCATAATAATGATATATTATTTTAATAACAATAATTCTTTTATAGATATTATAATATATGAAATAAATAAGGATAATTTAGTATTATGTAATATTGTTTAAATTATATAAATATAATATCAATATTTTATATACAATGTACCTAAATGACATATGGTCATTTTATTTCCATGATCCATATGATTCAGATTGGTCAATTGATAGTTTCAGATTTATAGCAAATATAAGTAATATAGATGATTTTATTTCTACATTTGAATGTTTTAAAGATATATTGTCAAAAGGAATGTTTTTCATAATGAGGGAACACATAGTACCTATATGGGAAGATGAATTTAATAAAGACGGTGGATGTTTTTCATATAAATTATATAATGATAATTTTATAGAAAAATTTTTTGAAATATTATCACTAATGCTTGGAGAAAATTTAGGAATAAATAATGATATTTCAAAAAATATTAATGGTATATCAATATGTCCAAAAAAAAATTATTTTATAATTAGAATATGGATAAAAAATTCTGAATATGCAATTAAAGAAAATTATAAAATAAATATACCAAAATATACAACTATTTTATATAAAAAACATAATTAATAAATATATAATACATAACAAGATAATATAAGAGACACAAATTATTTTTTATTCACGTACAAACACAATAAGGTTCGTGCAATATGCAATTCTTACAAAAAACCTTAAAATCCATATTATAATGGTCATCTACACAATAATCACTAATTTTTTTTTTCATTTCAATAATATCATATTCTTCGTCTAGCAAATTAGTGATATTTGGAATAATAATAGTTTGAAAAGTGTCGTATTTGTCATCCATACTTTCAGCAATTTCGTACCAGTCGTTGTAACTGTGCATTGTTAGAAAGTCAAAATAAAATAGATGAATCATTTTTTTTGGAATTCTAGTTATTTTTGTACATTTTTATATAAAATTTTCCCCAATTGATAAGTTAAATGAATAAAATAATAACATATAAAAATACTTTTATAATTCAAAAAGAATTAAGAAAATTAATAAATATTTTAAAAGAAAATATTTTTAATAACAACGGACTATTATTTGGTGATATTGTAGCAAATTTTTTAATTATAAAATATCATAAAACAATTTTTGAAAAGAAAATTAATGATTTTAAAAATTATTGGGATGATAATTATGATGTAGAAACAATTTTAAGAACAGAAATATGTAATAAAATAGATGTATATTTCATTAATTTAAATGATTATACAAAATTTATAGATTTTTTAAAAAATAGCAAAATATTTGAAATAACATTAATAAAAAATATTGATAATTTAGTTTATATAAATAATTTATATGAAATTACAACAAGATTAGGAAAAACATTAACTTATATAGGTTATCCAATAAATGTAAGTATAAATATGTTAGTAAAAATGCCTGGATGTAATAATAATTTAGAACCACCATTTAATAATACAAATTTTTTAACAGATATATTATTAATGACAAAAAATAGAGAATACAAAATATCAAAAAATACAGGAATTATTGAAATAGATAATATGAATATAATAGAAAAAAGTATATTTTATACAAAAGTTTTAAAAGAAATATGTGCAAAAAAAAACCATATTATATGTAATAATATTCATACAATATCTAATAATAATACAATAGCAAAAAAAACATTAGAATATAATAAAAATGAATGGAATGTTATAAATTCTCCTATAATATTAACAAAATGTAGTAATTATGTTATTAATAAATGTTATATATGTCAATATGAAATAAATTATAATGATAATATAATGTTAATTGATAATATATCTAAATGTGTATTGCATGCTGATTGTGGTAATAAATATTTAGAAAATTTATTAGAAAAAAATGAAAATATTATTTGTCCGTTAAGACAAAGTATAAATTTTATTACGAATAACATTCAAATTTTTAACAATTCAATATTTTAATATGTCTTTAATATTACGAATAATTGATTTAGTATTAGAATTATATATAATTACAACATTATCATTAGTATTTAGCAATTCTTTTTTTATAGAATTTGTATTATTTTTACTAATATTGTTTAAGTCAATATATGTAAATTTTTTATTATGATTTAAAAATTTAGAATAATCATCATATAATTTTTTATTGGATGATTTATTATTATTATTTAATGAAGATTTCAATGCTATAAAATTATTTTTTTTTGTATAATAAAAATTATTTAAATAACAATCATATAAAGGTAGAAAATATAAAATAAATAATAAAATAAATGTTTTCATTATATATTAATAATAATATATATTTATATCATTTCTTATATTCATATAAACAATTATAATACCAACTATGAAACTCGTAATAAATATAACACCAAATATTAGTTTAATAAAAAACCATATATATAAAAAATCCTTTTTAATTGAATTAGCACAATTGCAATCATGTTTTTTATTTAGTTGATTAATATAAAAAACTATTATTCCATAACTAATTATATTATAAATTATTAATAATAATGATACATAACTTAATCTAATTATATTTCTAAATATTAGTAAATATAAAAGAGATATAGATGTATAAGATATAATAAATAGAAAATAGAAAATAATATAATCATTATACCATTTAATATTTGAACATTGGCATTTTGTTTTTTTTAAATTATGAAACCAAAGTAATCCAATTATTGGAGGTACAATAGTTAGTATAAAATTAAATATTAATAAGATTATTGTAGAGGCATTCATATTATTTAAATCTAAGTTAGTTGTTATTTTTTTTGTTTTAGAATTCATTATCTATAAATATATAATATTTTATTATATTAGAAAATAAATGAATAAAGAATTTGTTAATAATTTCAATGATTATTTAAGAAAAGATAATAAAACATCTTATAATAAAAAATATTTTAATAATAACAAAAATGAAAATATTTTTAATAAAATAAATTATTCAGATCATTATAATGATTTATTAAAGAAAAAATATGGAAATAATTTATTAATAGAAAAAAATAAAACAAAATGTTTATCAAATAATAATAGCATTTTAGATACAAATAATTATAAAAAAACTAGTTGTTTTAAAAGCGATATTAATTCTTGTAAATATTCAAATAGTCCTTTTGAATTTGACAATTATTATTACTTAAATTAATTTGTACTACCAAAACCTCCAATATTTCTATTTGAATCTTCTAATAGTTTATTTGTTTCAATAAAATTTGCATAAATTTGTTTTTTAATTAATAATTGACAACATTTAAAGGGTAATGTTAAATCTGGCATATCATCATCAATTTTTGTTAAAGCAACATATAAATTACCTTTATAACCCTGATCAATTATTCCAATATTATTACTTAAAATATAACCAGATTTACTAATTGAACTTCTTGGTACAATTTCAACATAATATCCATTTGGAATATCAAGTTTTATACCAGTATCATATAATTTAGTCTTACTACTAAAACTTTTATAAATACTAATAATTGTAAGATCATAACCAGCATCAGACATTCTAGTTTTAGAAGGAATAATGGCATTATCACATGTTTTTAGAACTTTAATGACGGGAATTGAAATATTACAATTTACTAAATTTGTAAAATCATTATAAAAGTGTTCGTCATAATAATTATTATCAATATTGGCATATAATTTTCCTAAAAAATCTATATTATTAACATCTAAATATTTTAATGTTAATAAATTGTCTCCTTTTTCAATATTAGAAGGTATATTAATAATATCTTTTATAGTTTCTAGTAATTTTTTATCCTCATGTGAAATAAAAGAATATAAATTATTAAAATATGATATACAACCATAATGTTCAAATAATGCTCTAATAAAACCTATAGAATTGTCAATATTATTTTGAATAATATTAATATAATCTTGTGAAATTATTTCTGTTAAATCATTAACTAATAAATTATTAATATTATCAATAATATCTTTATTGGAAATATAAAGGTTAACTGTTTTTATATCATATGTAATGTAACCAATTTTTTCAAATAATTCAATAATATTAATATTTAATAATTTATTTCTAAAAACAAAATGATATACATTATTTTCAAGTCTCTCACTATAATTAATTAATAGTAATCCCAAAATATAACTATTATTATCAAACGAATAATCTTTCATTTTATTTAATCAATTTAAATAATATTTATATCATTTTTTATTATGAAAAATATATAAAATTTTTTTCATTTAATATTATTTTATTTGTTGGATACATTTCTTGAAAAAATAGTCCTAAATTTTTATGAATTGTATAGTCATCATTATATTTAAAATTATATATAATATTTTTTGCTTCAAAATTAGAATGTATCCAATAATGTACCATATAACTATCATAATGATAGTTTCCACTTTTAATTTTATCAAAATCTTGAATTGCTGAATTTAATTCAAGTTTAATATCTGATATAGGGAAAATTTTATCAGTTTCTATTATATTATATAATGATTTATCAGTTGAATCTAGAATTTTCATATATAAATTAGAACCGAAAATATTAAATTGATTAAATATTTTATCACCATGTAAATTATAAATATGAATAATAGTTTGAATAATATTTTCAATTATTATATTATTTTTATTACAAGCAAAAAAAGCATTGCATATATAATTTTCATTATTCCACACATATTTTGTTTGTTCTTTTGGTTCATATGATATATATAATATATTTTTATTAAAATCAAATAAATCATCTAAATTTTTTAGCAATAATATATCTAAATCAATATAAATACCTCCATAATAATGTAATATAGCAAGTCTCGCTAAATCACTTTTTTGAACTCCTAAAATATTTTTAGAATATATTTCATATAATTTTTTATAATTATTACTTAAAAAATCTTCAATATTTGCATCAGTCCATAATTTAAATTCATAATTTTGATTTATTTTTTTACTTTCTTGTATCATTTTATCAAAAATTATTGGTAAAGTTTTATTATTATCAAACCATGTTTGATGAATAATTTTAGGTATCATATATATATAAATATAATATACTATTATATTTTAAATATATTTAATATATTTAAATGAATAATATAGAATGTTGTGTATGTCTTGAAACAATAGAAGATAATTCTAATATAATAAATTGTGATAGATGTGTTAATATAATTTGTGTTAGTTGTTTTCAAAAAATTGAAAAAAAAATAGATAACAATTTTATGTTATGTTATACATGTCCAAGTTGTAATTTGGAAGTAAAATTAAATTTACAAGATTATGATATTATTAAAAAATATAATTTAGTTGATTTTATAAAAAATTTAATTATATTTCAAAATAATACAATTAATACATTACAAATAACAAATAATATATTAAATAGTAAGGTAGATTATTTATTATTTTATACTAAAAATTCTTATAAAATACTAAAAACTTTTTATATATTTGATAAGATATTTACAATTGGTTTAATAAGTATATTATATTTAATATTTTAAATATTCTTCATTTAATTTAAATCCTTCAAATAATTTACCGTCATATTTAGTAACATAGTCTAAGGGACTAGATGTAATAGACATTCCACAATATTCAACCGGTTTTTTATTAAATTCTTGATGTTTATAAACACCAATATTTATAGATTCTTCTAAAATCCATCTAAAATTTGTCCAAAATTCATCTGTGTGTCCAATACTTTCTGATGCTAAATGAGATAATTCATGTAATACAACAAACATCATTGTATTTAAATCCATTAATTTATCTTTATTTCTTATGCATAATACTATTTCTTCACCCTTATTAACAGAATAACTAGTATATCTAGGATCATCAATGCCTTCCTTTAAACTATTCTCTCTATAATTTTTACTTAATCTTACTGTTCTTTCATCATTCGGATAAGATTTCTTTAAATGTTCAATTAAAGTTAAAATTTTTTCTCTAATTTGTGCAATTAAATTCGCGGCGTTTTGCGCATCATCTTTATCTTGAACATAATATTCGTGTGAATCATAAGTACTTTTAATTTTTGTTAATTTACTATAATAATTATATAAATATGCCAAATAAAGTATTATTCCAAATAACATTAATATTACAAGTGTTTCTAATGTAATATCCATATTTATCTACTATATAAATTAAAATAAAAAATGATTTAATAAATAATAGTTATTAATTAACTAGAATGGAATTTCCTAGAAAAGACATAGATGAACTAGAAAATAATGAAAAAATACTCAAATTACAAATTACAGATTGGTATATACCCGAAAGTGATAAATCAAGACCTAAAAAAAACTATGATGAAGAACAAGATTTATACACAATGTTAATTTATGGAACAGATGAAAATAACATTACATATTCTATTAATGTTATTGAATATGAACCATATTTTTATGTAAAAGGTCCTGAATTATGGGATGATTATAGTGATAAAAAGTATCAAGAAAAAGTAAATGAATTAAACTTTACTTTATTAAATGAAAGATATGAAAGTCAATGGAATGGTAAAAAATATAATAAAAATATTATATCAAATCATTTTAAAAAACATTTCAATAATTTGTCTGTAGTTAAAAAAAAAGAGTTTTGGGGTTTTACAAATGATAGAGTATTTAATTATATCAAAGTTTCAGTTAAATCGCTTGCATTATTTAATCAATTGAAATATTATTTTTCAGCAAGGAAAAAAGATGGTTTTATATTATATGAAAGTAATATTGATCCATTTATCCGTTATATTCATGAACAAGATTTAAAACCTTGTGGATGGATTTCAATTAAAGATTATGAAGTAAGTGATAATGAAACTAGATGTAATTATAATATTACAACAAACTATAAAAATGTAAAACCTTTAAATATTAATAAAATTGCACCATTATTAATTGCTAGTTTTGATATTGAATGTACAAGTAGTCATGGTGATTTTCCATTGGCAAAAAAGGATTATAAAAAAGTAGCACAAGACTTAACTAATGTTGCTAGAAAAGGATATGAAATAGATAAATCGTATTTGGTATATTGGTTACAACAAATAATTACAAAAGATGTTGTAATTGATGATAATTTAATAATTAATAAAATTTATCCAAAGAAAAATATTAAAATAGAAAATATACCAAAAATGATTGAAAAAAATGCAGATAATATTATTAAATTATTAAATATAGTTTCAGAAATTGATGTTGATGATGAAGATGAAGATGAAATATCAGATAAAAATAAATTATCAATTAGTGAAATTAATAAATTAGAAGATGATATTAATAAATTATTAAGTGAATCAATGCCTTCATTATTTGGTGATGAGATAATTCAAATTGGTACAACTATTCATAAATATGGTTGTCCAGATATTATCTATAAAAATATTATTAGTTTAAATACGTGTGATAAAATTCAAGATTGTGATGTAATTGAATGTAAAACAGAAAAAGAAGTAATAATGGAATGGAAGAAATTAATATCAGAACTTAATCCAGATGTATTAATTGGTTATAATATATTTGGTTTTGATATGAGTTATTTATGGGATAGAACACTTGAATTAGGAATTAATGATACATTTGCAATGGGTTTAGGAAGACAAATAACAAAAAAATGTATTTTGAAAGAACAAACATTATCATCATCCGCACTAGGTGATAATACATTGAAATATTTTGATATGGATGGTATTGTTATAATTGATTTATTAAAAGTAATGCAAAAAGATTTTAAATTAGATAGTTATAAACTAGATAATGTAGCATCTATTTATATTGGTGATAAAAAAGATGATTTGAAACCAAGAGAATTATTTGAAAAATATAGAGGAAATTCAAGTGATAGATGTGTAATTGCAAAATACTGTGTACAAGATTGTGCATTAGTTAATAAATTATTACATAAATTAAAAATACTTGAAAATAATATTGGTATGGGAAATGTATGTTTAGTTCCTCTTAATTTCTTATTTAGAAGAGGTCAAGGAATTAAAGTATTTTCATTAATTACTAAACAATGTATGGATAAAGGTCTTGCTATTCCAGTTATTAATAGTTATAGTAATCTTGATTTAGATACAGATGGTTATGAAGGAGCAGTTGTATTAGATCCTAAAGAAGGTATGTATTTAAATGATCCAATTGTTGTATTTGATTATGGTTCTCTATATCCATCTTCAATGATTGCAAGAGATTTATCACACGATAGATATGTATTAAATGACAAATATATAATTGATGATCCAAATATAGAATATATAGATGTATCATATGACTTATACGAAGGAAAGGGAGATAAAAAAAAGAAATGTGGTATTAAAACATGTAAATTTGCAAAAATAAAAGATAAAGATGGTAAACAAAAAAGAGGAATTATTGCTGAAATCTTAATTATGTTATTAAATGAAAGAAAAAATACAAGAAAAAAAATTGAGTATCAAACAATTACAACCAATGATAATACTTATATTGGATATGTTTCAGAAAAAGAAGATTATTATAATATTTTAAATATTGATACGGGAGAATCTAATAAAGTTTATAAGAATTCTGTTATTAATATTCAAGAGACCTATTCAAATTTTGAAAAAGATGTATTTGATTCTTTACAATTAGCATATAAAATTACTGCAAATTCATTGTATGGTCAAATAGGTGCTAGAACATCTCCTATTTATCTAAAAGAAATTGCAGCATGTACAACAGCAACTGGTAGAGAAATGATTATGACTGCAAAGAATTTTGTTGAAAAAAATTATAATGCAGAAGTAATTTATGGCGATACTGATTCAATATTCTGTAAATTTCCTCTGAAAGATGTAAATGGAAATAAAATATACGGAAAACAGGCATTACAAAGTGCTATTGAAATTGGACAAATTGTAGAAAAAGATATAGCAAAAATAATGCCTTATCCACAAAAACTTAATTATGAAAAAACACTTTATCCATTTATAATTTTAAGTAAAAAAAGATATGTAGGAAATTTGTATGAATTTGATTTAAATAAATTTAAACAAAAATCTATGGGTATTGTTCTTAAAAGAAGAGATAATGCAAATATTGTTAAAAAGATATATGGTGGAATAATTGATATTTTGCTAAATAAACAGGATTTACAAGAATCTATAAAATTCTTAAATGATGAATTATTTGATTTAGTAAATGGTGCAACATCTATCAGTGATTTAATTATTACTAAATCATTAAGAGGTTCTTATAAAGATCCGACAAAAATAGCTCATAAAGTATTAGCAGATAGAATTGGTTCTAGAGACCCCGGTAATAAACCAATGACAAATGATAGAGTTCCATATGTTTATATTAAATTGGATAATATAACTAAAGATACTTTACAAGGTGATAGAATTGAAAATCCTGATTATATTTTACAACATAAACTAACACCAGACTATTTACATTATATTACAAATCAAATTATGAAACCTGTAGTTCAACTATATGCTTTATGTCTTGATGAATTACCTGATTATAGTAAAGAAGATGATTATTGGGATTTATTAGATGCTGAACTCAAAAATACTAAACCTATTTATCAAGATGATGATAAAAGATTTAATAGAATTGAAAATTTAAAATTACGAATGGTAAAAGAGTTATTATTTGATAAATTTATAAATATGTTAAGTGAACCAAAACCAAAAAAAGAGAAAAAAATAAAAGAATTTGTATCTGTATCAAAAGATATTAAAAATAACAATCAAGATTTAAATGTAAATTTGAAAATAACAAAAAAGAAAGATACTAAAATTATTAATAGTATTATAAAAATAATGTCTGATAAAAAAACTATATGGAAATGTGAAATTAATGAAGGCAGTGATAAAAAACAAGAAACTATTAATTGTATTATGAAAATAATTGAATATTATAATGAGAATAATATTCAATCTGATATTAAAATTAAATTAATAGGTGATAAAAAATTTGTAAACGATTTTAACATAGCGAGTGCAAATTTAAATGATTTTAAAAAATATGATAAAATTGATGAAAATCTTATAGAAAAAGCTTTAAATACAAATGATATAGGAATAATGTCAAATTCAATATCTATTTTAGATTTCAAAAATATATTCTTATTAAATAAAAAAATTACATTTATATAATAGATTAAATGAATAAAATATTAATAACAATATCTTTGATATTATAATTATCTTTTTTTATTATTCTAATTATGAAGAATATAGTAATTTTATAGAACATACACATGCTATTAAACATAAACATATAGATTATTGTCATGGTTTGTATGGTATAGTAATCGATGATTTAAAACATCATCATGGTCATAGTTTAAAAAAAATCAAAATTGTGAAGATATAGAATTGGACGAAGATATAGAATTTAACGAAGTAGAAGATGATTGTGGTTATAATAAATTTATAAATTCATCTGGTCAATGCGAAACATGTAAATCATGCAGTATTGGTAAATTTAACTCAAATGATTGTAAAAATGGAAAAAATACAAAATGTGAATTTTGTAAAAAAGGTACATATAAAAATTTTACAGGAAATCAAAGATGTAGAGAATGTTCAAGCGGTCCTTGTCCTTCGGGTGAAATAAAAACAAAGAAATGTAATATTGTAAGTGATAGAAAATGTACATTATGTAAAAATAATACTTATAAAGTAACAATAAGTACATGAGAAGAACTTTGTGTGAGTTGTGATGTACTTAAAACATCTTGTAAAGAGAGATTGTGAGACCAGACGAATTACTAAATATAGAATGGTTGGAAGAAGGTAGACACTATAATTGTAGTCCTTATTCAAAGGGATATTGTGAAAGAAGATATAATCAATGTTGTGAAGATAATATATGTGAATTATCGCCAAAAATTGCAAAATATTATTATGATACAGATACGTGGGATATATAATATTATATATATTATAGATAAAATGGAAGAATGGTTTAAATTAGGATTTATTAAAACAATTTTAGTTCTTATAATAATTTTAATAAAAAAATATGAAAATAAAAAGATTAATTATGCATTACCAGTTGCAGTAAGTATACTTTCAAGTATTATTTTAATAATATATTCCATTAAATATTTAAATTTAAAAGATTTTAAAGACTTAAATCCTTATTTTGTTATTATAATTGCTATATGTATTGCAATAAGTTCATTTATTAGTTATAAAATAATAAAAATAACACCTAATCCTGCATATATTAGAATATTTAGTGCTATTGATATGATTATTATTTTATTAATTAGTTATCTTTTCTTTAAAGAAAAAATTACTTGTATGATGTTAATAGGATTTGTTTTAATATCACTTGGAGTTATAATATTAACATATTATTAATCATTTAAATTTAAAAATTTTAATATTTTTATTGCTTTTTCATTACCAATTTTTTGTATTTTACAAAGTTCTTTAATTCTATCATTATAATTTTCTATTTTTTGTAATTCATTTATTAAGATTGGTATTGTAGAATATTTTTCAGATATATGTTTAGCAATAACATAAGAAATCGTAGGAATTTGTGATAATTGTAATAAATAACAATTATCGGGAGTTATATTTTCAATTTTTTTAGATTTTATTTTTATATTTGATAAATAATTATCTACATTTTTATCTAAGTTATATATATATTTATCGGGATATTTAATTATATTACACGCAAGCGATAATATAAATGTAACAGTTTCTTGTATATTATTTGTGAATATTAATTTAATATTATCTCTATATAATGTTCTAAAATATATACTAGAAACACTTGTATTATTTCTTAATAAACTTTTATTTATAGTATCGCCTTCAATAATATAAGTTATAAAATTATTATCAATATTTGATAATAATCTATTTTTTTGTTCTTTATATCTACCGTCTGTAATAGATGATGTTAAATCACAAAGTGTTTTTCTTTCAAAATATAAAATTTTGTTAATAGATTCAATTGTAATAATTATATCACCCAGTTCTAAATTTTTTGAAATGATATCAATTTTATCTTTATAAATATCTAAATCTCTTGATAATAAATCTTTTAATATATATTTTTCCCTATAATCAATTTCAATTTTTATCATGAAAATTATTATATATTTATAATTTATAGAATGCGATATATATTTATATATTATAATATAATATATTTAATACTTTTATTATTGATTTTTATTTATATTAA
>Ga0213866_10002594_pt1 | contig 12616 bp, 19 predicted proteins | sample PICome_11_FD_160079 | JGI IMG/M metagenome (GOLD analysis project Ga0213866, IMG submission 160079) | Coastal seawater microbial communities near Pivers Island, North Carolina, United States - PICO284 | ecosystem: Environmental > Aquatic > Marine > Coastal | place: USA: North Carolina... | reverse complement strand
AACACGGTGTACGGTGTGTGTATGGTGACACGGATAGTGTATTCTGTCATCTCCCGCGGTCTCTATGTGACGGTAAAACACCGGAAGAGACGGTAAAGCGAGCGGAAGAGATAGGAAGAGAGATGGGAGAATATGTCGATGCGCACTTTCTCAGACCAGTAGAGTTGGAATTTGAAAAGGTCTATCTACCATTTATGTTGATCAAAAAGAAACGGTACTGTGGTAAGAAATACGAAGAAGGCCATGTTAAAATAGACATGAAGGGTCTGGAATGCGTACGTCGCGATTTCTGTCCTCTATTGGTCAAAACACAGAAAGAGATGTTAACCATTTTGATGAACACCATGGATGTAGAAAAGGCATGCAAAGTGGTGTCTACGGCCATGCAAGATTTGGCATTGGGGAAAATACCGTTGGAATTGTTGACGATGAGCAAAAAACTGTCTCGTTCGCCTTCGGAATACAAGTCTATGGCAGCGCATGTGAATCTGGCCATGCGTATCAACAAGGAGCGTGGAGAACAACATGGATTTGTAGCCGGTGATCGTGTTCCGTATGTCATAGCAAAAGGTTCGTCTTTTAAAATGTCTGAAAACTCTGTACTTCCAGAAGAGATCAAAAGTGGCAAGTATGTGGTAGACATCGATTATTACAGAGAAAAGCAAATGATTCCGCCTTTGACTAGGATAATAGAAAAACTGTGCGACAACCCAAAGAGTTTATTTATATGCAACGCCATAAAGAAACCAGCAGTCACCGGCATGTTTGCGAAATGGGTGAAAAAGAGAAAAACCGAACAGGTACAAATTGTACAACCGAAAATAGTAAAAAAGAGTAAGAAAGTAACACTATACAATTTTTTTTGAATATATAAGTTATAACCTCTTAAAATAATATGGGCGGCGGGAAGCTCACACCAGAAGAAAAAGAAGAACAAGCAATAGAAAATAAGGAAATTTTAAATAGACTTTACGAACGAATCACATCAGATCCTCTATATGATGAAGTGATATTCGAAGAATATAATGATAAGTACGACTCTCCAAAAAAAGTTATGTATAATGTAAAGAATGGTAAACTGAGTCTATCAGAAGGTATCGATGAACTAAAGCAATGGATAAAGGTCCTTATAATCATCACTGATAATTCAAAACAGAGTTTTTTGCATTGTATTTTAGAAAGGAATAAAGACATCATTAACAAGAATACAAAAGAACTAGACAAAGAACTGAAAAACCGCGATCTGGTTCTTAAATTTTAAGCTATAAATACAGAGTTTAATTCATATAAAATGCGTTTAATATTATTTCTTTTATTAACAACCGCCCTAGCCATGGAAGACCAGTGCTCTTGTACCTGCAATGAAATTGACCGAGACAAATTGGGCCAATCCACATGGTATCTGCTTCACGAGATTGTCAAACATGCGGATCCTAGCTACGACCCGGCCTTGTCTCTTTTGTTAAAAACGCTAGGCGTACTGTATCCGTGTTCTCATTGTAGAGAACATATAAACGAATACTTGGAAACGCATCGAGTCGAACTGTCTGAAAAATGGATGTGTGAATTTCATAATTCCGTAAACGAACGTTTAAACAAAACTATCATACCTTGTTAAGTGACATATACCCAATTTAGTATGGTAAACTTGGTGTCACAGGGCTGCAAATAAATATACAAATGGCGTATCGGTGGATTTCCATCAATAACAAAACGAAGCGTTTCCGTTGTTCCAGCGTCCGCTGTGCTCAATTCCGCCCCAAGATCGTCCCTTATCATGTCTATCAATTTTTGGCGGTCGATAGCAATGTCGTCGTAGTGATATGGCATGAGAATAAGCCGTGTCCGCTGAACCACCGGCATGGTGTTACACACGGGTGGTAGCTTTACTCCGTCAACCTCTTGGCCTTCTTCTATGTTATCAAACGGGTTTTTTTCTTCTTTTGGTTTCATATACTTGATAGTGAGATGCTTCGACGCTATCTTTCTACGTTTTCGTTTGGAGAGAGCAGCCACGTGATCGTATTTTCGTTTGGATCTTCGAACCGATGCTTCGCCCAATTGTTTTAACAAAGATCGAACATGGTTGCGTTGTTCTTCGGTTAAGGGTTTTGGCGCTTCCCGTGAAGTCATATATTAATTCGAATCAGCATATAAATAGGTATATTTTTGTTCGTAAATGCCCCTTTATTTATATTTAATCTCTCACGACCGTCCTGAAATAAAAACCCACACCTATATTGGATGTACAGAAAATTTTTTGAAACGTTTGAATCAACACAACGGATTGGAAGCAGGTGGGCCTAGAATAACAAAGAGAGCCGCTGGATCTTGGGAGCCCGTGTTAATTTTAAAAATAGACAAAAAGAAAGTCAACTCTAAGAATTTAAAACGGGAATGGAAACAGAGCAGTCGTGGATTGGAGAGTAGAGTAAAGCGTGGTATAGAATTGGCTGTCAAACATAAGCTTAATATTGTTATTCCTAAATCCGATAGTAAAATACCTGCCATTCAATACATCAATCGACATTGGGAGGGGGATTCGGTCCGAATGACGGACGAAGAGTGGCAGCATGTCTTAACGAACTTTTAGTTTTTTCCGAACCGAAACATTCTGGCGTATGCTTGTTATCGGTGTGTCGTTTCGTCGAACTTGTATAGTCATCTGATGTTGTGGGTAGTCAAATATGGTTTCAGTGATAAAGGCTCTGTATTTCTGTACCACTTCGGCGATATATTCTATGTTTAAACATTCAATGTCTCTTAATTTTAAATCGTAATAACCGGCAGAAGTATGTATTTCACTTGTAAATTCCATCGTTGTCATTCCCAATACATTCCGTAGTATACCCTCAATGTGTTTCTTGTCCTTCTTGTCTACCATACTCAAATCATAGTCTGAAGGTATGTGAATATCGTCAAACCCAACCGACCGCTTTCTCTTTAATTTTGTCTCGTCATTGTGTTTGTAGGCTTCTATTTTTAATTGTGAAGATGTCAAATCTGCTTTGATACTTATTATTTTCGAGTTCATTAGTAAGATTTGATTCATGTCATCCAGCGTCATCTTTGGCGGATTACACAATATGATAGTAAACCTTGTTGGGAATTTCGTGAATAGTTTCAATTTCATAGAAGACGAACCATCCAAAGAGCTTATCACCTTTATGACTTCTTCTACGAATCTCGAATCACTGTCGTGAAGCCCACTGTGTTTGCTAAAGCTTACTTGAGGGACTGATGGCGATTCCATAATATGTATATGAATGTCAGCGTAAGACTTAAATACATAAGAGTTTTCATAAATGGTTTTCTACTTTGCCTTACGTTTTCAACACATTTGATGTTGACTTTTCCACTCATCATATCGGTCTCAATGCATGGATTCAACCCTTTTCCTTCTATGACACGCTTCCAGAGTTGCAGAGTTCTTTCACTAATCGATTCCAAGTTTAAGATTTCCAGTGCAAACCCTTTACCTCCGTGCATGTAACCCTTGAACTCGACTTCCATGTCTTCATTATCTACATCGTTCAGTTCACTAATGATCTTATCGGCTACCCCCGACCGTGTGCGATTGCGATTAAATACGGATCTAGACATTTGCAAGCAAACGAGTTGTATTTATACCGGCAAAAACAATGAATATGGTATATATCTATCGATGGTTGCTGGTATAATGAACCCCGACGGTCTTCTCTGTAAGAATCAAAAGTCCAATACATGCTCTATCGTGGCCGTTCGTATTGCTTCAGAGTTGATGCAGGGTGCATTCACAAAAAACGAAAAGGAAATATGGAAGACCAAGTACAGAAACTTCACCGATGAGAAGCTATTCAATGTCGGTAATTTAGTACGTCTTGTACATGATTCCATAAGTACAAACGCTTTGATACAAAAACGCATCACTCATATGGTATATGTTGAAAAGGATAACGTGGTAGAAGAGTTTAAGCCAAACAAGGTAAAAAAATATAGTCGGGGGAGAGCCTTGGGTGGCAAACTTGAGATAGGTGATTTGGTCAAAACAGAGACCTATAATGGTACTATCATAGATATCAAATACCTGTACGAATTAAAAGCTAGAAGCACAATTTACAAGAAGGTTCTACGCGAAGACATGAAATCGATGGATGGTGTAGACATAGGCGTTTCTATCAACGCATTCAAAGACTATTATAAATTGCGGAGTTTTTATGGTTTTAAAATACCATCTTCCATTGCAAATTCGACACGTCAGAGATGGTTGATCGAACACTTGAACAGTGGAAAATATGCGATTCTTGGTATTGTAGACTTTAGATATTCGAACCAAACCAACACTCCGATGCTTCCAAACGATGCCTATGTAAAAGTAGGTCAAGACAAAGACCATCAGATAAAGAACGTCGTGTCAGATGGTGTTGGCGGAAAAGGTCATGCTATTGTATGTGTTGGATATCAGCGCGATCCCAAGGAAGGCATGTTTACTCCAGAAAAGACCGATGGTCGATACCTTTTGCACGATAGTTCTATATACAACGGTTCCTGTCGTAAGTTTTTGGATTCAAAGTATATGGATTATAGAGACAATGGTGGAATTGTAAAAACGATTTATTTGATAGATACCGACGAGATTCCGTCAACATGTGAACGTATTCCAATAATAAAATTTTAATTCATTACGATTAGTATAAACAAACAAAAAAATCTACCGACCCAAACAATAGCACGTAGTATGTTGGATTTCTTCATTTTGTCTTCACGATCTATCGTTGCACCGTTTTCTGTTATCATGTAATGTTGGTACAAAGACATTGTGGAAATGAACCACGCAAAGCAAAGCAATATGAATGGGAGAATGGACCATTCGGCCAAAGAAACCATTACAGAAGCTGAAACCATTTCCAAAATGGCAAACAGTGTAAATGCTTTTACGGTGCGTTCTGCATGTTCGTCGATGAACGTTTCATTTATAAATTCATATACAATAATATCATACACTATACCAGTGGTAACAATGGCACAACAGGACAACGACAATAGAGACCATGTAAGCAATGTTTGGTCCATTTTACAAACTTCAGCATTGTATTTATACGGACATCGGTATCAAATCCATTAGCCACTCTGCTTCAAATTCTTTCAAGAATTTTTTGTTTTCAAACATTGTAATCACTTGTGTAATGAAATAGTTTTCAAAGAAGGGAGGTAGATTCATCACTTGAACCCATTTGGTTGCTTCTTGAAACTCCATATCAAGAACATTGATACAGTCGTTAAACTCTTGTTTCAGTTCACGGACCAATCGAGAATCGGTTTCGGTCCATTCTTGTTTGGTTTTTAATCCAATGGTTTGCAAACGTTCGTCGTTTATAACACGCGTTACAATAAATTTAGACATTATTTCTATCTTTGGCGTTACTACAACGCTTATTCCAGCACGTTCCATACAGTCCACTAATTTTTGAGCCCATAAACGGGTCTCGTATTCGTCTGGCATCATATCAACCATATCGTAGTTTGGTTTTTCTTCGATTATGATTTCTCTGCATTGAGGACACTTAATTTCTTCATCGCTTGTTTCCCTGTATTTTGCCATACATCCTTCACATAACCCATGACAGCATGGCTGAAGTATTAACGGTTTCACATCGTTTGAATAACGAGTTAAACATATTGGACATTTAGGCATAGTAATGTAGGTACGAAACGACATTTATTTATTCTACAATATTATAAATAGGGTTAAACCAATTAAGGATTCTAAAATTCACTACGGCAATTTGGACAAGAGTTGTTTGTCTCTAGCCATGGTTGAATACACTCCTTGTGAAACGCGTGAGAAACTTCATTTTGACAGGGCAATCGACAAACAACTTGATTTTTCTTCATTTCAGCTTGACATATACTACATTCTCCAAGATCAAATTCACTCTTGTATGTCGGTACACGAATTTTTGGTGCTCGATGCGTAACACGAGTGTTTGGCATATGTGTTCCGGCTATTTCACTCATCATATGTTCAGCAAAATCACTTATGACAAAGGGAGAAAGATCCATTTGAGATCTTGGATCAGAGTCGTTGCTAAAATTAATTACATAACTAGTGTATCTAGACATTTTATATACATTGAGTAAATATTTATACTATTATCCACCACACAACATACAACCAAGTTTTTCTAAACATCCCAACTCTTCTTCCTCCTCCTCTTCAGGGGCACCGACATTGACGCTTGTTCCACCACCGCCTCCAGCACCCATTGGAATAACCGCACCACTGTTTCCTACGCTTACGTTTACTGTATTACCCATTTGCGAGCAACAGATATATATTTATACCGATTAAAAAAATGATTAGAAGCGTGTCAAAGAAGGCATTTACAATCATTGGTGCACCGTGATACCCAAGTCGGTCCATTTCTAAGTCGCCAATCTATATTTATACAAAATCGCTTTCATCGCATTGAATGGAATCGGATTCGTCTATCATAACGGTAACATACGAATCGGTAGAAAGCTGACGTTTTAATTCAGGATATACCTTATTTTTTTTAGGTTTCTCAACTATTGGGATTTCTGCCTCACTGTTGGGCATAGGGTGTACTTGAATAGAAACTTCACATCCCATATTTTTTAGGATTTGACCTATATATATTCAAACTAATAATGATCCAGACTTAAACTTAACATTAATATTACGCTGTATTCTCTCTCTACGTAACATTTCGCTTCTACAGTCAAAAATTAAGGAAACTATGACGAGTATCCAAAACAGAGAAAAACTTAAATCAAGTCGATGGTCGCGTGGTCTGGTTATAAAAATTATGATCGATAGTATACATAACAGAGTACCTATACCATATATTACATGTTTCATTTTATTTACGACTATCTGTATTTATACTCGTGAAAATATCCTCTGCGGTAACGTTTGGGACGCCATTTCATCACCGGTTCACCTCCCGATAGCAACCATTCAATGTACAAATTACGTTTCTCTCTGTATTTTGTCGGTAGAACAATAGAAGCTCTGCATAGAACACAAGTTGTGTGACAGCGCGTTACCATTTCATTGTGACATGTTTTGCACCATTCATGACCACACACGTTGGTAAATATACTTTGTTTGTATTCTAAACATACCGGACATTCTATCATTTTATTGAAATGAGCATCAAGAGTAATACCTTCTTTCCTCCGATTTATAATATAAACTAAACATGTACAAGACTGGTTCTTTATGTCAAAAAACTTATTTAAACGACTATATAAATTCTATGTGAGCTTAGATGATACGGTTTGCATTCGGTGTAGCTGTTGGAATTTACGTTGCACAAAACTACGACGTTCCGAACGCAAAATTATGTTTGGACCACTTTATGCTATACTTAAAAGAGTTTGAAAAGAATCTTGAACGGAAAGACAAGAAATAGTTTTGTCTGTCTCTACAACGTTGTAGTATACGGAATCGTTCTGTTGTTTCCACAGATTATACATTTCTTGTAACTCTTTTACATCGTGAAGTGCAATTGCTTTTTTCATTAAAGCTACCTTTGCTCCGCATTCGTCGTCTGACAATTCTTCGGCCATGTGTTTTAAAGTCAAAGCATGTCTTACATTCATTTGAGAAACGTCCATCTTTTTCCACAATCGAGAGGCAAGTTCTATGGTCTGATACGATCTTTTTATCGGAACCAATGATTCTTTGAAAGTGTACATATTGTAATAATAATCACTAGCATACACCAAAGCCTTTGCTAAATGATATCTGTGTTGCATAATGGCCAAATTTGTGATGGTAGGATCTCTCCACAAATAAGTGTTTAAAATCTTCATCGACTCTAGTTCGTAATATACCGCTTTTGAAAACCAAGGTTTGGCTTCTTTGGGTGGGTGGTCCACCGCTGTATCGTGTGCCCAATGAGACAGAAGCTGAAGAATATGCAATTTTTCAAAGCTCCAGCACGAACTATTATATCCATTCCAAATGAATAAAATATTACGGTTTAGTTTTGTTTCTGGTACAGCGATATCACACAAAACGTTATAATACTTTAAACATGTATCATAAGCATTTTTTTTGAACTTTAACGCTTGCATAACCTTTCTTCTCAACTCTGACGCGGTTATCAACTTTTTACTGTCGTACGAAACATGTCTTTCAAAGTATATAGACTCCATATAACTATTCAATGTTGCTATTTATACTATAATACAAACGTCTTTATCTGGTTCTTGGCTATTAACATCTACACCATGCTTTTTGGCTGCTAGCTCCAATACCTTTACTCTACGGTTCAATTTTTTATGTTCCTCGATAAGAATCAACACTTTTGACTCTAACTCGTTTACAAATAACAACAGCTCATCGTCTTGGCGAACAACCGACATTTGTCGGTCCATTATGTTTATTTATACCACGTGTCGGTCCACAGACTTGGATTTAATAACTAAAAAAGTGAGTATTTCAATAAAAAACGATTAAAACAAAATGAATTGTACTTTTAAAGACGCGAAAAACACGTATGAGTTATTCAAGTTTATTTCTCAATTCGAGGATCATGTCAAACTGGAATGTTCTGAAAAAGGCATAACTCTATTTACTATGTCAAATTGTCATTCGGTATTCCTCGATGCAAATCTACCAGTAGATTCATTCTCCAATTACACATGCAAAGAGCATACTTCGATTGGGTTGAATCTACCTGTGTTATTGAACGCACTGAGTAACAGTAAACCATCTGATTCGTTGACCGTAAAATGCGACAATTCGGACTCCGTTGTGTTTACCAAACATTCCAAGGATCAGGCCGTTGAATACATTATCAAGCAAATGAACATTGATGACGACCCAATGAATGTACCTGAGTTGCAAGAGAATGTCACGGTGAAATTAAGTCCAGTACATTTAAAGCGTTGGAAGAAGGGAATCGTAGATTTTACAAAGTCTACCATTACTATCGATCCGAAGAAGGACACACTTAATCTATCCAGTACCGGAGACGGAGGGACCGTGAATATGCATCAACCCGTTCCAGCAGACGGAATTGAGTATATCGTTTGCAACGGAGGGAAGCCGGTCACCTTGGGAAACAAAAACATTGTGCGCGTATGTACATTGGGCGATGTTTCAACCAATATTGAATTTGGGTATCAAAATAACATGCCCTTTCGTTTCAGTGCATCCATTAATGATACCGGGTTCTTGCGCGTGTTTATGGCACCGTGTATATCAGATGACATGGATACCGAATAAAATAAGTATATATATCTAACCTATTTTTGTAAATGGCACGTGTTTTAGACGATACTGAAATAGATACGCGAATTGAACAAGATTCCGATGAAGAAATACAAGAACATCATGATTTAGAGCGTCAGAATCTGATGGGCCAAGTTCACGCTCATGCAAAGAAACCAAGTTGTAGAAGAATGTTTTGTAAAGGTCTTGTACTTTCTGTAGCAGGGGTTTTGTTCCTTCTGATGATAATACAACTTTACTCAGATTATGGAGAGTACATTGAAACACAGACATTTCCTCCAAAGTTGATAAGTATGGCATCGTATTGTGAAAACGAGACAAGAGATTCTTACCGACCATTTGATTGCGTATATACCAACGACTTGGTATGCAAAGTAGACAGACCAAAAAGGTATTTTGTTGAAAGTAGCCCACATGGAAATGTCACATGGATTTCAGATACTCTTATTGTGGTACCTACAGTAAAAAGCGAGTGTATTAATCTAATTGTATGGAGTATATAAACATTTAACATTGTAATAAAATGAAAGCTGACGTAAAAACTCTATCCATCGCCTCTGTAATCGCAATCTCTATCATAGGATATGTCGTGTATACTTACAAGCCTAAAACAGAAAAGGATCAAAAATAGGTCGGGCCACTTTGCAGGTCAATTCTATCTGCTCTGTTCATGCTACCCACTAATCCCCTCCTAAAATACTTAAGCCTCTGTACCTGTTAGTCCATTTAGAGAGAGACCCTTGATTTGAAAAAAAAAAAATTTTTTATATTTTATTAAACATGCGTAGTAATGTTGTGTAATGTATGTATTAGCATTAAATAACATTAATGGTGTGTGATGTTTATATCAGAGGCCCAAAAAAAAGGGTGTGAGCAGATTGGGGTGCCCTCTCCAAAATGGCTAGCAGGCACACAGGCCCATTTATTTTAGGAGGGGATTAGCGGGTAGCATGCATACATCATAGAAATACATAGACATAGTATGGATAAAAATATAATATTGTATATATATTTCATTGTACCATGTGGATGAGCTGTGGAATGAAATGCAATTGGTGCAAGACAAACAGCAAACACTGGTATACATGTACTAGTTGTGACCATACATGGTGTTCTGCATGTCATAAACTCTTTGTATCCAAAGGAGAACATCTACAATACCCTATTGAAATTTTTGGAAGAATAAAGTACATATGTCCATTTTGTAAATACGAATACCTATCCGGTTGTAAATATTTATCACCTAAAAAAACAAATACTACATGTTCTATATGTTAAGTTATTTCTACAAACATATCTGTAACCTCTACTGAAAAATTTTCCAAAGGCACGACTGTGCTAGGCTTTGGTTTGTACAACATGCAACAAAAAAATAAATAAAATACGAAGGCAACTAATAAAAACAGTGCAAGTATTATATCTGCTCCATAACTCATTTATATATTTTAATACGTGTTTTATAATTACTTTTTTGTTAATTTGTAACCGAATCGCGGACTGCAACATGGTTGTGATATGGTACCCATGACATATTCATACCCTTCAGGTGCAACAGGATCATTGGAACCGCACTCATTGTGTGGAAACAATTCTATCTCTTCAGGATAGTTTTCAATCTGTGGTGAGTCACCCATGTATGCTGGAGTTACAGACCCAAACTCAATCACGGGAGAGGTAGGTATTTTGATACTTAGGTTTGGCTTGCGACTCTTGTTCTTTTCTTCTCTGTACTTTAACTTGTAGTACCGTTTTCTCTCACGCGCTTTGTTCAACTCACGCTGAGTCCGCTCCAACTGCTTTATCAAAAATTCTTCGGTGTTTGTTTTTAATCGTTTGCTCATAGTATATATTTTAATTGGTTTATTAATATACGACTGTTCAAGTTTTTTTGTTTATATTACAATGAAGACGATGATCGTTCGTGCATATGTTGGGGCTACGATGCAAGTGCAACATCATGTGGACCCAACCTAGCTACCACAGCTGCTATATTAACCCTTACTATGCCACTGTACATTAAGTTTTAACTGGCCCTACACGCACAACTGGCCCTACACGCACAACTGGCCCTACACGCACAAGTCTCACAGCACGACACTGTAGCTATACATATTCCGTAACATAATTTTATATTTTCAATAAAACTTAAAACATAAAACTCAAAGATGAAGTGGCAAGAATCTATCGTAAAACGTTTCGTGAAAGAAATATCACTGACCAAACAATTTACCGATTCGTTTGATGATTTTACAACAAAACGGGTCAGGGAGGTCATATCCCTTATGCGCCCCATACGGGCAACCACAAATGCACACGGAGAAGAACAACATATCATACTAAAAATAACAGGTGGGTCTCTCAAAGACCCGGTGATGTTGGAGAAAGACGGTACGGTTCGCCCAATCTATCCAAACGAATGTCGAATTCGTAACCTGACCTATTCCAGCCCACTCTATGTTGACGTAAATGTGGAGCGTTCCAATGGAAAAAATACGGTCATAAAAGACGTTTACATTGGACGCATTCCAGTTATGGTATATTCAAGCCTATGCCACTTGACTAAGAAACAGGACAGAGTAAAGTACGGCGAGTGTGACAAAGACCCCGGTGGTTATTTTATTGTCAATGGAAATGAAAAATCACTGTTGGGTCAAAAAGCATCCATGCACAATCGCATGATAACCTACTTGAAAAATGGCATATCTGCATGTGCGGTCAAATCCGAACGAAACAAACGCGTACATGTCACGACAATCAAATACAAGGACAACACCGCGATATCGTGTACATTTCCACGTCTGGAAGAAGAGATTCCGTTGATGGTACTCCTTATGGCAATGGGAGTCGATGTCAATGAAATTCGAAAGGTGTTTGACAACGAAGAGAACGCATGTCTAGAAGCATCGTTTCGTAACCTTCCAGAAACAAAAGAAGAAGCACGAAAACGCATACGAATACGTGAAGTATACAATGTTGGTCTTAGCGAAGACGAGCGTCTAGACAACGCACTACAAAATGTACTTGTTCCACACATGTCAAGTGAGAACAAACCAGTGTTTATGATAAGTATGATTCAGGAACTATTGGCGGTGGCGACAGGTAAAATGGAACCTACGGACAGGGATTCTGTAGCAAATCAACGCGTAGAAACTTCTTGCACACTCTTGTCCACATTGTTTTTGCATCTGATGATCAAAATGTGCAACGATACTCGTCTTTTATGTCAGAAATCATTGCCGAAATTAAAACGTGGAATCACCGACGAAAAGATAAGAAACTGGTTGTCTAAATCCAATGCGATAACAGACGGGTTTCAATACTCTTTGGCGACTGGAAACTGGAATACAACCTTTGTTGATCGTCAACAAC
>Ga0213866_10002593_pt1 | contig 12626 bp, 13 predicted proteins | sample PICome_11_FD_160079 | JGI IMG/M metagenome (GOLD analysis project Ga0213866, IMG submission 160079) | Coastal seawater microbial communities near Pivers Island, North Carolina, United States - PICO284 | ecosystem: Environmental > Aquatic > Marine > Coastal | place: USA: North Carolina... | reverse complement strand
AAGCATGAAAAAACTGTTAGCGATCATGTTTCTAGGTTTTATCCTAAGCAATACGTCTTCAGCTACACCACCAAAAAATAAATGGTCTCCCTCATTAGAAAAATGGAAGAAGGATTTTCCAAAAGCAGAATACCCTCCTAATGATTGCAAGTTTTGCACAGAAAGACACGATTACTGGGCTCATAGCTATTATCGTAAAGCAAGTTTAAAAAATAGAGATTATAAAAACAATGGTGGTTTAAAACAGATAATAATTAAACCAGCAAAAAATAGTTCGGTAAGAGTTATTAAAAAGAATATTAAGCCTCTGCCAAAGGAAATTTATGATTATGTTTATTACCGAGATATTTCAAGTTTAATGGTTTTTGATAAGGGAACGTTAATTCACGACTGGAAAAGGGATTATATATTTAACAACAAACCTATAAATGGTGAGTCCAGAAGCAAATCAATAGTAGGTGTTGCTGCTTTAAAAATGGCTTGTCAAAATATTTTAGATTTAAATAAAACTCATGGTGATTACTCTCCAGAAGTTAAAGACTCATTTTATGGCCATGTAAAATTAAAAGACTCCTTAAATATGTTGGCTAGAGATCAATTTGTAATAAATTATAATATTTTAACAGAAACGCACAGAAAGAAATCTGACTTAACAACTATTCTTAATAAGCATCCTAAAAGATTAGAAACTGAGGGACCAAAAGAATTTAAATATTCAAATCCTAATACTGATTTAATAACATTAGATATGATCAATGTGTTAGGAGGAAAAAATAAGTTTGCTAAATGGTTTCAAAAAAACATTTCAGAAACTGCAGGTTTTGAGTCAAAGGGTAAAATATTATTAGATAAAAAGGGAGCTCCAATTTCATCGTCATCTATCATGCTTACTAGGGAAGATTGGCTAAGGTTTGGAATGTACGTTATTGAATTAATGAAGGATAAAAAATCTTGTGAGGCAAAAAAGTTACAAGAGGCTTTTGAGAATGCCATTCCTACTAAGAAAAAATTTGCTCCCCAATATGCAATGTTCTTTTGGTTAAATGGGTATGGTGTAGAAAATTTAGTTCAAATGAGAGGACACGGTTTAAGACTATCTCTAATTGATTGGAAAAATGACAAAATAATTCAAACGAATGGTTTTGCTATTAGTTGGAAACCTCAAGAATTAGTAAATCTTATTTGGAAATAAATTACGTCACAGGTGCGCCCAATTAGGTTGCATTACTCAAACTAGTATTATTTATCAAAGAAAATTGTAAAGTTGTAAGGGGCGTTCTGTTGCCAGGTGCCCTTAACCTTTTAACGTTATACAACAATTCTAGATCATAAAAAACGGCTATTTCTTTGCTGGGTGAGTCCGTATTGAGTCCGCTAGTGAGTCCGGATATGATGTGATCATGATCTCTGCGACTTTGAAAGAAATTTCTTCAAGATATCTTGATGAAAAAAATACACCAATTGCAAACAATAAATTTGCTGCATTCGTTAGAGACGTAGCAAAAGAAAATATTAAACCAAAAGTTAAGAAAAATAGAGAACACTTTTTTTATAAAAGTAGTCCGGGAAGACCCCCTCATTGGGCTGAAGTTCCATGGATCGGTATTTATGATCCAAACGTTACGACAACCGCGCAGCATGGATATTATATAACTTATCTATTCTCGATAGATATGAAGAGAGTTTATTTAAATCTAAATCAAGGTATGACAGATTTAGAAAGTGAACTAGGACCAAAAGGTGCTGCACAAGAACTTTTAAGAAGAGCAGAATTTATTAGAGATAGAGTGAAAGAATATAAAAAATTTTTTAACGATAAACCTATCGATCTTTCAATTAAATTAGCGGGCAGTACAAAAAGACCAATGCTATATGAAAAAGGTTTTGCTTTTGGCAAGGAATATGACTTAACAAAAACCCTTAACGAAGATGAGCTAACAAAAGATCTTAATAACATGATTGATCTATATACGATGTTAGTTTTTAGAGGTGGAACAGATCCAGATATAATTGACGATTATGTATCTGATGATATCGACGACGAGGAAGAAGAAAAAAAAGAAGAAACATTAATTGAAAAAAGAAGAAAAAAACTACATAGGACAACGGAGCGTTCAAGCACTAACGCAAGAAAAGTTAAGCAAAAACTAGGCTACACATGTGAAGTGTGTGGCTTTAATTTCAAAGAAAAATTTGGCGACATAAGTTTGAATAAAAAGAAAGAAGAATTCATAGAAGCACATCACAAAATACCAATTCACACACTTCCAGAAAATGAGACAATAGAATTTAAAATTGAAGATTTTGCTGTTTTATGTTCAAATTGTCATAGAATGGCTCATAAAAGAAAAGAGCCATATACAATAGAAGAACTAAAAGGATTTTTGAAAAAATGAAAAAACTTTTAGCGATCGTGGTTCTGGGTTTGTTTATTAACACTCCTGTCAAAAGCATAGATAAAACAATAACAATATTTGATTTTTATAAGCCATTACCAGAAATAAATATGTCTATGGGATCATCAATCACTACCTCATACAATTCCTTAAAAAAGAACTTAACTTCAGGTTGCTCAATTCAGTATGGAGAGAACATGGATAAACATGGGATCATTAATATGAATGTTTCAGAATATGATTTTTTAAATTATGCGATGAAAAATAATATTCAAATTAGATGTACAAATGTGAAGTATAATTTTTTAGATAAAAATAATAAACCTAGAGAAGAAAAAATTCTTTTAATGTTTAATGTGTGCAATGGAATAGTTGTAGAATATGATATCTCGGTATATTTAGATGTCGCAATATTTGGAAAAAATCCAAAAATATTAAGTAGATGGTTAAAATATTTTAATAATTATTCATCAAAAAATCCTGTAGAAGAAAACAAGGAAATTGAACAAGAGTTTCTTGGTGAAAAAGATAAATATGCAATAGAAAGAAAATATTGGTCGCATGAACTGACTCACAAAAATGAAAATATTGGATTTATTTTTGTAGAAACATATATAAAAAAAAACACAAAATATGATTGGAGCAAGGGAAGCAATAACATATCCTTTAAGAGTTTTTTTAGTCAAACCAAACGACCAAGCAATTGTTAAAACTCCCCCGCACACTAAATCTTCTTTTTTCACTGTGACGTCAGTGTGATCACTTTTTTAAAACTATATATTTAATGCGTGTTCTGAGACTTTAGCAGGGGCGTTCTGTTGCCAGGTGCCCCGGACTTTGTAACATTATTCCTTATTATACGCCATTTGCAATTGTTAAAAATCTAAAACTTTGAAGTAAATTACGTCACAGCTACGTCAGGATTTATGCTAGAATCGTGGATCATGAAACAACTTTTAGCGATCATAATTCTTGGTTTAATTTGGAGCCAAAATGTTTTTGCAGTCATGGATGTAACCAACTTAAAATGGAAACCTTCACTTGATAAAGGCAAGAAAGGCAAGTCATATGAAATAGTTAAAGCAGAAGATGGTGAGCCTGTAATAGGTAAAAAATCATTCAAGTTTGTTGCAATACCTTTTGATTGTGGAGCTAGCAGATATAATAACTGGTACACAGACTGTGGACATGTTTATCAGTCATCATATTCTGAAAAATTTAAAATAGGTGGAGGAGATAGAGTAAGATCCGAAATCTCTACTGATAACTTCAAAACTTCTGGAGAGTTTTGGGTGTCATTCAGTATTTTTGTTCCTGAAGATTATGTCACAATAAGCCCAACTAGCGTATCAATGTTTCAAATATGGGAAACAAATGCTGGTACAAATCTCATGATAGAGGACATGAATGGTTATCTCGTTGCTAAACAGCTGGTACTTGGTAGAAGGACAGATAAATATCCTAAGGGACAAAATCCTTGGCCAAAATTAATTAAGATAAATGATATGAAAGGAAAGTGGACTCATTTCAAAATACACACAAGGCAATCTGACAAAATGAATAAAGGATTTTACAAATATTACATCAATGAAAAATTAATTGCAGAGTATAAAGGAGTAACATCTGATAAGAGAAAAGAAGGCATGTTTCTTAAAGCTGGTATTTATCAAACAGGTATAAGTTTTTCAATGGACAAGTGGAAAATGTCAAAGGAGTGGAAGCCAAGACAAGATGCAGGGAATTTTCCAACACAAACTATTTATATGGATAATATTTTTTACGCAAAAAAAAAGAGCAAGTTAATTAAACTATTAAACAAAGCTAAATAACATATAAATTAATAAAGATTACGTCACAGCTGCGCCCAATCAGGTTGCATAATTGAAATTAGCATTATTAATAAAAGAAAATTGTATAGTTGTAAGGGGCGTTCTGTTGCCAGGTGCCCTTAACCTTTTTAACGTTATACAACAATTCTAGATCATAAAAAACGGCTATTTCTTTGCTGGGTGTGATCGTATTGTGATCGCCAGTGTGTTCGACTATGATGAGTCCAATGAATAAACTTTGGGCTATACCTGCAGCAATTCTTTCAGCAAATGTTTTAGTTATTGTATTTGGCTTCGCAACCAATACAGGTGTTATCGGCTCTTTTGCAGGAGCAACTTTTGCAATAATGACAGACCCCCTCATATTTATCTCTGGAATTTTAATTGGGATCTTTGCACCAAATAACGATATTAAAAAATTTTTAATTATATTTTTTGTTGGTTCATTAATTTTAACGTTTATTTTTCATTTTATCATTAATACAAGTTCGTTTATGACTGATTTGATAAGATTTAATTGCATCTTAATAGTTTCTAGTATTTTGTTTTTAATTAAAAGTCTTGCCACTAAAAAATGAAAAATTTTCTCAAGGATTTTAAGAACTTAGATTTTAGCTGGAAAATGATTTTGATTGGCTCTCTAATAACTTTCTTAGGGGTATTGTTTGGTATAGATCCTATTGGATGGATGGGAGCTGGTATCGCAATTTTTGGTTGGATATATGGAGCATCTAAATAATGAAAAAACTTTTTGCGATCGTGGTTCTGGGTTTGTTTTTATCGAATTGTTCTCAGTCCGACGCAAGGTATATTGAAAATTGCGCAAATTTTTTATCAGCAGATAGATGGAAAGAAACGGAAGAATTTTCTAAAAAAGAGGTTAAACGTTTTAAAAGAGATATAGCTACTCTAATACCAGGTACTTGGGGAACTAAAGCAGATAGAGAAAAATTAAAAAAAAGATGGACTGAAATAATGAAAGGATACGAGAAACAAGCCAAATTGTATAAAAATATGAAAAATAAAGATTTAAAATATAAACTTAATAAAAATTTATATTATTCTCGAAATTTCAAAAAATGTGAAAACGAATATCAAAAAAATCCAATAACATTTAAAAATACCTGGAAATAAATAATTCTCCCGCAAACGCTATTTGTCTTTCTTCAATGTGATCACAGTGTGATCAATAAACGTTAAGTCGTTTATTCTTTAGCAATGGCGCCCTTATCGAAATTTCGGAAGGGGCGTTCTGTTGCCAGGTGCCCCAGACCCCGTTACTTAATCAACTAAGTTAATTAAGCTGCAAGTGCATAACTTTCGTTAGCATTTGTAATTGGCCCGTTACGTCGGAACCATCTCGTACGAAAGAATAGCTTTTAGACATCCGTCGATCCTAATTCACCCCCATAAGTTGTAAATGGTGGAGGTGGTGGGTACTGCCCCCACGTCCGTAATGTTTATTACGAAATTCGTTTATCGTCATAGTTGGAAAACCAACACTATTAATATAAAACTCTTAATCAGAGATTCAATAAATTAATTCAAAATGAAACTAACACCAGAACAAAAGCAAGAAATTGCAGATCAGCAAGCTCAAAAAAACTCAACTAAGAGAGTTACTTCCCCTGAATTAGAAAAAATTCTTTATGAAGCTTTACCGGTTTTAGACCATGGCTTTGTTCGTGTGGTTGATTATATGGGAGATGATAGCTCTATTGTTCAGTCTGCTAGAGTTTCTTATGGAAAAGGAACAAAAAAAGTTTCAACAGATGAAGGTTTAATTAAATATTTGATGAGGCATTGGCATTCAACTCCTTTTGAAATGTGTGAAATAAAATACCATGTAAAGCTTCCTATTTTTATCGCTCGTCAATGGATTAGACATAGAACAGCAAATGTGAATGAGTATTCAGCAAGATACTCAATACTAGATAAAGAATTTTATATTCCAGATAAAGATCAACTATCAGCACAATCAACTTCTAATAGGCAGGGCAGAGGAAATTTAATTACTGGCGAGCAAGCTAATGAGGTTCTTAAAATTTTAAAAGACGACGCTACAAGAACTTATGATAATTATGAAAAAATGCTTAATGAAAGATTTGATGGCTCAACAATAGATGAAGGCAAAGTTGGTTTGGCTAGAGAGCTTGCTAGAATGAATTTAACCTTAAACTCATACACGCAATGGTATTGGAAAACAGATTTATTAAACCTACTTAACTTTTTATTTTTAAGAGCTGATAGTCATGCACAGTATGAGATAAGAGTTTATGCAGAAACCATGTTAAATACTGTAAAAAAATGGGTGCCAATAACACATGCAGCTTTCTTAGATTATAGAGTAGGCGCAGTTCACGTTTCAGCTAAAGGAAAAAAAGTAATTCAACAAATGGTCAAAGGCGAAAAAATTACTCATGAAAGTTCCGGATTATCTAAAAGGGAATGGAATGAATTAATGACATCTTTTGAATTTAAAGATAAACTAGTTTAATTTTACTTAAACACATGGTGAAAAGATCAGCCAACCTAAAAACTTTTGGTTCATACATTAGAGAACTAAGAACAAACAAAAGCATTGGTCAAAGAGAATTAGCAAAAAAAATTGGTGTAGCACCATCTTATCTGAATGATATGGAAAAAGGCAAAAGAGCAGCACCAAAAATCAGCATAATAAAAAAACTCTCTATAATATTAAAAGCTGATTTAAATCTGATGTATGATTTAGCCGGAGACTCAAAAAAATCAATAGCTTCTGATATTGAAGAATTCATAAAAGAGAACCCAAGTATTACATCGTTGATTAGATCGATCAAAGAAAATGATATAAGTATGGATGAGATAAACAATTTAGAAAAAAAAATGAATAAATCTGAAACTAAATCTTTAATAGTTGCAGCAGGACTCGGAAGTCGTCTAAAAAAACATACTGAAAATTTACCAAAGTGCATGCTCGATTTTAATGGAAAAACATTACTTCAAAGACAAGTTCAAGCCTATAACGATTGTGACATAAAGAATATTACGGTGATACGAGGGTATAAAAAAGAAAAAATTAATTATAAAAATTTAAATTATGTAACTAATGATGATTTTAAAAATAACAATATTCTTAATTCAATATTTTATGCTGAAAAAGTAATTAATGGAAATATTATAATATCTTACTCTGATATATTATTTGAGTCTAATGTAGTTAAAAGGTTGATGCAATCAGATCACGATATTTCAGTAGTTGTAGATATTGATTGGCGAGGTTACTATGTAGGGCGTAAAGACCATCCTTTATCTGAAGCCGAGAATGTAATTTTTGACTCTAATAATCAAGTGTTAAAAATTGGTAAAATAGGCACTCAAAAAGAGGAAGTACATGGAGAATTTATAGGTATGATTAAATTGACAAATCGTGGTACTGAAATTTTTAAAGAAAACTTTCATAGGGTTAAAAAGTTATATTGGAACAAACCTTTTCAAAGAGCAGCTATTTTTCAAAAAGCATACCTTACAGATATGATACAAGAATTAGTAGATATAGGTGTTAAAGTTCACTGCGTTATCATCGAAAGAGGCTGGAAAGAGATAGATACAGTTGAGGACTATCAAAAAGCCCTTAAAGAGTTTAACGAGTAATTTAATTAAAATTTAACAAATATTTAACAAATTAATCATTGACATCTTAGCATATAAAGTGTTATTGCGTTAGCGAACAAAAATAACTTAAAGGAGAATTCGATGATAAGAGCTTTTATTATAATATTAACTATAATTGTTTTAACTATTACCAATGCAAGTGCTGAGGTAAAAAAATTTAATATGGTTTTCGTACCGGCCAGTGAAAAAGGTGACGAGAATGATTATACAGGTCTAGTAACTATTGTTAATAAACTTACTGGCTTTGAAATAAAATTTATAAAAGTAACTGACTACAATGCAGCGGTAGAGGCGATGAGAGCTGATAGGGCTCAAATTGCTTGGTATGGAGGTAAAACATATATAAAGGCAGCCGAGTTAGCAAATGCAGAAGCATTTGCCGCCGGAGTAAGACCAGGAGAGAAAGATGCAGGTTATTTTACTTATTTTGTAGTAAGAGCTGATAGCAATTTAAAAGAATTTGTAGACGTAAAAGGCAAAGTTTTATCTTTGAATAGCATTGGATCCACAAGTGGAGATTTAATCCCACAAGTTGAACTAGCTAAAATTAAGCTTTCGACAACCAATAAGAATGATTTTAAAAAAGTTTTTTACGCAGGAAGTCATGATGCATGTTTACTAGCAGTATTAAACAAACAAGCCGATGTTTGTGGTATGAGTTCCAGAAACTTTGAAGCAAGATTAGCAGATAATACATTTAAAAAAAGTGATGTTAGGATATTACACAAATCTGACCGTGTACCTCCTCCACCTCTCGCTTACTCAAAAAAAATTCCTTTAGAAGATAGAAAAAAAATACAAAAGGCAGTTCTAGAGGCCCATAAACATGGAAATATTGGTGGTTATGGAGGGCAAATGTCTCACTATGTTTTAGTTAAGGACTCTGATTATGACGTTCTAAGAAACGTTGTGAAACTATTGAATAAAAAAAAATAAATTACCATGCTTGAAATTGTAAACCTAAAAAAAACATTTGATGGAGGAACCGAAGCTCTTAGAGGAGTGAATTTAAAAGTAAAAAGAGGTGAGTTCCTTTCTATACTCGGACCAAGTGGTTCTGGAAAAACTACACTATTAAGAAGTATTAATGGACTGGAAAAAATAGAAAATGGAAAGATTTTCTTTGATAACGAAAAAATAGATGAAAATTATCTACCCGAAGTACAAAAAAAAACAGGAATGATTTTTCAAGACTTCAACTTAGTGAATAATTTATCTGCAATTAATAATGTATTAACAGGACTTTTAAACTCTAGCAGTAAATTTTTATCAATGTTTTATTTATTTACTAAAGAACAAAAATTAGAGGCATTACAATCTTTAGAAACTGTTGGTTTGTTAAAAAAAGCTTACAAAAGAGCTGACGAGCTTTCTGGTGGTCAGAGGCAAAGAGTAGGTATTGCAAGAGCGATTATTAAGAAGCCTTTATTATTGTTAGCAGATGAACCAGTGGCTAGTTTAGACCCTAAGGCAGCAGAATTAATTATGTCATTGCTAAAAAAAGTTAATAGAGAGTCAAATATCACAGTTATTTGCAATCTACATCAAGTGGATCTCGCTTCAAAATATTCTGATAGAATTGTTGGCCTATTAGATGGGGAAATTAAATTTGATCAACCAGCATCTAACATTGATAAAATTGGTATTAAACAGATATATAAATAGATGAAATCAGATAATATTCTAAAATTACAGATAAACAATAAAACTAAACATCTTGAGAGATATTTAAAGCCCCAATGGACTTGGAAAACTTATACTTTTATTTTCTCTCTTATCATTGTTTTAATCCTCGTAGTTGTAGATTTAGAGATTAATTTTTTTAAACTATTTTCTGACTCATCTAAATATTTTGGCGATATTTTAGGAAGAATGTTGCCACCAGACTTTTCAAATATAAAAAATTTGACATTAGCAATGATAGAAACAATTGAAATAGCTTTTCTTGGAACTTTTATTGCTATTATTTTATCTATCCCCGTTGGTCTATTTTCAGCAAGAAACTTAGCCCCTAATTATTTTGTTTTTCTTATTGCTAGAGTTGTAACAATTTTTTTTAGAGCTATTCCAGAGTTTATTATTGCTATGATACTTGTAATTGCTGTTGGTTTTGGTGCGATCCCGGGAGTATTAGCTTTAGGATTACATACTATGGGATTTTTAGCAAAATTTTATGCTGAAGATATAGAGCATGTTAATAAAGGACCAATCGAGGCACTAAAAGCCTCTGGAGCTTCAAAAAGACAAATAATTTCATTTGCAATTATTCCTCAAATTATTCCGTCATTCATTGCAAATAATTTATATATTTTAGATAGAAATATTAGAATGGCAACCATGCTCGGTATCGTTGGAGCAGGAGGAATAGGATATGAGCTACAATCATCCTTTAGAATGTTTGAATATCAAAAAGTCTCAGCAATTATTATTATTATATTTATTACTATTTTTATAATTGATCACTTTTCATCATTTATAAGATCAAAAATAAAATAATTTATTAAAAATTTTTTTTATAAAGATTGTTTAAAATTTGTAGGCAATTTCACTTACTAAATAATCTCTATTCTGATTTTGATTATTCGAACCTATTGGACCTTTACCCATATTATCAACGTACTTCAAATTAAAACCAATCTTGTCTGTAATTTCACTTTCAAATTTAATTGACTTAACTCCTCTCAAGTTAACTCCCTCAGCGTAACCTATTTTAAAGTGAACCGGTCTATCTTTAATTTTGAAAAAGTTTTTTTTATTTAGTCTTAAGTCAATAACTCTTTGAGAATGTCTTACTCCTGCAAGAACAGCACCATCCGAAAGTTCTTCTCTATAGTCACCTGAAAAAAAAAGATCCTTAGAAAAATACTGTTGAATAACTATACCTGCGTGAGAATTATCAATTTGTTTTTTAGGATTTTCATCATGATGTACAATTTTTCCATATGGATAAAAAAAAGTTCCACCTAATCTATACATTAAACCAAGTCTTTGATTGTATCTTATATTTGCAGTTTCATCTCCTGAAGTCGTATCATTATAGTTTATGATGTAATTAAAACTTTTTACAGACAGGTTTTCATTTATTGGATAAGTAAAATGTAAATCTAATGCAGGACCTGGTCTAGTATCATCATATCTTTGTCCAAGATCATCTACTAAAGTTGAAAAATATCTTATCTGTCCATTAACTTTTAAGTTTGAAATGTCTGATAAAACAGAATTGATTGGGTACAAAATCGCTATAAGAAAAAATAATTTTTTCATAATCACATTAAATTAAATTAATTAGCTAAATGATAGTTTTATTTTTTTAGCTATATCCAAAAATAGTCTAGAAACTTCATGCTCTGGGTCAGAGTGGGTCAAAGGATCACCTTTATCGGCAGAACTTCTTAAATCTTGATGAATGGGCAAGTGTCCCAAAAATTCTTTGTTAAATTCTTCTGCAGTTTTTTCAACACCACTTTCACCAAAGATTTTGTATTCTTTACCATCATCTCCTTTAAAGAAACTCATGTTATCAATTAAACCTAAAATTTTTACGCCTGTTTTATCAAACATTTGAATTCCTCTTTTTACATCTAGTAAAGCAAGATCTTGTGGAGTTGAAACTATTATTGCTCCGTCAACTTTTACTTCTTGTGCAAATGTTAATTGGGTATCTCCAGTTCCTGGAGGCATATCAATTATAATGACATCACGATCTTTCCATAAAACTTTTTGTGTCATTGTTTTGATAGCACTAATCACCATTGGACCTCTCCAAATCATTGGAGTTTGTTCATCAACTAAAAATCCCATGGACATAAATTGAGCATCATATTTTTCTAAAGGAGACATTGCTTTTCCATCTTCACTTTTTGGTTTTTCATTAAGATTTATTAATTTTGGAAGAGAAGGCCCATAAACATCAGCATCAAGTATACCAATTTTTAATCCTAAATTTTGAAGAGCGAAAGCAAGGTTAATTGCAACGGTAGATTTACCAACCCCACCCTTAGCACTTGAAATTAATATTGTATATTTAGTCCCGTTTATCGGTGTTTTGGTAAATTGTTTAGGAGCGAGCTTTTCCTTCATTGTTTTGCTCATTTCTACTTTTTTTTCAGACATAATATCGCTCTTACATAACTTGTTTTTAGAGCAAAAGTCACTATATAAAGTGACATGAGTTTCAAAGACAAGATTTTTAAAAACCAATCTCCATGGGGAACACCCCCACCAGGTGGCGGAGGACGTATGCCGGGAGGAAATGGATCGGGTTCAAGACAAGATCCACCAAATCTTGATGACATTATTAAAAATTTTCAAAAAACAATAAATAAATTTTCAGGTGGCAAGTCTGGTGGCTCAAGACCAATTGTAATAGGTTTATTAATAATTTTAGTTCTTTATATTGCTAGTGGACTTTACAGAGTGTTACCAGATGAACAAGGTGTGGTTTTAAGATTTGGCAAGTTTGTAAATACAACTCAACCAGGATTGCATTATCATCTGCCTGTGCCTATTGAGAGAGTTTTAACTCCGAAGGTAACAAAAGTTAATAGAGTTGATGTTGGTTTTAGACCAGCAAGTGATAGCGGAAGATCTTCTGGCGTTGGAAATGTACCTGAAGAGAGTTTAATGCTAACAGGAGATGAAAACATCGTAGATATTAACTACTCAGTATTTTGGGTGATAAAAGATGCAGGTAAATTTTTATTTAACATTCAAAGTCCAGTTGAGACAGTAAAAGCAAATTCAGAAA
>Ga0213866_10002589_pt1 | contig 12635 bp, 16 predicted proteins | sample PICome_11_FD_160079 | JGI IMG/M metagenome (GOLD analysis project Ga0213866, IMG submission 160079) | Coastal seawater microbial communities near Pivers Island, North Carolina, United States - PICO284 | ecosystem: Environmental > Aquatic > Marine > Coastal | place: USA: North Carolina... | reverse complement strand
ATTATTTATACTACAAGTATATCAAAATTAATAAAGTATTTCTACTACACTTCTCAATTATAAACAAATCATATATAATAAAATCATATGACAATAATAAAATACTTATCAATATTCTTCGTATTCTACTTCATGAGCAATATGGCATATTGGGGCTATCAGGAATATATATACTATGAGGATATGCAAACTATCCGAAGTCTTAGTAATGTTATTAATCTTGCTAGGGTATCAATAGACGAAAAAGCCCAAATGTTAAATAACAAAAGAGACGCTATTGAAGTAGAAAAAGTGAGACTAGATAAATTAGTTACAGAGAGAAGATTGACTGAGTATAATGCTCTAGTTGATGATTATAATAACAATGTAGTTGATGTAAATAATACCCTGAATGAATATAGAGATTTAATTACACTACATAATGAAAATGTTACGATAATTAATGATTTAATTATACAATCCGGCAAGAGAGACTATTTATTTCCTATTCAATCTTATACTCCTGAACTATATACTAAGCTTAAAGAATAAATAAATGTATATACTAGATTTTGTGCTAGAATACTTATTTGTAATTATAACCTTATTTATAAGTGTGTTTTTAGCTTTTATTATAAATAAAATATATCATATCCCTAAATTTATAAAAAATAATTTGTAAAAAAATAATTCTATGATATAATTAATTTATATTAAAATATTATAAATATAAATCAAGTTATGCCTTTTGAGACTCAATCAAATACTGATACTACAATAAATGAACCTGAAAAAAAAATATCAAAATTAACAATCATTTTAATAACTTTAATTTTGATAGCTTTATCTTACTTATCATATTCTTTATATACTGATAGTCAATCCAAAGACACTCAAGATAATGAGATCCCAGCACTAAGTTCTCAAGAACTCAATTCAGATGAGTTAAACTCATCCTCCCCAATACAAGACAATGCTTCAGATACAGTAGTAGATAATAAGACTGAACAAATATATACGCTCTCTCAAGTAGCTGAGAATAATACTAAAAACTCCTGCTGGACTATTATAGAGGGTAATGTATATAATATTACCTCATATATTCCTAATCACCCAGGAGGTGAATCTAATATTTTACAAGTTTGTGGGAAAGATGGTAGTGCTTTGTTTACAAAGCCTACAGAACATAAAGAAGGTGGCGCAAACAATGTACTCAATGGATTTAAAATTGGGACCATGTCTCAATAAATATTAATTAATATAATAATATGGATAATGTATTTGGACAACCAGAAAATATAGAGCCTGAAAACTCAGAAAGAGAGGGTAGCAATCCTACTTTAATTGTAATCTTGATAATTCTAATCTTGTTGGGAGGTGGTGTCTTAGGATTTCTACTATATAGGCAGAGTCAAGAAGAGCCTATAGTATTAGATGAAATTGTAGAAACTATCCCTGCTCCAATTACTGGAGAGGTTACCAATGAACTTCCAGTACTAGATCCTCCTCTTATTAGTGATGATTCTACAGGAGCTCTACCAGTAGAATAAGTTGATATTGTAAAATTACTAGTTTTATGGCATAGTATAACAATAAATTATATATACTATGGCTAAAAAAGAACTAATTCGCATATATAGCCTTGAGAAACATTATGGACTCAAGGTTATATTTAATACTACTACTTGCTCTATTCATGAGGGAGAGATTTATGGTGTTTTAGGCCGTAATGGAGCTGGGAAAAGTACTCTGTTTAGAATGATATTAGATCTAGAAGAACCAGATGATGGGTCTATTACATTAGATAAAACCGTTAGACTTGGTTATATAGCTCAAGAAGATGACTTTGACTTTGCTCAAACTGGTTTAGAATATTTATTACAAAAAACAAAAGCTCAAGATTGGGAAATTATAAAACAGGCTCTAGAATTTGATATGCCAAAAGAAAAGCTAGAGCTTCCAATCGCAGATATTTCTGGAGGATATAGAATGAGGCTAAAATTAGTCAAGATGTTAATGGCTAAACCAAATTTAATCTTATTAGACGAGCCAACCAATTATCTAGATTTATCTACAATTTTATTATTTGAAAACTGGCTATTATCGTATAAAGGAACTGTTTTGTTAATTACTCATGATAGAGAATTCTTACGCCGAGTAATGACCAGTACCATTGAGGTAGATCAAGGGCAAATCACATTATATCCAGGGAATGTGGATGATTACTTAGAATATAAACAAACAGTACAAAATCAAATTGTTCGTACCAATGCTAATATAGAAAAGAAACAAGCACAACTACAAGAATTTATAGACAGATTTGGAGCAAAAGCAAGTAAAGCAGCTCAAGCCAAATCCAAGCAAAAACATATTGAGAGATTATCTCAAGAGAAAAAAACTATATATACCCCAAATTCAAAAATTAGAATGAATTTGCCAAATATTGCAAAGAGCTCAGGTATGGGGTTGGATGTTAGTAATATTACCATTGGTTATGGTAAAACTAAAATTGCAGAAGGACAGAATCTATATGTAGAGAGAGGCCAAAAAATTGCAGTTTTAGGAGATAATGGACAAGGAAAATCTACTCTTCTAAAGACTTTATCTGGAGAAATACAAGCCCTGTCAGGAGAGTTTAAATTTGGGAATGGTCTTAAAGTGGGATACTTTGCACAAAGTGTAGAATTCGACACTCAAGATCAAGCTACAGTTTATGATTATCTAAGAAAGGTAGCTGACATCAATATTAGTGATGATGATGTCAAGAAAACCCTAGGAAGCTTTTTGTTTTCTAAAAATGAACATGATAAATCTCTCACAGTTTTATCCGGAGGTGAAAAAGCAAGACTAAGACTCGCAGCTGTATTCTTAGAAGGATATGATGTTCTAATTTTGGACGAACCAACCAACCATCTCGATATGGAAACTGTAGAAATTATGGGAAGCTCTCTTTCAGAATGGAATGGGACATTGATTTTTGTAAGTCATGATAGAAGTTTTGTAAATAATCTAGCTACCATGATTTGGCAAGTCAAAGATGGTAATATTACCAAATATAATGGTAATTATGAAGAATATGTCTGGAGCCTCAAACAGCATACAGATATAATACAAGCTCAAAACACAGAACAAATTGTACAAGAAGTCTCACAATATGCAGGAGATGATAAAACCCGCAAAAGAGAATTATATCAAGCTAAAAAAGAATTAAGTAAGATAGACAAAAAAATAGCAAACTTAAAAGAAGATGTTAGATTAGGTGTACCTCAGGCATCAGAAAAGTTAGCCAAAGAAGAAGCCATTTGGGTCAAAATAATGGATTTAATTGAACATTTAGAATCTTAAATCTTATGCAAGAGTATAATAGTGAAAAGCGTAAGGCTTATTCTCAAAACTTTGTAAAAAATCCCAGCCTCATACGCTATATTATAGATTTTATTCCATTACCCCCCAATTCTCTAGTATTAGATCTTGGTGCAGGTGAGGGGATTATAACCAAGGAACTCGTGGCAAGAGGATATAGAGTACAGGCAATAGAACTTGATCCTGACTTATATACCCGATTACAAGATAGTTTAGGAGATAAAGCCACTATTATAAATCAGGATATTCGCAAAATTACGTATCCCAGCGAAAGCTTTGCTATTATCTCTAATCCACCTTTTGCCATATTCTCTGAGTTAATCAAAGGATTATATAGTGCTAATAATAGTCCAGAATCAGCCCTTATATTTGGCCAGAAAGAGGCTATAGAAAGAATTATCGGTAAAACCGAGCAGAGCATTATTTCAATCATATTAAATTCACTATATCGCTGTGAGATAGTCTATAATTTTGAAGCAGAAGATTTCTCCCCCAAACCAAATATAGATATACAATTATTAAGATTAGAAAAATTAGATACCCCAATTTGGGAAGTAAAACATAATTATATCAAGTTTATCAGCTATGCCTTTAGTCAACAGAAAAGTAATTTAGGAAAAAATTTAGAGTCTATATTCACTTATGAGCAATGGAAAAGACTAGCCAAAACCCATCAATTCCATATCCAAGCCCGACCTCAGGAATTATCCATTAATCAATGGAAAGGATTATATCGATATTTTTATGAAACAGTAGATGAGAAAAAGAAGAAATTGATATAAAATCAGAGTTATTAGATATTGACATTTTTAATACTTTTGTGTTAAAATCTTTTACCCCATTGACTCTAACCGTGATGATTATAACATTAAACCAACCGACTGCTCTTTTATCAACAATAATATCTCTTTTAGCTATTGTTTTTTTTCTAAAAATAATGAACAAAGATAGTTGTTAGTGGTAATCCAAAACTCCCCGTCGTAAAGGCGGGGTTTAATTTTATAAATATATATTTGATACCCATTAGACAACTTTATTTTACTATTTTACTATTTTGTGATATACATTATATATTGTTGTTCTTTGTGATCCCTCATGCTAAAACATCTAAAGCAATTTGTACACAATAGATTCATATTATTTTATATAATATACTCCATTTTAATCTTGATAGCTTTAATAATACATCCTATAACAGTATTAAGCATATTGATTGGATTTGGATTCATGTTTGTTGTACTGTCCTATAAAAAATCCTAATATCTTCCCCGCCATCGCTGATAGCGGGGATTTTTTTATTTATATAGCTAGAATTGTAATTTTATGCTAAAATAGGCAATATATTTAATCACCCTATGCAATCATTTTGGCAAGTATTACCCAAACCATTTTTTGTCTTAGCCCCAATGGAGGAGGTTACAGATACTGTATTTCGGCAAATTATTAGCTCATGTGGGCAACCTGATGTAATGGTAAGCGAATTTACTAGTGTAGAGGGACTTGCCTCTGAGATTGGAAGATCCAAAGTCATACATCGGCTACAATATACACCATCCGAACACCCTCTAGTAGCTCAAATTTGGGGCATTACACCGGAGCATTATTATCAAGCTGGTCTTTATGCCAAAGAGCAAGGTTTTGCAGGACTAGACATCAATATGGGCTGCCCTGTCAAAAAAGTAATCAAACAAGGAGCTTGTTCAGCCCTCATCAAAAACCCAACACTAGCCTCAGATATAATCCAAGCCGCTAAGGAAGGAGCGGGGGATATCCCAGTTAGTGTCAAAACCAGAATTGGATTTAGTGAGATTCAAACCGAAGAATGGATTGGATTTTTATTACAACATCAGCTCGACGCACTCACAGTACATGGACGCACAGTCAAAGAACTCTCAGATTATCCAGCCCATTGGGATGAGATAGGCAAAGTAGTACAACTCAGGAATCAAGCCAAATTAGACACAGTTATCATAGGCAATGGAGATATACTATCCTATCAGCAAGGATTAGAAATGGCAGAACAATACAAAGTTGACGGTATCATGATTGGAAGGGGAGTATTCAATAATCCTTGGATATTCAATCCAAATATAGACCCCAATACACTCAGTATAGAGACAAAAGTACAAAAATTAATACAGCATATACAATTATTTCAACAAACATGGGGAAATGAAAAAAACTTCGCAGTCATGAAAAAATGTTTCAAAATGTATCTTAATAATTTCCCAGGAGCCAGTGAAATCCGCTCTCAGCTTATGCAATGTAATACAGCTGAAGAATGTATTAAAATTTTAGTTAAGTTATTGTGATATTAGACACAATATAAAATAAAAAATTCCCCGACAAATTGCCGAGGAAAAATTGTGAAAATAATATAGACTATACTTACTCCTCCTCTGGATCAACTAGGTACTGAGGATCTACTACTCCTATGACTCTGTGTAAATGGAGTAACTGCCATTTGGTAGTAATCTTACCCAACTCTAGAGTCTGGGGATAATGGTACCCACTATCCTTAGGATTTTGAGTAGACCCAAACCCGGTTACCAAGACCTCTCGGCCTTGTGGGTTCCGATAAACTCTAATCTCGCATCCAGGTATACTAGCATGGTTATGCGAATAATACCCATAAAGAGGAGCTGATTTTGTTTTAGACATAAGAAAAGAACAAGATACTCTATACATATCATATTGATATCGTTTTGTCAATAACAAAATAACCCACTGATATAAAATTATATCAGTGGGAATATGTATGTAAGTAGTGTCGACTACATTCTCAAACTTTGTCCTCGCAATTCAATAAGTGAATTGCTTAATACATTCTCCGGTAGAACTTCAAGTTGCTCCTCAATGTTACACAACTCTCTCTCCAAGTCTAATCTTTGCTTTTCAGTAAGATGACCTGTGTTAAGCCTCATTTTGATATGCAACTTTTTTCTATCCAGGCTAGTGGAAGATGCCATGAGGTGATTTTGTCAAACCTAATATAAGATATATCTTTCTGTATAAAATGTCAATACAAAATATATAGCATAGACATTTTGTATTTTTATGGTATAACTAATATGCAATCTTGAATGCAATTTTATCATGCATCAACCGATTATCACACTCTCACCTTTAGAAGTAGAATCATTCCCAATCAATCAACAAGAATTAAATGATATCATTTTAAGAGCTGAACAAAATTTACATTTAGCCCTACAAAATTTTGAAAAACGAAAAAAAGAGTTAATTGCTAGAAATAAAGGACAAGTTCACACATGGCCAGAATCAGAACAAATTTTATGGCAAGCCGAAGTATCCAAGATAGATGCCATTACTAGTGAAACACTAGATTATATAAGAAGGTTACTTACAGAAGTAACCCAAATCCCATATTGAATTGTATTCATCTCTACCCACAAGCCACCACATAAGGTGGCTTTTTTATACCAAACAAAAAAGCTCGAGTTTTACACTCGAGCCAATGTTGCAATGATAATTCAACTGATATAATGATACCGTATAACTGCACCAGTCTTATCCCGTTTTATAGGAAATTTTATCCTATTATCAGCATCTTTAGTAATTATATCTCTATCCATACAATCTAATAGAATACAATATTGTATATAAGATAAGTATTCTTCTGTTTCAGGATGACCCTCTAGAATTTCTAGTAATTGATCTTTATTAATTGTTCTTCGATTGTTTTTAACCGAAGAGACAATATTATCTATCAACCATACACAACATTTGTGTGTTTTATCCGTGTTTGATTTCATAAAAATGGTTCAGAATAACCTCCCAGATTATATATAATTTTTATTATAATGTCAAGTACAGATAACACAAAAACCCAAATATATACCCCACAATCCTCCTCTTTTTAAAACGAGACGACATGGCAGATTTGCTGGATGGGGGTGGATTATTCTCTGTCCCTGCCTACCGTAGGTATGGCCTCGCTGGCGAGGGTGGCGACGAAGTCGACGGGGGTGGACTGAGCTTATATATTTTCTGTCCTCCCTTGGGGGAGGTGTCACCGTAGGTGACGGAGGAGGACATTGTGACGGATGTGAACTACACTTTTCCCCTCACAAAATTGACGACTACTATTGACAAAATAGATAAAATATGGTATATATAATATCGTAAATTGACCTCTAAGACCATGTCTCATTATATAATTCATTGGCAGTCGACCTTCACAGGAGTGACAGGTCATGGATCAGCTCCGATCTGCCTTACCTCTGATGAAGAGGCCATGAGGATGTGTGACGAGATGGACCAGGAGTATCCTGGCATACGCCACTGGGTAGTTCCTGACTGATCCCTACCAACCATACCCCCCCAAGCCACCCCACAAGGTGGCTTTTTTCTTTATTTTTAATTCCCCTCTTGAGTGGTGGCAGATATGCTGAACGGGGGTGGATGTATTCTGTCCCTGCCTACCGTAGGTATGGCCTCGCTGGCTAGGGTGGCGACGGGTGTGGACTGAGCTAATGTCTCCCTTCGGAGGGAGTACCCGCAGGGGGAGGGTGGAATTCTAGAATAATGTCGGCGAGGGCGCCGACTCTACTAATTTATCATTTAATAATTAACAATCCATAATTTATAATTTCACCCCTCCTCAAAAATCTTAAAATGCGGTATAATTAAATTACATAATATACAAACATAATAGTATGAGCCAAGATTTAGAGCTATTAAATAATTTTGTTATATTCCAAACAGACTCAGGGAAGATTAACATTGATGTTTTTTTTAAAGATGAAACCTTATGGCTTACCCAAAAGAAGATGGCTGAGTTATTCGAGGTCAAAATCCCAGCTATTTCAAAGCATTTAGATAATATTTATACAGAAGGTGAGCTTATCAAAGAGGCAACTGTTTCCATTTTGGAAATAGTTCAAAATGAAGGTAAAAGAAAAGTTAAAAGAAAATTAGAATATTATAACTTGCAGGCTATTTTAGCAGTTGGATATCGTGTAAATTCACATAGAGCAATAGAATTCCGTAAATGGGCATCTCTAGTTTTGCAAGAATATATAATCAAGGGCTTTGCGATGGATGATGAGAAGCTGAAACAAATCAAGCATTTTGGTAAAGATTATTTTGATGAAATGCTTGAAAGAATTCGTGAAATACGAATGAGTGAGAGGAGACTATATCAGAAAATAACAGATATATACACACTTTCAGCAGATTATGATAGTCAAGCAGATATCACTAAACATTTTTTTGCAACAGTACAAAATAAATTACATTGGGCAATCACTGGAAAGACCGCAGCTGAAATTATATACAATGAGGCTGATCATAAAAAAATATTTATGGGTTTAAAAACTTGGAAACATTCTCCCAGTGGTAAAATTCTAAAAAGTGATGTTTTAATAGCTAAGAATTATCTTGATCAAAATCATATTAAAGAACTAGAGAGAATAGTATCGGCTTATTTAGACCTAGCAGAAAGTAGAGCCAGAAATAGAAAAGTAATGAATATGAAAGATTGGGATATTTTCTTACACCAATTCTTAGAACTTTCAGGGGATCCAATTTTGCTAGATAACGGTAAAGTATCAATGCTTGAAGCTAAGCTCAAAGCTGAAGCAGAATATGATAAATTTAGAGTAATTCAAGATAAAAATTACGCAAATGACTTTGATAAATTAGTAGAGAAAATAAAAAAATAACTTTATAGGCTATTGTTCTGTGATATCTAAATAGTATTTATAAACCTTAAGGTCTCTTGCCACACCATTTGTTTCCTAGGAGCGACCTTCCAGTCGCCTGTGTTTTGTATTAAAATTCCCCTCTCCACCTACGGTCGATAAATTGAGGGGTGCCGTCTTTTAGACGGTGGGGTGGAGAAGTATTGTGTCCTCCCTAGGGGGAGGTGGCACGAAGTGACGGAGGAGGACAGGAGCAAATCCCATTTGCGACGGGGGAGGAGGACATTGTGACGGGAAAGAATAGATTGAAGTTAATCCATAATTCACCATTCATAATTTATAATTATTTACTTCTATGCTATAATAAAAGTATAAACTAATGCCTCTTAGATTGGTATCATGATACAATATAAGAAAAGTAATATGGAAAATCAAGAAACACAAAATGAAATACTTCTATATGAAGGTAAGAATGGATTACCTCATCTTGAGGTACAGATTAGTGGGGAAACAGTGTGGTTGATACAAAATCAGTTAGCTAAATTATTTCAAACTTCCAGACCTAATATTACAATGCATATTAAAAACATTTTTGATGAAGGTGAATTATCAGAAATCTCAGTATGTAAGGAATCCTTACATACTGCCTCATATAGCAAGAATTACAAAACAAAAAGTTATAACCTTGATCTTATTGATCTAGATATATATCTAAATTGACATTTAATAGAGTATAAGATACTATTATCAACAACATGTTACTTTGTAATATGTTGTTCATTCACAATTTTGGGGGAACTTAAATGAGTATCTTAAACATCTATCAGTTCATCCCTTTTGCTTGTTGTCATTGGAAATATTTAGAGTCTTTGCAAACTCTTACTATATATCTAATTAATGCAAACGAGGATTTGAAAATTGAAGGAGAAGATACAAAGGATATCCATACATTTTTGGAGTTGAGCAAAGGGTATCTCTCAGTAAGTGAAATTACTCAAGAGCTACAGATGGAGACTGAAAAAGCTACTTTAATCTGTGAGTTTTTGATAGAGCAAAAAGCTATACTTGATTCTCGGCAATGGTATCAATGGTTTTTAACAGCATCACAAAATCCAAATCATTTTTCTAGATCTGTAACTAGACAAGATGTAATGCAAATACCTTTGGAACCAAATGTAGAATATCAAGCCCATTCAGGTCATTCTACTGAAGGTGACTTGGATTCCATCATGACCCCTCTCTTCCTTTCCAGAAAAAGCTGTCGATATTTTGATAGTACAAAGATAATGACTAAGGATCAAGTAATGACAATATTAAAAGGCATGATGAAGGTTCAAGATATTTGGACTATTCCATCTGCAGGAGGAATGTACTCATTTGTTCCTGTGGTAATATTCTTGAAAAGAGTAGAGGATATCAATCCAGGGGTGTATGTGTATAGCCCAAATGATTATTCCTTATATCACTGGAGAAAAGGAGAGTTGTTTCATACAAAGGGATGGTACGAAAGACTTTTGGACTCAAAAGAGTTGGTCTCATCTGCTACAATGATTATTCTCCTTGCGTCTAATCTTAAGAAAATTGATAGGAAATATTCAAATCGAGCTTTAAGATTTGCATTTATTGAATCTGGTCATATGGCTCAAAATGCTATTCTCCTTGCTACAGAAAAAGGTGTTGGAAACTTGGAATATGGGGGCTTTGATGATTGTGTCGCAGAGATGATTATTTCAGATGAACACCTGACAGCAATGACTTGCCTTATATTTGGTATAGAATTGATTAATGTGGAGGAAAACAGCTCTAAGCCTAATCTTATTTATCAGTTAGAGCAAGCATATCCTCTTGTACATAATTCCTTAACCAATACACAAAGATCTTTTCAAGGTTATTTAGCCTATTCCATAGGTTCTGTAGCTAGAGAAAACTCATCTTATGTGGGATTTGGTTCAGGAACAACAAGTGAAGAAGCATCTATAAAGGCAATTGTTGAAAGTATAGAGAGAGGAGTTTCTATGAATAATTGGTATGATATACAGTCTTCAGCAGAAGCTTTAAACAAATCATATTTTACCCCTAATCAAATATGGGGATATCATAAGAATGTTTATCAAGTAAGTACATTGAAGCAGCTGTATAAAAAAGATATTCTTGACTGGGTTCAATTAACGGGAGTAAAAGATGGCAATACTAAATATGCATTAACTGAAATGATTTTTTATGGAAGTGGTAATGCATTAGGTTATGGTAATTCCAATGGAATTGCAGCTCATGTTGATATTCACCAAGCTTTTAGCTCGGGATTTCTTGAGCTAATTGAAAGAGACGCGTTTATAAGTCTCTACCATACACATAGACCAGTATTACAAGTAAGTCATCATATTTGGCCCAACTGGCTACAGAATCAAGCAGCTCAGTTGAAGAATATTGGATATACTGTAATTGTCTTAGATATTACATCAGATAGTATCCCCGTATATTTGATTTGTATATACAGTAGAGACAATCATCCATGTTTTGTTTCTGGTGCAGCAGCAGGATTTGATTACGATAATATCTTGTTTAAAGCTTTTGCAGAAGCAGAAGCTATGCTATTAAGCTGGCAAAATCCTTTAGAAGAAACTATAGAGGAGACAAAAGTTCAAGCTTTTAGTGATCATGGGAAGCTGTATATGGATATTGAGAATCTTAAAAAACTAGCCTGGTTGTTGAGTTGCCCTGTAGTAAATACCTGTTCACATAATAACTTCACATGGGAAGAGTTAATTAATAAGTATAGCCCTTATTTTGTTGAGTTGACTAAAAACGATCCTACCAGTTTGATTAAGGTTGTAAAAGTTCTGAGTCCAGTTTTACTACCCATGTATTTTGGACGAGGATTTGAACCAATAAATCATAAGAGGGTAAAACAACTTGGTCTTAAATGGATAACTGATTACCCTTGTTTCCCACATTTTTTCTCCTAGATTGTTTTTAAGTTCATTCAGTGCTTTGTCACTTTAGGACAAGATATCATTATATATCTTGTCCTTTTTTTATTCCCAACCAAAGTTCCCATAACTCAAAAGGATCTTTTTGAGTTATTTCTTCCCATGACAAATGAGATACACTTTGAATATCTCTAATAATAATATACCCCAAAGAATAGCCCAGCCACTCAGGATGTGTATCATCACCCAAAAATAAAGAATCATATATAGATTCTGTAGTAAATGCATTTGTATGCCAATTATCTAAAAATTCAGGTACAAATGATAATAATTCTTTTTCATATATACTATCAATTTTAGCAATCCAGGGAGATTGATCTCCACCAATCACTTCGTCACGAAAATGCTCAGCCAATCCCTCAAAAATAAGTATTTGTCCAATAGTTTCCCAAGCATGGTATTCATGTATAGCAACATGATGATATTCATGAGCTATAGTATCACGAAGACTTTTCTCCCAATGGGTTGGGGAAGTATTAATATTTAAGAATATAGTTCCTCCCACAGTGGGTGCATATCCCATAACTCCATCTAATTTTTCTAAGAAAAATGTATAAAATGTAGGTAAAATAACAATAGTTATTTGTTGGGAGAGAGGTAGTATTTGATAAGCCTTATCCAAAACCTCAGATATAATAGA
>Ga0213866_10002588_pt1 | contig 12636 bp, 11 predicted proteins | sample PICome_11_FD_160079 | JGI IMG/M metagenome (GOLD analysis project Ga0213866, IMG submission 160079) | Coastal seawater microbial communities near Pivers Island, North Carolina, United States - PICO284 | ecosystem: Environmental > Aquatic > Marine > Coastal | place: USA: North Carolina... | reverse complement strand
AGCACCTCACCTTGATGACCCTGAAATCGTCCAGCCAGCAGGCCCGACGCCAACACCAGAGCCACAGCCAAAGACCAACGGACACTCTCGACCGATTGAATCCACACTTGGCCAAGCGTCTCCTTTCGCCTAATTTGGGGCTATTAGCCTACTGCGCTGCTACATTAGGAAAGCAATCAGTAATTTCACGGGCTTTCTTCCACTAAGTGAATGTCATCATTGGAGAAGTAGATGCGAGACAACTTGAACATGCCAATTCTTATTCTCATCTTTGCTGTTTCATTGACCAGTGGATTCTCATCCGCTGACCCCGTGTTCGGTTACAGGATCGAACCTAATGTGCCCTACGGCAAAGGTTTGGTCGCGGGCGAGGGCGCTCTAGCGGAGCGCGAATTGCTTCTTGACGTTTACACACCTGTTAGTGAGACCTATGACGAGCCCCGAGCATCCGTGATCCTAGTACACGGAGGAGGTTTTCAACGAGGTGGCTTACGGAATCCACCATACAAAGAACAAGGTGCTGTTCATGGACGAATGGAGGACTATGCGCGGCTACTAGCGCCACTAGGCTACGTTGTTTTTGTGATCGAGTATCGCCTCGCGCCTGAGTTTCCGGAGCCTGAAACTGCATTGGACTCCGATTGGCTTTTACCCATGGATGTGGATCTCACAGAAGCGGGGATGCGACGGGTTAACTATGCTCGCGCAACCCTCGATCTGCCGCCTCTCGAAGGAGAAGCTGGGAAAGAGGTTGTTTGGAAAACAATACTGTCGGCAGCCGAGGACCTATTCAAGGCAGTAGAGTTTGTTCGGTCTTCCGCAGGAAAATACCAAATTGATCCAGACAAAATCGCAATTGGTGGACATTCTGCAGGTGCAGCTACAACGATCAATGCAGCACTGGGCCTGAATGCCCCAGTGTCAGCGATATTTCCTCTATCGCCCCCTGTTTCCGCAATTGACGTAACAAAACTGGCCACTACAAATTCGATCACGCCAACCATGATCGTTCTTTCACAGAACGATGAACCGGCCGTCATGGAAAAAGTTCCAACCATTACAGAAGCGATGCGCAAGGCAGATGCCGACTTCGAACTCGTTTGGGTCCCAGGATTTCCTCATTTCTATCCAACCGGGGCAGTCTCTCTCAGCGATGACGGCACCAGAATGTCTGTAGGCGACAGAATTGTTAAGTTTCTAGAGGAACATTTGTAGTAAACACCAGCGACATTTAGGCCAGCCCAGCAGTCTCCTATGAGGTGAAAGCGGACGCCCCAATCGCGCACCGCTGGGGCTGGCGGTATGAGACGCATTGGTCCACGTCTGCCTAGCCTGGGCAGACTGCTATAAACTCCAGTAACGAACCGTATCCCAGCCAGAGCGGGCAGCTCGGGCTGTTTTTCGTTACAATCACTAGATGATTCTCTAAAGGTAGAAGGTGGCTCCAATGGATTACTCAATTGTGGGCGGCATAGTGGTAGTTGTCATCGTTATAATCGTTGCTGCTGCCTCTTCGAAGAGAAACAAAGACGACAAATTGAGCTGAGTTAAGTCGTCTGCTTTGAGGTGGAAGCGGACACTTAGCCCACCTGGGCCGTTCGAGGCCAATTAAGGACCGCTTTCGCCTAATAGCGGTCACCAGACACGAACACAAAAAAGCCCGCACCAAGGCGGGCTGATTTGACTTAACTGGCAGCTACTTCTTTCGAACCTTTAGTGCACCCACCACAGCCAGGCTCAGGCCTAATCATCCTTGTCGTCGTTGCCAAGTCTTTCACCCTGCTTGCCTCTGACCCCATCGCGCACTTCTTCTTGTTTGCAATCTCGCTTATCCTTGCCAACACGACCCTCGTCCTGACGGCAGTCCCTTCTGTCCTGCCTCTCATCCGATCTACCGCGCTCTTGTCGGCGGTCCTGGCGGTCATCCGGCCCAGCATAGGTGAGGATTGGGGTCACTATAAGCAACAAGGAAATGACTGACGTCAAAATTTTCTTCACGACTGATTCCTATACAGTGTTTATCTCTCTCCAAGGTAAGACCTATTCAAACGGATTACTGTTCATTTAACGACACCGAACAAAGGGGAGTTTATGCGTCTAAAGCAAGCGCAGCCATTGCCAGCCGCCACGGCTCAGCGAGTTTTGACGCTTCAGGCAGACAGTGTCGGCTTGACGGCATCTCGCGCGCGATACGACTGATTACGCCGACAGTATTTCAAACAGCCTCGCCCACAATGTCGTCGATTCGGCGACCGGGATACGCAGCCATCAACCGTGAGGCCGCTTTCGCCTAGAGGTAGAAACTGTTCTAACGCAAACTGCCCCGCTCTAGGCGGGGCACCCAAATTCTGGAGGCGTCAGAGGCTAGCTTGGCCCGATGCAGTCTTCTGGAAACGTTTCTCTTAAGAGCTCGAAATCATCAGCGCTTTCAATCCATTTGCAACAGAAGAGCAGTGAATGACTGCCTCATAGACAGCTAAGAGGTGATATTGCGCACCTCTTTGGTTTTCCCTTCCGTGTGCCCATGTCGTGTCGCAGTGCTTGTCAGCCGGCTTCACGGACGATGCCGATGCGATACTGAAAAAATGCTTGAAATGACTGCTGGTCAGTTATATAAATGACCAAAGGTCATTAATTTTCGCCCAATTATTGTTCATCAACCGGTGCCGCAGTGAACAAGCACTAAAAGGCAATAAGGAGACCAAGTGAGTTCGGTAGTCGAGATAAATCAGAGGGCCAGGAGTGCGGAGCAAAAAGAGTTGCGACGGCAAGCGGTTCTCGAAGCTGCCGAAGCGTACTTTCTTGATGTGGGCTACGAAGCATTCTCCATGGCCCAACTCGCCAGAAAAGCTGGAGTTGTGAAGGGCACGCTTTACCTCTATTTCAAATCCCGAGAAGAGCTTTTCTTGACACTGTATGAGCAAAGCCTGATTCGATGGAGTCAGGTTTTTATGGGTTACTTAACAGATTCCTTAACGAGCAGACGGTATGCGCAGACGCTGTATACCACTGCGATGGCAGATGGCTCTTTCGTGCCTCTGCTCATCAGGCTCGAGCACGTCATCGAGCACAACGTGGCGACCGAGAGGCTGATTCAATCAAAACGCATCTTTATGCGCCAGGTCGAAACACTTGCGACCCCAACGTCAACTTCTCTTGCGTTGAATCACGCACAAGCGATAGAAGTCGTAAAAACCATGGGTGTTCTCCTGGTCGGTGCGACGAGGTCGGACCAGATGCCGTCCCTCGACGGTGAAGAGTTGCCCGAAGATGTTGAGGGTCTTATCGCCAGTTTTTCATCTGAACCTCTCTTTGTGAAAAATGCAGTCCGAATCATAGAAGGTATACGTGCGGAATCCGAGGAGAAGCCCACATAAGCGGCACTGATTCAGGAGGACACTAGAATGAGTTTGAACAGGCAATGGGTGCTCGCGAAAAGGCCCGATGGGCCAATAGGGCCCGAAAATTTCGCATATGTTGAAGCAGGGATACCAGATCCTAACGACGGCGAAGTCCTGATCCGAAACCTGTACTTTTCGTTCGACCCTACCCAAAGAAACATGATGGTCGACCAGCCCGGATATCTGCCACCGGTGGAAATTGGTGCGCCGATGCGGGCGGCCACTGTCGGGCAGGTTGTCGCGTCGGCGAGCCCTGACTTTGCTGAGGGAGACCTTGTTCAGGCGACCGGATGCTGGCAAGACTATGTAGCAATATCTCCGAAAAATAGTGCCACCGGTATTACAAAACTGCCGGAGGGCGTTAGCCCGGAAATGATGTTGTCAGTTCTGGGTGTAACAGGACTAACTGCCTACTTCGGCTTGCTTGATATAGGACAACCGAAAGCTGGTGAAACTGTACTCGTTTCTGGGGCCGCCGGTGCCACAGGGTCAATCGTCGGACAGATCGCAAAGATAAAGGGATGTCGAGTCGTAGGCATTGCTGGAGGGGCCATTAAGTGCGCCTGGTTACTTGAAGAGGCTGGTTTCGACGCAGTCATCGATTATAAAAGCGAAAACGTGGCTGAGAAGATTCAGATCCACTGCCCTGACAAGTGGGACATATTCTTTGACAACGTGGGCGGTACGATCCTCCAGGATGCCCTCCAGAATATCAACTTGCGCGGACGCGTTGTACTTTGCGGTGCTATCTCTGGATACAACACAGATGCACCAATCCCCTGTCCCAGCAACCTGATGAAACTGGTTACTAATCGGGGGCGGATGGAGGGCTTCATAATCCTGGATTTTCTGCACCGCGCGGGAGAGGCGGCGCAAGAGATCCTGTCCTGGATTAGTGCGGGTGACATCACTTACAAAGTTGACCTACAGGAAGGCTTTGAAAATATTCCTAGAACATTGCTGCGGCTTTACAGCGGGCAAAACTTCGGGAAGCAGCTTCTCAAAATAGCTGAAACTGCATAGTTACTGAGAACATTAAATCGAACTAGTAAATTACTTTGGGAGAAAGACGTCATGGGCGCAAAAGAACAAATCGGTGCCACTGAATCAGACATCCAGAATCTGAAAGCATTGCTCGAACTTCAGAGAAATGCGTTTCGGAATGAAGGGGAGGTGACGTATGCCACACGCATTGACCGCCTTAAGAGACTCAGGGCACTAATCGTTGAGAATAAGAAGGAGTTTGCATCGACAACCAAGCGTGAGTACGGCGGTGAACGATCCTACGAATTCAGTTTGTTTTCGGAGTATGCATCTAAGGTCGAAGCAATCGAATACTCGATGAAACACCTGAAAGAGTGGATGAAACCCGTCGCTCGAAAAGCCAACAAACCGATGAACTTTCTGGGTGGGAAAAGCCAGGTTCGTTATTTCCCCAAAGGTGTCGTAGGCATCATTTCGCCATGGAATCTACCATTTGGCTTGACCGTTGCGCCTCTTACAAGTGCGCTTGCTGCCGGTAACCGGGCGCTTCTCAAACCCTCTGAGTACGTCCCCGAGACTGCGGCCCTGTTTGCGGAAGTGGTTCCAAACTACTTCCCGACAGATGAGGTCGCAGTAGTTACCGGTGGTGTGGACATCAGCCAAATGTTCGCAGAGTTACCTTTCGATCATCTCCTGTTTACCGGATCTACCAATATCGGCGCGCGAGTGATGCAGGCAGCGTCGAGAAACCTGGTGCCGGTCACTCTGGAGCTTGGCGGTAAGTCCCCGGTTATCATTGGCCGCAGCGCAAAGCTTGATCTCGCAGGAACCCGCCTGACATTTGGAAAGCTTCTGAATGGCGGTCAATTGTGCCTGTCACCGGACTACGTCCTCGTGCCAGAAGAACTGGAAGAGCAACTCGTTGCCCGGGTGGCCCAGGAAGCGCAGTCAATGTATCCGAATATTGCAGAAAATACGGATTACACGGGAATCATCAATGAACAGCACTTCAGCAGGTTGCAAGGTTACATCGATGACGCGGTGGAAAAAGGCGCGAAAGTTACGATTGTAGGTGCCGATAACACTCGCCCCGCGGAAAGCAGTCGTCGTATGCCTTTGCATATTCTCCAGAATGTTACTGAAGATATGCGGGTCATGCATGAAGAGATTTTTGGCCCAATACTCCCGATCATGACTTATCGAGACGTCACTGAGGTTCCCGACAAAGTTGAACCTCGCCGAAACCCACTTGCTATGTATTACTTCGGCAAAGACAAAAATGAGCAGGAATACTTGCTGAATCATGTGCCGAGTGGTGGTGTTTGCGTCAATGACATCACGCTTCACTATGTACAGGAAGATCTGCCGTTTGGTGGCATTGGCGCTTCTGGCATGGGTGCGTATCACGGGCCGGAGGGTTTTAGAACGATGAGCCACGAGCGTGCGATTTACAGTCAAACCATGATCGATGTTCTCCCCATCATAGGCGCACGACCGCCTTTCGGAGACAAGTTTCGCAAGAACATCAGCAAGATACTTGGCGCAATCTGATTCAGAGCGCCAGGGCTTGCAGCTTAGCGGTGCGCGATTGGGGCTGATTAAGCTGTCGCCACACCCCATGTCGCCCAGAGTCATGAAATCGGCGGTCTGGGCCATCCCCGCACCAGGTTCTGCTCACCCCACTGCAGGGTCACCTACAACCGCTCCCTGTAGGTCATCCCAATGTCATCCCACAGTTTTAGCTGAGACCCATAACGACAAGAGGCCACCCGAAGGCAGCCTCTAAGTCACTGAATTTAATCAGTTTATTTGGTGGAGCTAAGCGGGATCGAACCGCTGACCTCAACACTGCCAGTGTTGCGCTCTCCCAGCTGAGCTATAGCCCCAAATTCTGGTAACTCTATGAAAAGACGGAGTTTTTTTCTACCGACGCCCTCCCAGAGAGCTGCGCATTTTATTGAGCGCCTGAAACCCTGTCAAGCGAGAATGGCGACGCCTGGGTGATGCCTATAAATGCTGTGATAGGCTTCCGGGAAAGATTCTCGAGGCGCGAACCATGCTCGGCAAGTTTGTTCTTTGGGTGGCTGCTGCCACTTTCACCATTTATGGCCTGATTTGCTTTTTTGATCCTTCGGTAGCTGCTGATTACGCAGGCCTGGCGATGACCAATGGAAATGCGGTCGCCGAAATCGGCGCCATGTACGGCGGACTGCAAACCGGCATCGGCCTGTTTTGTGCCCTGGCTGCAACGCGCCCGCAACACTTCCGTTCGGGGCTAGTGGTACTGGCGCTGGGCATCGGGCTGCTCGCCGCCGGCAGGCTGTATTCCACGCTGATTAATGGCGATCCGGTAACGGCCTATACATGGGGTGCACTGGTGTTTGAGATCGTGCTGGCAAGCCTCGCCACGCTCGCGTTGAAACAATCCGCTTCCGCCGCCGGGGCCTGACCTTCGATCGAAAGGCCAGTTAACCCACTGCCTGACAAAATAGCTTGGCATAGTCGTCTGTTGTCAGCGCGACGGGGTTGCCTGCAGCTGCGGAATCCGAAACTGCCATCTGGCCAACTCGATCGCACTCCGCCGCCGTGATGCCTATCTCACCCAGGGTATTTGGAATGCCAATACCTGCGCGAAGATCCAGTATCCAATTGAGGAAACAGGAATAACTGGCCTGTGGCAGTTGCAGATAACCGGCAGCGCGCGACAGCTTATCCGACACCTCGCTTGCGTTAGTTTCCACCACGTAAGGCATTAAAATTGCGTTCAGCAAACCATGGTGGGCGTCGTAAAGCGCCCCTAACGAATGTGCGAGTGCGTGCATGGCACCCAGCCCCTTCTGGAAGGCAGTGGCGCCCATGCTAGACGCCACCAGCATTTGCATACGCGCCTCCATGTCATCGCCATTGGCCACCGCCCGGGGTAAATAACCCTTCACCAGCCGCATACCTTCCATCGCAATACCCTCAGCCATGGGGTGATAAGTGGGCGCACACAGCGCTTCCAGACTATGAGACAAGGCATCCATTCCCGTGGCCGCAGTCAGCTTGCCCGGCAGTCCTCGCGTTACTTCCGGGTCGAGAATGACTTGTCCGGGCAACATGCGTGGATGAAAGATGATTTTCTTGCGCTGCTCGGCCTCGTCGGTGATCACCGAAGCGCGACCAACTTCAGACCCGGTGCCGGCGGTTGTGGGCACAGCGACAACAGGTGCAATTTTTGCTGCGTCTGCACGACGCCAGTTGTCGCCAACGTCTTCGAAGTCCCACAGTGGCATGCCCTGCCCGGCCACCAACGCAATGGCTTTGGCGGCATCAATGGCCGACCCCCCACCGAGCGCAATGACACCGTCGCAATCATGTTCTGTAAATGAAAGGGCGCCCACCGAGACGTTATCGCCCGTTGGGTTGCCCTTTACCTGCGAATACACCCGCGGCTCTAACCCACCGGCGCGGGAGGCATCAACAACCGTTCCCAACAGGGGCAAGCTCGCAATGCCCGGATCAGTCACCAGCAACGGCCGCTCTATTCCCAGTGCTGCACATGCCTCGGGTAGCTCGACCAGCCGCCCTGCCCCGGCGCGAACGGCGGTCGGATAGTTCCAGTCGCCGCTGAGCATCAGATGATCTCGAAGTATCGCGACATTTCCCAATCACTCACGTGCCTGCGAAACTCGCGACTTTCCCACTCGCGGCTGGCGGCATAGTGCTCGACAAAGGCATCGCCGAACAACTCACGGGCAGTCGAAGACGATCGCAGCAACGCTGCTGCCTGTTCCAATGTGCCGGGCAGGCGTTGCTCAACAGGGTGCTTCTGGTCATAGGCATTGCCCTGCACCGCCTCGCCCAACTCGAGAGATTCCTCTATCCCCCTCAGGCCAGACCCAATCGCGGCGGCAAGTGCCAGGTAAGGGTTGGCATCGGCGGACGCTAACCTCACTTCCACTCGTTGTGACTTGGCGCTGCCCTCAATCACCCGCAGGGCAGTGGTTCGATTCTCCGCTCCCCAGGTCGCGTCCGTCGGGGCCCAGAAACCCGGAACCAGACGGGAATAAGCATTAACGGTCTGGGCGTACATGGCAGTGAGTTCGGGCATATAACGCTGAAGCCCAGCAACAAACTGCCTGTGATGATCGCTCATGCATTGGGGTTTTTCAGAGTCATAGAATACGGACTCGCCGCCCGCGTCGCGAAGTGAGAGATGGATGTGGCCCGATTGCCCTGGGTAATCATTGGACCACTTGGCCATAAAGGTCGCCATCAGCCCCTGGCGCTGGGCCCAGACCTTGGTGAAGGTTTTAAACAACGCCGCCTTATCCGCTGCACTCACGGCATCGTCAACTGCAATGGCCGCTTCCCATACGCCCGGCCCCGTTTCCGTGTGTAGTCCCTCGATGGGGAAATCCATTTGCTGAGCCAGTTGCAGCAGGCTGTGATACAGGTCGGAGTGCACGGAGTTGCGCAGCACCGAGTAGCCAAAGAAACCCGGGGTTAGCGGTGCCAGGTTTCGGTAGCCTTTCTCGCGAACCGAGTCTGGTGTCTCGTTAAACAGAAAGAATTCGTACTCCAGCGCAGCATGGGCCGAAAACTCCATAGATTCGGCCTTCTGCAGCACCCTCGCCAGGATGCTTCTTGGGCAGAGGGCCGAGGCCTCGCCATCGAACTCGCACAGAAAGAAAAGCGTGCGGTCCTGCTCGAACGGCAGGTCACGGCATGACTCTGGCACCACCTTTACCGGCGCGTCGGGATAACCCGTATGCCAGCCAGTGAAGGTAACCTCGTCAGATTCATACAGTTGGTCGTTGCTGTCCCATCCGAGTACCACATCGCAGAAAGCAAGCCCGTTCTCGAGAATGCCAAAGAACTTGTCGCGGCTGACGTATTTACCCCTGAGAATACCGTCCACGTCGTGGAGGCCAATTTTTACGTAGTCGATTTCCCGTTCTTCAACGATACGTCGAGCATCGGCCACCGTTTTCACGTCACGAGGATGCATATGTTCTCCGACAGTTAGCTTGCGAGCCCGGAAGCGGCGCCCGCCCGATTTCTATTCAGTATAGTGAGACGAAACGGGCTGCCAAGCGTCAGCACTCAATAATGCTGACAGGCACTTCCAGTACGTTAACGGCCAGGCCGCCACGGGCGGTTTCCTTGTACTTGTCCTGCATGTCGCGACCGGTGTCGCGCATAGTCTTGATGACCTGGTCGAGGGATACATAATGCTCACCGCTGCCGCGCAGCGCCATGCGGGCCGCGCTAATCGCCTTGATGGCACCCATGGCATTGCGCTCTATACACGGCACCTGCACAAGGCCGCCAATGGGGTCACAGGTAAGGCCCAAGTTATGCTCCATGGCGATCTCTGCCGCGTTCTCGACCTGTGCCGGCGTACCACCGAGGGCATCAGCCAGGGCGCCAGCGGCCATAGAGCAGGCCGAACCCACTTCTCCCTGGCAACCCACCTCTGCCCCGGAGATCGAGGCGTTGATCTTGTAGAGAATCCCGATTGCGCCGGCAGTTAACAGGAAACGACAGATATCGTCGTCGCTGGCGCCGCGACAGTGGGCCAGGTAGTACTTGAGCACGGCGGGGATGATGCCTGCGGCGCCATTGGTGGGTGCGGTCACGATTCGGCCGCCAGCTGCATTCTCCTCGTTGACTGCCAGGGCATACAGCGTCACCCAATCCATCGTGGTGAGCGACTCATCACCCAGGGAATCCCCCTCACTCTTCAGCTGCCTGTGCAGCTGCGCCGCCCGGCGCTTCACCTTGAGTCCGCCGGGCATCACGCCCTCGGTGCGGCAGCCGCGTTCGATGCAGGCATCCATCACCTCCCAGAGCTGAATCAGGCTGGATCGAATGTCCGCCTCGCTGCGCCAGGCCTGTTCATTGGCTAACATGAGGGCGCTGATCGACAGACCGTGTTCTTCACACTGGGCCAGTAGTTCCGCGGCGGTGGTAAAGGGATACTGCAAGGGTGTTGGGTCGTCGACGATCACATCCCCGTTACTGGCGGTCTCATCAAGAATAAAGCCGCCTCCCACGGAATAGAAAACACGCGCCTCGAGCGTCTCCCCGCTGGCGTCGAAAGCAGAAAATCGCATGCCATTAGAGTGAAACGGCAGCGTCTCTGTTCGGTGCATGATGAGATCGTTACGGTAGTTAAAGGCTATCTCACGCTCCCCCAACAGGTTCAGCACACCGGCTTCGCGAGCATGGGCAACGCGAGCGGCAATGGCGTCCACCTCTACCGTGTCAGGAGCTTCGCCCTCAAGGCCCAGAATGATTGCCTTGGGCGAGCCGTGGCCAGCGCCTGTGGCGCCGAGTGATCCGTAAAGTTCGGCGGTGACTTGTGTACAGCGGGATAACACACCGGCGTCTGCCAATGACAGCGCAAATTGTCGCGCGGCATTCATCGGACCCACAGTGTGGGAACTGGACGGCCCTATGCCGACTTTGAAAAGGTCAAACGTGCTGATCGACAAGGCGTATCACCGGTACTGGTTCACCCGCGTTTATACGCCTGTTAGGGGTGGCAGTAAAATACTACTGATGCATATTGCTTGCTTCTGCGGTCGGCTCGCCCGCCGTCATGGCCAGTTGGGTTGTGTGCGCGTTGACGCGCTCAGCCGCGTTTTCACGCACAGCCTGGTAAAACAGGCTGTAGTCGAGAATATGATAATCCTCGTCGGCACTGGCGCCGTTTTCTGCAAACACGCCCTCTGTCTGGCTTTCAACAATCAACAATCCATCTCGGCACTCTGCCCATGTCCACTGCGGGCGCACGGCCTCAAGCGAGAGCAGTTCGACGTCTGCCGCGTAATTGAACAACGCATTGAGTGGGCTGCCACCGGAATCGATGTACAGCGCCCCCGGGTGTGATTTTGCCTCTACCCTGCCGCCATCTTTTTCCCAGCTCAACGGGTTGGTGCACAGCAGCGGCTTCTGGCCAACCAGTTCCCAGCCGTCGGGGTACCAGTGTGGCACGCCGGTGCGGCGGTCGCCCTTCTCACCGTAGGTGGACCAGTGAACCACACAGCCATTATCTGTTGCGGATTCACAGGGTGGGATGTTGGGAAGCACACGGTCGAACGTGTCCAGGGGGATCCAGTAGCCAATCAGGTAGGCGCTCACGAGGCGATCCTGTAAAGGCGTGCCGTCCACCTCTTCTGCCAGTAACCGCAGCGCATGGTAGGTTCCCTGGCTGTGGCTCGCGATCACGAAGGGCCGATTACCCGTTCGTTGCAGGAAGTTGTCAAAGGCGGCCTTTACGTCGCTGTAGGCCAGCGCCAGCGCCTGCGAGCCGCCGAGGTTTTCACGATCATGAAAGCTGTAAAGCGTCGCCTCGCGATAGTGGGGCGCATAAATATCGCAGCAGCTATTGAAGGCACTGGCCTGCGCAGCGAGCATCACATCGACCATTTCCCAGGCGCGACTTTCCTCGAAAAGAGGTGCGTTCCAGGCGTCTCCGCTGAGGTAGGACGTGGGGTGTATATAGAAAACATCTGCCGGAGCGGGCGTGGTGCGTACGCCCTGCCCCTGGGGCACCAGACCAGCCGCCCCCGGTTCACCGGGCAACGCTCCCCAGTAACGCGCTTCATCATAGTTTGGCGCCGCGGCGGCCAACTCGGGGCGGAAAGCATCAGCCGGTTTCATCTGGTAAACAAAGTAATCGTCACCCCACAACATCAGGGCGGCCCACAGGGTGCCGGGGAGAGCCACGGTCAACAGGATCAGGGCTGTCATGTACTTCTTCATAAATTCACTGGGGCGTCATCGTATTGTCATCAATACGCGAGTTTACCATCGCCCACTGTTGCGGGCACCGTGAATTCAAGAGGTATGCGGCCGGTAGCGCGCCTTAGCGGTTACCGTAGGTGTGCTGGAGGTAGTCAATAATATCGGCAGACTCAAACAGTCCCTGGCCCGTGTTGGGGTCATACAGGTAGGGGATGGCCACCTTGCCCTCTTTTTCCTGCAGGCGCTGCCTGTTTTCCAGGCGACTGTCCGGGGTTACCTTCATGGCCGCCCTGAGCGGCGGGAGCAGCCACTCTTCCAACTCCGTGCGTCCACAGTTACGCAACAGGTAGGGGATCTCCATTTCACACAGTAGCTCGCGCACAGGACGGGCGTAGGGGCTGCTTTCGAAGCTGTAGAGCTCGAGCAGCTGGCCGGGCAGTTTTCCCGTGCGCGCCTGCATGCCGCGCGTCACCCGGGGCGCGCTGGCAAGCATCGAGCCGTACTTCTGCAAAGC
>Ga0213866_10002587_pt1 | contig 12636 bp, 10 predicted proteins | sample PICome_11_FD_160079 | JGI IMG/M metagenome (GOLD analysis project Ga0213866, IMG submission 160079) | Coastal seawater microbial communities near Pivers Island, North Carolina, United States - PICO284 | ecosystem: Environmental > Aquatic > Marine > Coastal | place: USA: North Carolina... | reverse complement strand
AGTTATAAGTTCTCTTTAGCCAATTTTTTTGCGCCGGCAAGCTGATATCAAATAGGCGCATGATTATTATATTTTATATATAACAATAACAACAGGCTATAGAAGTATTTACTAGCATGTTTAATTAAAATAACTATAATTATTTGAAAGGATTTATAAAATATTATGGCAAAAAAATATAATAATTTTAGAGTTGGCGGTTCGCCACACAATGTAAACGAAGACTATGCAGTATGGACAAACGATCTGCTTGAGAGAGTTATAGCTAGTAAAACAGTTATACAACCAGGCAAGTCCACACAAGGACATAAATTAATTAATTCTGATGTAGTTTATGTTATTACTAATGGTAGAGGCTCAATGGAAATTGTTGAATACATGAACTCTGATGAGGGCCATGGATCTGATCCGTCATACGGCGTCGAGCACAAAGATTCATATGATTTAACAGCAGGAGACGTTGTATTAGTTCAATCTGGTGATTATTGTAAGGTTATAAATCTTTCTGAACATGATCAGCTAACCTATTTAAGAATTTTTGATAGAGGCGGCTGGAGAAAATAGCTACTTACTTTAAGGTTATTTTTGCAACAATTGGGAAGTGATCAGAAACCCCTTGCCGAGTCTCTGAATCAAACCACTTAGGTTTTCCAGTGTCTTTGTAGATATTAGGTTTTATTTTAAATACATCGATTGAACCCTTCTCAAACTCAACACCTCTATCTCTTGAAACCATAATTGTATCTAAGAAATCCCATGACTTGCCCCTGCCATAATAATATGTTCCCAGGCATGAGCTGCACCCTTCTATATGAGCAACTCTCCAAAAATCTTCTTGGCTTTGATAAATGTTAAATTTTTTGTCATCTTTATTATTAACATTAAAATCCCCTAAAGCCACTGATGGAAATGAATGGCCTGATATTAATTCTTTTAATTTTTGAAATGATTCAATTCTCATTTGGACTGGATGCCAATTCGATGGAAAATGTACATTATAAAATTTTAATATTTTTTTATTAATTTTTATATCAACCTCAAATATGGGTCTAGTGTCTATGGTTTCGAAATTAGGTGAGAAATCAACATAATGAAGCTTAGAGTTTGAAATCTTGTATTTGCTTATAAAAGCTGTATCTACCCCCCTCTTATCAGTACTTTCAAGCAATTGAAAATCTATATAACCATAAGGCTGTAAAAGATTAAAAAGTTGCTCCAAGATATTAATGTTTTCAACTTCCTGAAGACCAACTATATCTGCTCCATTTTTATCATAAGAGATAATTATTTCTACAAGGTTCTGGAGTTTTGCATTTTTTGTTTCCTCATTCCAGTCTTGAAAGAAGCATTCCATCCTCCATCTATTAACTGTAATAGAGTTACACGAGTTTTTGTGTTTTTTAGATTGCTTCATTTCTATAGGTAAAAATGCTTTATCATCTTTTCCAGGATCATCAATAGTATCGAATAAGTTTTGAGCATTAATAGACATAACACTTATATTTTCTGCATTAAGATAATGCAATGAGAAGAGCAAGGTGAAAGTGCAAAAAATTTTGAGCATCTAAAGATCTCTTATTTTTAGTTTTAAATCAAATGGAAGATCTTCTATCAACTTATTTGAAGACCTATATTCAAGTAATTTTTTTAGTTTTTGATCGCTAAACTCTGTAACCTTTCGAGCATTAAGATCCATATGAGCTAAAACTGTTTCAAATATTGCTGATAATTCTCCTTCCTCATTTTGAAGAATACCTACAAAATGGAGTAGCTTTTTATTAACGTTTGCAAGATGGAATGATGGGTATACCTTATCGTCTAATTTAAATTCTTTTAAATATCTAATGTTGTCTTCAAGAGTAAATGTCGAAAATCCACTTGCTAGATATACGTCATCAAAGCCAAGATCCTCATAATACATTGCTGTATAAACACTATCAAAGAGCTGATAATAATAATTAACATTCATATGACCGTTATGGTCACACATATCTTTAGTAACTATTTTTATCTCTGATCTATATGGAAGAGCATTCATTATTTAATTATAGAATAAAAAAAGCCCAGTAAACTGGGCTTTTAATTAATTTAAATAATATTTAGAATTTTGATCCAAATTGAAGACCATATATTCTTGGATCAGTAAATGAACCAAATAACTGACCCCCTTGAACATTACTCGCTGCTCTTAAGGATTGAACTTGTTGTTCATCTTCAATATTTTTTACAAATAAACCAACATACCAATCGGCATTGTTAGGCTCGTATCTCACTAAGAAATCAATAGTGTCTCTAGCTTCAAGATCAAATCTTTCCATGTTGAATACATCTGTATTAGATTCACCAGTATATCTGTAGGATAGTCTTGCAGATGTAACACCATTAGTCATATTAAATAATTGTGTTAAAGCAACGCTGTATGATTCATCAGCTGAACCAGGAAGTGAGTTTCCTTTTAAACTAACAGGTATGCCTTCATCACCTGGACATCCAGAAGTAAATGCGAAAGGTGCTGTACAGTTGTAACCACCAGATTTAAAAAGTGTTACTCCATTAGTATGGGCTGCTGCTGTTGTTACACCAGCATTTAAAGGATCTACTATACCAACATATTGTGCCACTGGAGCACCGACTGGGTTAAGATAGTTAATTAACTTAGTATCAGATACGATCTCATGATCTAAAAACAACCAACTAGCTTCTAACATAGTATTTTCTGATAAGAACATCATCATATTACCTTCAAAACCAGTAATTTCAGCATCAGCATTTCTATTTTGAGTTCCGGTATTAACCACAGCTGCTAGAAGGAAGCCATCATTTTGAGAGTTAAATACGTTCATGTTTAAACGCAATGCTCCATCCATTAGTGTGCTTCTTAAACCTAGATCAAGAACTCCAACTTTTTCTTGATCGTACAATGTTGGATTGTCTCCGGCATTAACACCACCAGCTTTAACAGCAGTCGTGTAACTTCCATAAACCATTACATCATCAGAAACATTATGTTGTAAGGCAATTTTGTATGAGAAAGAGTCATCTTCTTGGGTATCGTAATCAATAAATGGAAGTGTATCCCTATCATCAACTAACCAACCTCCGCTTAAAAACCATTTACCACCAGCATTGTCGTTATAAATAACAGAATCAACTGAGTCCTCACTATAACGAGCTCCTAAAGTTAATTTCGTATCATCTGATAAATCAAAGTACATTTCACCATATACAGCAGTAGATGTTACGTCAGCATTTTGATCATTTACAACACCGTTTAACTCTGTAGGCATAACTAAATTAGGAAATGCTAGCGTATCGGCAGTAGCATCTTGATAAGCTTCTAAGGCAGCTAGAGCAGGCGCGCCTGTTATTAAACCGTTTTGAACTCCCATTACAGCAGGAACTGTAGACAACCAAGCTAACATTTGTTGATAGAAAGGAAGACCGCCTTTAGCAGAAAAATCTAGACCAAATAGTGCATTAACTGTTGTACTGTATGGATGCAATGCAAAGCTTGGGAAAAATGCAGACCCAGCTGTTTGAGCTAAGTAAACATTATCATTTCTATTTTCGATTTGATAGATACCAGCTGTGTAATTAAACGGTCCATCAAAGTCTGAAATAATGTTAATTTCCATTTGAGTACCATGCATATTTACATCTGAGAAATCATAAGTAGTATCAGAATTTACAGTTTCACAGAACTGTCTTTCTCCACCAAAACATACAAAACCTTCTATAGCAGGCAGACCAATTGATGCAGCTGAGCCTGGGAGTGGATCTGAAGTATAAGACTGATCAAGATCACCCATTATATGAAAGTCTCTAGTTTCGTATGAAACTTTAGCTGTTAATAATAAATCATCAGTTAAGTCATGATTTAATTCTAAATTAGCGGTTGTATTTTTTTGATAGTGAGTAGGCTCTCTATCTAAAGCTAAATTTTGGAAATCTGTTGAAGCAACATTCGATCCGTAGAGGTTTGAAATCGATGTGTCATGCAAATGAGCAAAGAAACCAAAAACACCAGCTATGTGACCTCTTGTATCAGCAGCTACGTTAGGACTACCCTTTTCAAACGGGCTACATCCATAAAATTGATCCTGTTTACAGTAAGATATTTCCTCATTAAATCTATTATCGTCACTTTCTTGTTCAGAATAAGTAAATTTAATTCCAGTTTTATCAGTAATATCCCAGTCAACAGAAAGTCTATAGGCCATATCATTTCTATCATCAAAATCATTTCCAGTTACAGTATTTGTAACCATTCCATCTCTTTTATTCGACATTACAGCAAGTCTAGTTCTAACTGAATCAGAAATAGGAAGATTAAGAACAGCATTAGTCGTTACTTGTCCAAATGATCCAATTTCAACATCATAACTTCCACCAACTTCAGAAGTTGGTCTTGCAGTAATTAAATTAATCATTCCGTTGGCAGCATTTCTACCATATAAAGTACCTTGTGGTCCCTTCAAGACCTCTATTCTTTCAAGGTCCATAAAACCTAAATCAGAAATAACACTATCATTTACACTGTGACCATTTACAGCTGTTACTACAGAAGAAACAACTCCAGCACCTATACCAAAAGATCCTATACCTCTTAAAGTCCATCCAGCTCCTGAACCAATGACCTTAGCAGTCTCAAGACCCGGTGTAATCTCTGCTAAGTCGTCAATATCATAAACCTGATTAACATCTAAGGACTCTGCAGTATAAGCTTCAACAGAAATAGCAATATCTTGAAGTGATTCTTCTTTCTTAGTTGCAGTAACAACTACTTCTTCAACTTCTTGTGCAGAAATTGATAAAGTAAATACCAAGCTAGAACAAATGGAAATTCTTAAAAAATTATTTATAGACATTTAATACCCCTCTTTTAAATGATTTATTTACGTAGATTAGTTTAGTTACAGAAATATTTGTAGTAAATTGCATCTAAATTATATATATATTTTTTTATATTAAATAATAAGGCCATAATTATATAAGGCCTTATTATTAAGACTATTAATTTTAATTCAAATTAAAAACTTGTGCCAAATGAAATACCCCATGTTCTTGGATCAGTAACAGTAGCAAACTTGTTACCGCCCTGAAGACCACTTGCTAAATACCAACTACCAATGTATCTATCATCTGCAAGGTTTTTAGCCTCAAGTCTTATAAACCAATTACCATCGTTTGGACGATATGTAGCTGTAGCATCTAAGAACTTATGCTCAGGTATTTGAAGATGTGGTTGGTTATAAACAGTACCCTCTCTTTCTGACATGTATCTATATACTAGTCTTAATCGTGTTGAACCATTTTCTCCAATAACATCTTTATTAAGGCCTATGCTATAAGATAGCTCAGGTGATTGAGGTAATTTATTACCGGACACATCCACTGGTATACCAGGGTTCTCACACCCCCCCTGACCCACTGGAGCAAATGGATTAAATGGTTCAAGACATAGATATCCAGCAAATTTATATACAAGGCCAGTATCTGTTGCTCCAACAGTTAATACACCACCTTCACCAAGCTGTTGAACAAGGCCTCCACCTAGAGCAGCTGGAAGCATAGCTCTGGATGTTGCATTATTTATATTTGTTGGATTAATAAGAGATAGGTTAGTAATTTCTGATTCTGCTTTTAATAAAGTAACATCAATACTAGTGGTCTCATTTAAGAATAAAATCATATTACCTTCTAAACCACTTACTTCAGCATCAGTATTAACATTTTTTGAACCAGCATTCACAATTGATGAAATTAACATTCCATCAGTAGTATTCTGAAAATATGCAGCATTCAATAGCATTGCTCCATCAAGGAAGATTCCTTTTGCTCCAATTTCAAAAACTCCTGTTTCCTCTTGATCATATGGATCAGGAATACCAAGTTCATTTGGATTATTTCCACCAGCTTTTACAGCAGTTGTATAACTTGCGTACAACATTCTGTCATCATCAATGTCATGCTGAATTGCTAGCTTGTATCCTACTGCATCATCTGCTTCAACAACCTGTGTTGGGAAAAACCCATATTCACCAGTAAGTTTTTGAGATGTAGGATAATTAGTACATGATGTAAATGATAAACATGAGAACACACTATCTTTAACCACATCATCGTTATATCTAACACCAACAGTAATTTGTGTTTGCTCAGATAAGTCATAATAAAGCTCACCTAAAATAGCTTTAGATTTAGTTCTGATATGGTCATCATTAAAGAAGCCTTGAACAGGAACTGGTGCAGAATAACCAGTCAATAAAGATGGTAATGCATCCGCACTAAACCCAGATAATGCCCATGGAATATAAAAATCAACTGATCCAGAACCAGCTAAAAACCCACCAAATACTGGGACATTATAGGGATGCGCGACAGCATCTTGAGCAATTAAATTCCATGATGCGGTCTGAACCTGGTAAATATTTCTGTTGGTCTGATCAAAATGATAGTAGCCTATTTGAAAATTTAAAGGTCCATCTAAATCAGATATAAGAGTTACTTCAGCTTGCCAAGTCTCAGTTTCATCATATGCAAATTCATAAGTTCTATCAGCATCTATAGTCTCACAGAATGTACTGTGGAATCCGCCAAAACAGCCTTCCCATTGCATTGGAATAAAAGAAGCCGGATGTCCTGGAGGAAATAATCCAGGAAATGGAGCAACAGCTTTGTTGTAGTCATTGTCACCCATATGATTGTATAGTCTTGTTGTATAAGTCCCCTTGACAATCACATCATAATTATCATTTAAATCATGATTCATTTGTATCTGTGCTAACTCATGTTTTTGCATTAAAGTAGGATCTCTATTCAAGTTAACCTCATCCATTGAATTCAATACCGTTATACCAGAATAAGAATCCGCTGTAGGATTTGAATTCAAAGCAGCAGCAAAATTAAAGAAGCCCGCCGTACTTCCATTAACATGTGATGTTTGACCAATAGACCCTACAGTAAAGGGAGAACAACCAAATAATGGATCAGATTCGCAAAAATTAACTCCGATATTTTGTCTATTGTCGTCAGCTTTTTGATAATCATATGTGAATTCAAATGAAGTTTTTTCATTCATATCAAAATCAATAGAAAGCCTCGCAGATTCTGATTCTCTTCCATCTATATCATTTCCAGTGTTTATATTTCTAATGGTTCCGTCTCTTTTAAATAATGATGAAGCAAGTCTCATGGAGATCCTCTCATTTAGAGGAACATTAAAAACTATATTTGTTCTTTGTGAATTAAAATTTCCACCTGTTATTTCTATACTTCCCTCAAGTTCTCCAGTTGGTCTTGCGGTAACTAAATTCACAAGCCCCTGAACAGCGTTTCTTCCTGATAGAGTGCCTTGAGGTCCTTTTAGGACTTCTATTCTTTCAAGATCATGGAAACCTGTATCGTTTAAAGCTGAAGACCCAACAGCATGACCATTGATTGATGTAATTAATGAAGGTACAACAGCCGCGCCAACCCCATAAGAGCCCACGCCCCTCATTGAATATGAAGAGCCTGAACCAAGTGCCTTATCAACTATAAGTCCAGGTACGACTTCTGCTAAGTCACTAAAATCCTCGACCATATTCTTATCAATATCTTCAGCAGTAAATGCTTCAATAGACACTGGAATATCTTGAACAGATTGCTCTTTTTTTGTGGCAGATACAACAACTTCCTCAATTTCTTGAGCAGTTATAAAAGCTGTAAATATAAGCGAAAGATAAAAAGAAAAACTCAGTGATAACCTAGTAAACTTTAACATAATAGTCCCCCCTAAAATGGTTTAAAGTATGTTCTTTGTTTAATATATCACTAAAAAAAATATAATTAAAATATATATATAAATTATATTATTTAATTATATTTATAAATTAATATTATTTATAGTTATTATGCCAAGGATGGCATTTGCTAAGTCTAATAATTGCAAGATATGTTCCTTTAAGAACACCAAAACGCTGTATTACATCTATAGCATATTCCGAACATGTTGGAGTAAATCTGCAACTTGGTGGAAACATAGGAGAAATAAAATATCGATAAAACTTTATTGGAAGAATAAAAATTCTGGCTATCATTAGCTAACTTAAAATATTGTTTTCTTTATTTATTTGTTTTAAAGCAATTTTAAAATCTAGCACTTCTGTATCATTGCTACCTATTCTTCTTATAGAAACAGTTCTATCATTTTTCTCATTTTTACCAATAACAAGAATAATTGGTACTTTTTTAGAACTATGTTCTCTTACTTTATAACTAATCTTCTCATTTCTAAGATCTGAATCACACCTTATCCCTGTTTCCTCTAAAGCATTACTTATTTCTTCAGCATAATCATCAACATCTGAAATTATTGTTGCCACAATAACTTGAATAGGAGCAAGCCAGAAAGGAAGTTTGCCTGAATAGTTTTCTATTAAAACTCCGATAAATCTTTCAAACGAACCTAATACAGCTCGATGAATCATAACAGGTATGTGTTTTTTCCCATCTTCACCAACATATTCAGCATCAAGTCTTTCAGGTAAATTGAAGTCAGCTTGAAAAGTACCGCATTGCCATTCTCTTCCAATAGCATCAGTTAAAACAAAATCTAATTTAGGACCATAAAAAGCTCCATCACCTTCTTCTATTTCATATGGAAGGTCTAATTTTTGGATTGCTGCTTCGAGTGCACTCTCTGCTTTATCCCAAACCTCATCAGACCCAACTCTTGTCTCAGGACGTGTTGAAAGCTTGATATCAAATTTTTTAAATCCCAAATCTTTATAGGTACTTGAAAGAAGTTCTATGAAAAGTTTTGTTTCAGTCTCAATTTGCTCTTCTGTACAAAAAATATGCCCATCATCCTGAGTAAAACCTCTTACTCGCAAAAGTCCATGCATTGTTCCAGATGCCTCATATCTATGGCATGAACCAAACTCAGCATAGCGCACTGGCAAATCTCGATAAGACTTTAATCCCTGGTTATAAACTTGCACGTGACATGGGCAGTTCATTGGTTTTAATGCATTGGTTCTTTTTTCATTTGCATGCTCTTCATCTATTTCAGTTATAAACATATTTTCTCTATATTTATCCCAATGACCTGATGCTTCCCATAATTTTCTATCAACAACCAACGGAGTATTTATTTCTTGATAGTCGAATGCCTGAAGTTTATCTCTCATAAAATCCTGCAAAAGTCTGTATACAGTCCATCCGTTTGGATGCCAGAAAACCATTCCAGGTGCCTCTTCTTGGAAATGAAACAAATTCATTTCTTTACCAATTTTTCTATGGTCTCTTTTTTCTGCTTCTTCAACAGAATGTATATAAGCATTCAAATCTTTTTCATTCTTCCATGCAGTTCCATAGATTCTTGTAAGCATTTTATTTTTTGAATCCCCTTTCCAGTATGCTCCAGCAATTTTTGTTAACTTGAAAGCTCCAATGTGCTTGAGACTTGGTAAATGAGGTCCTCTACACAAATCTACAAATTCATCATTTTCTTGATAATAAAGTTGAAAATTATCTTTTTGTTCCGACTCATTAATAATAGCTTCTTTATAGGACTCTCCAATAGAACTAAAAACTTTTAATGCGTCTTTTTTAGAGTGTAATTTTTTTGTAATTGCAGATTTAGAACTAATTATCTTCTGCATTTCTTTTTCAATTTTGTCCAGATCATCAGGGGTGATAGATTTTACAAATTCAAAATCATAATAAAAACCATCTTTAATTGTTGGTCCTATTGCCAACTTAGCATCTGGATAAAGATTTTTAACAGCTCTTGCAAGGACTTGTGCAGTAAGGGTATGCCTCATAATTTCAAGTCCTTCATCAGAATCAGTTGTTATTATTGATACCTCAGAATCTTCATTTATAGGGTCGCATAAGTCTTTTTGAATACCATTAACAGATACAGCTATAGCAGCTTTGGCTAAACCTGGGCCAATATCATTAGCTAAATCAAGACCATTTGAACCAGCCTTAAGCGCTCGGACACTTCCATCCGGTAAAGTAATATTCATAGCAGGTATTATATAGATAAATACTTAAATCTAAACAGAGTTTAATAAAGCCAGCCAATGCTGGCTTTATAAATATGTTTACTTAGGGTATACCCTAACTAGAAGCTCATCAGAATGACTAACTATACCAGTTACTGGAAAGGATGAAATTGCTTCAACAACATTTTCATCTGCAGCAGCTGTAGCCTTGGCAAAATCTGACCAGTTATTGAAACCACAAGCTAGGTAGCCTGCATATTCTGGTCCCCATGAATGAATATATTCATTGCAGGCTCCAAAACTTTTTGAAAATGCTTTTTGAAATGCAGTCATTCTCTCAGAAAATCCTGACATAGAAAGATTCGGTCCCGGTCTCCATTTCGCAAACATTACAAATGGTGGAGGACTATCTAACTCAGTTGTTACTCTCGCAAGAATATGATCAGTATGTGAAGCAAATAGTTGCTTGTCGTTACTATAGTCTCTCTCAACATCCATTATTTTTGCAAATTGATTCATTGTCTTAAAACTACACATCATATAAAAAGCTCGTTGAGAGCCTTGAACATGTCTATACAAAGAACATGCATCGTAGCCATCTTTAACTCCAGTTTTTGTTTCTTCAATTAAGCTCTTCTCTAGATCTTTAAACTTACCACCATACGCCATTTCATATGTTGATAGCAGAACATAGCCCGAAGAGTCAGAGTTAACCTCATCAACATCTTGAGCAGAAATAAAAATGGAATTCAAAAAGAATATGTTTAGTAACAAAAATTTTTTCATACTTCTAATCCTCAAAATCACTTGATTGGGTCACATGCACACCACCATATGAGGCTGATGAATAATGTTGAGTTTTTGCCACCCACTTTCCACTTTCCTTTACCCAGTTCATTGTTACCCTTGTTCTATATGGTTTACTAACACCACCTACGTTAGTAACACCTTCGTAATAAAATCGAACAAAAACAACATCATCAGATAATTGAATAGCTTCGGGGTAATGAACATTAATTACGCCACCTTGATTAGAGTTTTCCCAATCTTGAGCTGTTTGAATTACTACTGGTTTATGGAAACTTCCATCAGAGTTAGTTCCGTATGTACCAGACTTACTTTCATAAGAAACAACAGTTTCCCAATCTTGTTTTGTCCTTGCATTAAAGTATGCTTCTAAGGCAGCAAGAACTTTTTTTTCATCTTCCGAATGTCCGTCTGCAAAAACTAGACCGGTTGAAAACAATAATAAAAAACTAAGTAAATATTTTTTCATTTCTCTCTCCCAAATAAATTAAGATTATTTAAATTAATATACTACAGCATGAAACTCTTTAATATGTTACAGAATTGAAAATATACTTTATGGAACCAGCCAGGTTGAATTTAAATTAGGATCCCAGCTGTGAAGCGCCCTTCTATGACCAGAGCTTTTTAGATGAAGAAACTCTAATGAATCAAATGTAAATATCAAAACAGCAAAATTAATATATCCATCATCAATATTGCCATCTTTAAGATCATATTCACGCGGATTATCTATCTCAAAAGATGAGCCACCTTTTACTAAATAGCATTTCTTAGATCTAGTTGTTGAGCCATCCCATGCCTTACGTGTAACAGAGTTTTGATAATGAGGTTCTATTTTACCTTGAAGTTTTAATTGAACTTTTAAAATTGGGTCATATCCCACAACACTAGCAACGCTATTATTTTTAAATTGTTTGATTTTAGGAGCTCTATAATCTGTATGAAATCTCATGAGTCTTTTTTCAAGATCAAATTCTCTCAAAACCATTACGCGGGAAACTATTTTTGAATTCTCTAAAGATGAAACTGTTGGTGAGTGAAAAAGAGTTTTTGCATTTTTTACAGCATCTGAGAGAATTTCATCAGCTGTAATCAAGGTTTTTTCGATATTCTCATATGAATCTGGAAGATCGTAATTTTGAGTCTTTTCAGGAATCATTGCTTTATACTCCATTCAGTTCCTTCTTGAGTATCTTTAATCTCAATATTCATTTCTAATAAATCTTGTCTAATTTGATCAGCTCTATCAAAATCTTTAATTTTTTTGGCTTCTTGTCTTTCTGCAATAAGTGTATTAATTTTTTCTATGTCTACATTTTCATTTTTTTGTGATACCCAATCTTTGTAGCTTGACTGACAAACTCCAATTAAATTGATTGCTCTTATCAAATTAGCCTTGATGATTGGTAATTCCTCTTCAGATGCTGAATGATAATCTTTTATCATCTTATTAAGATTTGCAATTAAGCCTGGAGTATTGAGGTCATCAAATATAGGGGATACAAACTCATCTGATAAATCTTTATCCTCTAATGTATTAATATCTTTTATTTCATTAAGGACGTTATATAACTTATCTAGAAGTCTTTTTGATTGATGAATAACATTGTCATTCCAATCAAGAGCTTGTCTGTAATGTGAAGATAGCAATGCCAACCTAATAACTTCACCATGATTTATATCTATTAAATCTTTTACAAGATAAATATTACCTAATGACTTAGACATTTTTTCACCGTTCACTGTTACAAAACCATTATGCATCCAATAATTTACATATGAATTTGGATTATTAATATCAGCAGATGAGCAACAGCTTTGAGCTATCTCA
>Ga0213866_10002584_pt1 | contig 12648 bp, 17 predicted proteins | sample PICome_11_FD_160079 | JGI IMG/M metagenome (GOLD analysis project Ga0213866, IMG submission 160079) | Coastal seawater microbial communities near Pivers Island, North Carolina, United States - PICO284 | ecosystem: Environmental > Aquatic > Marine > Coastal | place: USA: North Carolina... | reverse complement strand
GGGCAAATTAATATCACTAACACTATTTATGGGAGTTCTAATATGGAACCCTGGATTCATGCAAAGACTCGAACTAATCGGTTACGATTATTTGATTATGAATACCGAACCAGTACAAAATGAGAACATATTAGTTGTAGACTTAGACGAAGACTTTTTAGAAGTATATGGTGGATGGCCTTTACCAAGATCAGTCTTTGGAGATTTGATAACATCTACAAATGCTGTAAATGGATTTACTGTATTAATGCCAAATCCAGACATCCGTGGAAAAGATTACGATACATACTTTTCAATGAGAATGAAGTATAAACCGACAGTCCTTGCTAATGCAGCATCGACACAAGTAAGTACACAAGGACCTCATGTAGGTACAGTACAATTAGGAGAAGACCCAACATCATGGCTATTAACATATCCAGGAATTTTACAAGCAACACCAGACCTAGCAGAATCCGTAGCGGGTGCGGGTGTGGTAGCAGTAAGCCCAGAACTGGACGGCCTTACAAGACGAATACCTCTCGTCGTAGGAAGTCAAAACAAACTATATCCAAGCTTCGCCTTAGAATTGTTGCGAGTCGCGGTAGGTGACCCAAGCTATCAGCTAAAGACCAATGAGCAAGGAATTGAATGGATAAGAGTACCAAGTTATCCACTTATGAATACTGATGCAAATGGACGTATATTTTTAAACTGGAATACAAAGTTCTATAAACAAACAGGACTTGAATTTTTAGAGAATCCAATCGATGCTCCTTTTATTATATTTGGTACAACCGCAGAAGGAATTACGAACCCAGTAGGTACGCCGGCAGGAGCTAAATACCCACACGAAATACAAGCAAACATACTACATAACTTGATTACAGGTAACTCTCCGTCTATACCTACATGGTCGGTCGGCGCAAAATATGCAGGAGCTTTTTTGGCTTTATTAATACTTGCTCTTGCTACTCGTAGTATATGGTTTTCGGCTCCAACACTTTTATTAATAGTTGGTGGGTCAGTTTATGGAAGTCTAAAATTATATGAATCTTCCTATCTGTTTGACGTCACAGGCATTATTCTAATCTCGATTTTATTCTGGAGTATTGAAAGTTTCCGAAGTTTCTTTACTACCTATCTCGAGAAAATGAGAATTAAACAACAATTTGGAACGTATGTTAGCCCTGCCTTGGTTAAAAAATTACAGGACGACCCCACATTACTGAGATTGGGTGGGGAGACAAAACGACTCACTTTTCTTTTCTCTGATATCCGAGGATTTACCCCGATATCGGAAAAATACCAGAAAGATCCACAAGGTCTTACAAGTCTGATAAATCGTTTTCTCGACAATCAGACTCAAATAATTTTAAAACATGGCGGAACAATTGATAAATATATGGGTGACTGCATTATGGCATTTTGGGGAGCGCCCCTTGATGATGACCAACAAGTTGAAAATGCAACAAAAGCGGTTCTTGAGATGAAAGAATCATTAGGAGAATTAAATGAAACACTTAGAGAAGAGGGCCTTGACCAAATTAATACAGGTGCTGGAATCAATACGGGTCTATGCGTGGTGGGCAACTTTGGTAGCAGTAATAGGTTCGATTACAGTGTGCTTGGCGATTCTGTCAATTTGGCTGCTCGATTAGAGTCTTCATGTAAGAACTACGATACTGATCTAATCATATCAGAGTATAGTTTAGTTGATGGATATGACTACAAATTTTTAGATGAAGTTACGGTTAAAGGAAAGTCCGAGCCCGTCAAAATATACACCATACGAAAATAATACTTGACTTCAGGTATGAATTTTGATATAATTTATACATAGTTACAATTAGATCTAACTAAGATTAAAGGAGAAACCCAATGGACGCAGAACAAGTTGCTGCAGATTTAGCAAAGCATGAGGCCGTATGTGCCGAACGGTGGAAAACTGCCTTTAATAGATTTGATGACATAGACAATAATGTTAAGCGCATAGAATCAATACTAATAGCTTCTGCAGGATCAATAATAGTTGGCGGAGCAGGAATATTAGTAACAATATTTTTTATGCATAGTTAGGAGAAATTATGAAGGGAAACAAATTATATAGTACAAAAGAAATGAAACCTGCTGCAGTAGAAGATGCTGCAGATGTTATGAGTTCTTTTGAGCCGAAAGAAGACAAGTTTATTATTGAAGAAAAAAGAGGATTTTATACAGTAAGAAACTTAGAGGGTGTCAGATTAGGTAAATTTTTAACTAAAAAAGATGCAGAAGATTTCGGCAATAAATTATAAGTCAAGACTAGACATTTGTAAGCAATGTCCCAAACTAGTTCCCAAGTGGAATTATTGTGAGATATGTAAATGTTATATGCCTTTAAAAGTACGAATTAAAAAGGCGAAGTGTCCGAAAGGACTTTGGAGATAATTATGCCAGGACATTATGGTCACGGAAAAAAGAAAAAGAAAAAAGGAAAAGGTAAAAAGAAAAAATGAAATATTTTAGAATTATATGGAACATCATAACTGGTAAAGACCAGAACAAAGATGGCAAAGTCGACATTAAAGATGCTATGATTAAAGCAAAAAAGAATGTCAAGATTACAACACAGAATATAGGAGAGTAATATGGCCTTACCTACCGTAGGAGATACAGTTCGTACTTATAATGATAACGGACATCAAGACGGAGTAGTCTATGAATTAGATAATTTTTCTTTTCACATGGAAATTCAAGAAGATTCATTTACAGAAGATAATATAGGTCAAAACATTGCTTGTGATACTAGAGTTGTTGAATGGGAGTTATTATATGCAAGTGGGTGAATTATGGAGAATCTATGGAACTGAAGATGCAGAAGGCAACAGACGTACCTGGAGAGATTCTAAGATAACTGCTATTGAAGGTAATCAACTAACTGTAACCGTAGAGTGGGACACTGAGGGTACAGAGTATGAAGGACCAAATAAAATTATAGCAGATTATACAACTGAAGTTATGGAGAAGTTAAAGAATGTAGACGGAACTCATCCATACTGGGTAGAAGGTGATCCTGAGTAGAAATGCCTAGGAAACGGAAAGCAGCTAAAAAGCGACCCGTCCCAACTAATCCTACACTATATGCTAGGATTAAAGCACAAGCAAAAAGAAAGTTTAAGGTATACCCATCGGCATACGCTAATGGCTGGCTTGTAAAAACATACAAAGCCAAAGGCGGAAGGTACCGTATGGGTACTGGACGTAAAAGAAGAAAGTAATGGCAAAACCTAAAGGTGGACTAGCAAAATGGTTTAAAGAAGATTGGGTAGATATATCCAAACCGAAGAAGGGTGGAGGGTATGCACCGTGTGGACGTAAGTCTGCAAAGAAAGGTAAAAGCAAAAGAAAATATCCAAAATGCGTTCCAGCAGCCAAGGCGGCTAGAATGACAAAATCACAGATTCGTTCGGCAGTTCGTAGAAAACGAGCAGTCAAACAAGGAGTCGGAGGTAAACCTACAATGGTTAGAACCTTCGCAAAAAGAAAAAAGCGTACTACTAGACGTAAGAAACGCTAAGCAAAAGAGGAGAAAATTATGGCAAGATCAGGAGGTTTTTTAAGCGGACCAACAGGTGTGCACGGTACTCAGAAAATTAAGAAACACAAACTAAAAAGAGGTATCACTAGAGATATGAATGCTGCAGCAGGAACTACTGTAAACAGTAGAAACCCAAACAGTATAGAAGCACTAAGATACAAATCAGCCCCTAAAGCTATTGGACCAAGATTCGGAAAAACAAAGAATCCACCAAAAGCAAGATTTAGAAAGAGAAGGTAATGGCACTTACAGCAGCAGAAAAAGCAAGGCTAAAAAGAGCCGGGCTTTCTCGACTAAATAAGCCTAAAAGAACACCTAACCATAAGACTAAAAAAGCTGTGGTTGCTGTTCGAGTAGGTGGAAAAGTTAAAGTTATACGCTTTGGTGCACAAGGAATGGGACATAATTACAGTCCTGAAGCTCGAAAAAGTTTCAAAGCTCGACACGCTAAGAATATTAGAAAAGGTAAGTCCTCAGCGGCATACTGGGCTAATAAAGTGTTTTGGGCAGGTAAAGGAGGGTCTAAGAAAAGACCACCAAAATCACAAAAACACGTTAAAGGAATTAGACGAAGGAAGAAAAGATAATGCAGGCAGACGGAAGAAAACTTTGGTTAGACGAATGTTTAGTCAATAGTACATCTTTACTTGTTCATACAGAAAAAACAGAACAAAAAAGAGAATTAACTAGAAGAGAAAGAAAGATTAAGCAGTTATCTACTGCTTATTTATATTTATATACTAAAATGCAAGACGAAGGACTACTTTCTCCTGAAGACGAAGACAATTTTTTTAAACCTGAGATTTTACACTAATGCTAACAATTAGCCGCCAAGATATAGTAGGTGACTACTTACAAGATTTTGCAGAACAAGATAGATATTTGAAATTACCTGTAAACGGGTATATGGACTTACTAGGTATTGAACCGAATAGTTCTCAAAGTGCTATTATCAATGCAATTAATAATCCAAAATATCGTTTTGTATGTGCGGCAGTTTCTCGTAGACAAGGCAAGACTTATATTGCCAACATCATAGGACAGCTAGTATCTCTAGTTCCTGGGTCACATATATTATTAATGTCACCCAACTATTCACTATCACAAATATCATTCGATTTACAGAGAGGACTTATAAAACATTTCGGACTAGAGGTAGTCAAAGATAATGCAAAAGATAAAGTAATAGAACTTTCTAATGGATCAACAGTTAGAATGGGATCTGTAAACCAGGTTGATTCTGTGGTCGGTAGAAGTTATGATTTAATTATTTTTGATGAGGCAGCTCTCGTAAATGGAAAAGATGCATTTAACGTTGCATTACGTCCTACACTAGATAAAGAAAACTCTAAGGCGATATTTATATCAACACCTAGGGGTAGAAATAATTGGTTTGCTGAATTTTATTACAGAGGATTTAGTGACGAATTTCCAGAGTGGGCGTCACTACGAGCTACTTATCATGAGAATCCAAGACTATCTGAACAAGATATTGACGAAGCCAGAAAAAGTATGTCAGAGGCTGAATTTAGCCAAGAGTACGAAGCTGATTTCAATATCTATGAAGGCCAAGTATGGGCATTTGACCACGAAGAATGTGTTGCAGACTTAGCCGAATTTGAAACAAAAAGAATGGATGTTTTTGCTGGACTTGATGTAGGGTATAAAGATCCTACAGCTTTTTGTGTGATTGCCTATGATTGGGACGAGCAAAAATATTATGTTGTTGATGAATACTTAGATGCAGAAAGAACCACCGAACAACACGCAGTGCAAATTCGAAAATTAGTTAGCAAATGGAATATAGATTATATTTATATTGACTCTGCTGCTCAACAAACTCGTTTTGACTTTGCACAAAACTACGACATAACTACTATTAATGCGAAAAAATCAGTTCTCGATGGAATTGGTAAAGTAGCAACAGTAGTTGATAATAACCTTTTAATTGTAGACCAAAGATGTGAAGAAACATTAATGGCACTAGACCAGTATCAATGGGATCCAAACCCTAACTTACTGAAAGAGAAACCGAAACACAATGCTGCGTCTCATATGGCCGATGCTTTGAGGTATGCATTATATTCTTTCGAGACGAGTGCGACTACTTTCTAGCATGTCAAAAATAACTCTTGACTTTTGGTTGTATAGTTGATATAATTGATAATATAAAGTGGAATTAAAAAGAGATCTCATAAAATATATAAGGGATAAAGCAAAATCCAAGTATCAGAAAACAGATAATTGTTATATTTGTAAGTCTGATAAGAATTTAGACTTTCATCATTTTTACTCATTGACAGAGTTGTTAGAAGAGTACATGAGAAAGCATAAGTTAGAAATAACAACAGAAGAACAAATTCTCGAGTTAAGAGAAGAATTTATTGAAAAACATTTCGATAAAATTTATAACAAAGCTGTTACTCTATGCCATAAACATCATTTGAAGTTACACTCAATTTATGGAAAGAAACCAAAACTTGTAACGGCAAAGAAACAAGAAAAATGGGTACAAATTCAAAGAGATAAACATGGCATGGTATGATTTTATAACAGGCGGAAATAAAAGCGTAGAGAAAGCAAATCCTGCGCAGTATATTATTTCTAGAGATGAAGGCTTGAGTGTCGAATCTCGTGAAGTCGTTACTAATTACAGAGACGCTTATGAAAAACTAGAAGTAGTTAATCGTGCCGTCAATATGATTGTAGATGACGTTGCCGAAATTCCTTTTGAACTAGGAGATAAGATACAAGGTGTCAATCCAGTTCTTAAGAATATTAGAAGATCACGAGTTAATTTACTATTAAATTTTGAACCCAATCCTTATCAAGATATAGGCACTTTTAAAAGAAATCTTATTATAGATTTACTATTAGATGGTAATATATTTATATACTACGATGGCTTACACTTGTATCACTTACCTGCTGACAAAATGAAAATACTGACAGACGAAAAAGAGTATGTCGAAAAATATGAATTTGATAGCAGTATCGACTTTCAACCAAATGAAATCATTCATATAAAAGAAAACAGTTTTCACTCTATTTATAGAGGAGTACCTAGACTTAAACCTGCATTTAGAACAATGAATCTACTTGCAAATTTAAGACATTTTCAGGACAACTTCTTTAAAAATGGAGCCGTACCAGGTTTAGTACTTAAGAGTCCAAACACTCTTTCAGAGAAAATCAAAGAAAGAATGTTACAATCATGGACTGCAAGATACAATCCTGTATCTGGAGGTAGAAGACCTCTTGTACTAGATGGTGGTTTAGAAGTTGATAAACTGACAAATATAAATTTTAAAGAGTTAGACTTTCAAGATTCAATCAAATCTTGTGAAAGAATAATATTAGAGGCAATGGGAGTACCTCCAATCTTAATGGATGGTGGAAATAATGCAAACATAAGGCCTAACCATAGATTGTATTACTTAGAGACAATACTTCCTATCGTTAAAAAATTCAAGTATGCAATAGAAAGATACTTTGGTTTTGAAGCAAATGAAAATGTATCAGGAATACCTGCTTTGCAACCAGAGCTAAGAGATCAAGCATCTTACTACGCTACACTTGTTAACACAGGAATCATGTCACCTAACGAAGCTAGAGAGGCATTGAGACTAGAAAAAGTAGACGGGTTTGATGAGCCAAGAGTACCTGCAAATATAGCAGGTTCAGCCGCAAATCCAGAACAAGGTGGGAGACCCCCAGAAGAGACAGAGGACAACAATGAATAAAAAAGCAATTTTAGATAAAGTAGCAAATTATATGGGATCAAAAGGTAAATTTCTATCTCAAGATGAGTATAAAAGAGCTACAGATAAGCCAATTAATTTTCTGGCATTAAAAAGAACCTGGAAAAGTTGGGCTAGGCTTAAGCAACTAATTGATGTAAACTACCCAGGTATTTATGACAAGAAAGTTGAAAAAGTTGAGAAACCAAAGCCAAAACCAAAATCAACTAAGCCAGCTGTTAAAAAAGCTGTTAAAAAGGAAGATTAATGAAAAAAATATTTCACATCACTAATACTTTTGAAAAGTCAGCTTTACAAGAAGATGGCTCAATTACTATTAAAGGATTAGCAAGTACTAATGCTTTAGATAGAACTGGTGATATAATTGATCACAATGCATGGAAAGAAGGTGGTTTGGATAACTATAGTGGTAATCCAATCATTCTTTTTAATCATGACTATAATAGACCAATTGGTAGAGCAAAATATTGCGATGTTACACAAAACGGTCTAGAATTAGAAGCAAAAATTTCTAAGTCTGCTGGAGACATAGTAGAACTTATTAAAGACGGTGTTCTTGGAGCCTTTTCCGTTGGTTTCAAGGTCAAGGATGCCGATTACAACAAAGAAACTGACGGATTTTTAATAAAAAGTGCAGAACTTTTAGAGGTATCAGTGGTAAGCATTCCAGCAAACCAAACTGCTACTTTCTCAATTGCTAAATCTTTTGATAGTGAAAGCGATTATGAAAAGTTTAAAACACAATTTAACAAGGCTCACTCTGTGGAGTCAGTTATAACTGACAAAACTGAGCAGCCAAGTGCCGCAAATGCGGATATTATGGAGAAAGATATGTCAAAAGACAATTCAAGTCCAGAGTTTGATCTGAAGGCATTTGCTGAAGAAGTTGCGAAGAAAACTGCAGCTTCTATTGCTATGCAAAATGCAGAGCAAAAAGCTAAAGATGACGCAGAAGTTCAAAAAGCTGCTGAAATCGAAGCTGAAGCAAAGGCTGTTCAAGAGGCAAAACAGGACGAACAAAAAACTATTATTCAGGCTGGATTATCTGGTGCTGAAAGACTAGTAAATGATGTCGAGGAAAGACTATTAGGCAAAAACGAAGATCTTCAGAATGTAGTTGCAGAATTACAAAAAGATTTAGCTGAGAAATCAGAAGAAATGATGAAAATCAGAGAGTCTAAAAGAATTTTCTCAGAAAGAGGAAACTCTGACTGGAAAAAAGCTCATGAAAGTGAGTTAATGGACGCTAAAGTCCTTTCTGTCATTACTGGCAAAAAAGGAATTGATAGCACACAATTTGGCCAAGGTGTCATAGAGAAAGTAAACGCTGATTCAGGCGTTGCTGTTTCATCAGCTGACTACGAGCAAGTAGTATCAACAGGTGTTGAAAGAGACATTCAAAATGAACTAGTATTGGCTCCTCTATTTAGAGAGATTCAAATGAATAGTGCTTCAATGATTATGCCAATCTTACCAGATGCTGGTTATGCTGAATTCGTATCAGCTGCTGGAACTGGTGATGGTGCTTCACCACACGGTAACTTATCAGAAAGAGGTGACTCTTATGTAACTACTGGTGATAGAGGCGGAATTGACTTAACAGAAAAAACATTAACTGTTAAGAAGTTAATTTCAAAATCATTTATTGGAAACGAAACAGAAGAAGATGCTATTATGCCAATCTTACCTTTGATCAGAGAATCAATGGTTAGAGCGCATGCAAGAGGCATCGAAAATGCTATCTTATTAGGTAACAACTCTCAAGGTACATACACATCAGGTATTTTTGATGGTTTAGTACATAAAGCTACTGACGCAAGTAACGTTATTGTTCCTTCATCAGGTGCAGCTGCTACTGAAAAGTTAACAGCTCTTGAGCTTCTTGAAATGAGAAAATCTATGGGTAAATATGGTGTTAATCCAAATGAAGTTGTATATATCGTATCACAAGCATGTTATTATAACTTGCTAGAAGATGCAGAGTTTGCAGATGTTAATTTAGTTGGCGATATGTCTACTAAACTTAACGGTGAAATCGGCCAAGTGTATGGATCAAGAGTATTGATCTGCGATGAATTCGCTGCACAAGGTACAGATGCTTCACACGCTATAGCTTTATATGCTAGAAACTTCGTAATGCCTAGATTAAGAGGCGTAACAATTGAGTCAGACTATGACGTTGAGAACCAAAGAAGAGTACTTGTGGCTTCACAAAGACTTGGATTTGACCACATTATTGGTGGTGCTTCAGCATACGGTGGCGACGCAGTTGTTGTTAGAAATTACCAAGCATCTTAATATGCTAATATGGTTTTTGTGGGTTTACCTTAAAACCCACACTTTTAAATATGGCAGATTTAGTTACAGTACAAGATTATAAGGATGCAGAAGGGCTGACTGGAGCTAAAGATGACGATCGCCTAGCGATTTTGGTTCCTCAAATCTCAGAATTAGTAAAGAGATATTGTGGAACAAGTTTTGTTGATTATTACTCTACCGATAAAACAGAAGTATTTAATATTACAGATGACACATCAGTTATAATAGTAAGTGAAAGTCCTCTAGTAAGTGTTACTTCAGTAAAAGAAAGAGAAGGCCCAACAGAAAGTTATACAACACTAACTGTAAATAGTGACTACTATGTAGATACTACATATGATGCTGTTAGGAGAGTTACAGGAAATAACTCTAAAAACTTTAAAAAAGGCTTTGGCTCTGTAGAGATTGCATATCGATCTGGCTACTCAGCTGTACCTTCTGACCTTAAATTAGCGATACATGACCTAATTACATACTACTTACGAGACGAGCATAAGTCAAGAAGAACAATACAAGGTGCTACATTAGAATCCCAAGGATCATCTAGTGTTAGAAACAATACTGATTTTCCTGACCACATAAAAAGAGTGCTCGATTTGTATAGAGTAGTTGTGTAATGTCCGTTTCCAAGCGAAGAACGTACTTAGAAAACTTTTTAAAGAATATGAGGGGTAGAGATGCCCAAAGTATGCAGAATATGCGTATAACTATAAGAAAAAAAGATTGGCTAGACGCATTTAAATCGGAAGCATTAAACTTAACTAATGTAGAAGATACAGAGGCGTTAGCAAAAGCAATAGATACAAGCTTTGAGAAAGAATGGAAAGAAATTTCAGACGTTATAAAGAAGTGGTATGGTACAACAAGTAGAGCTACTACTTGGAAAAAGCAAACTTATAAAGCAAATCAACACTCTATAATTATGAAGGTAACTAACACAAGTGCAAAGTCAAAGAAGTGGTATAACAATGCAGTTATAAGTTTAAAAAGACCTTTAAATAAGTGGGCAAAGAAGAAAACTTACGTAAAAAGAATCATTGGAGAACATGGCAGAGAGCTAGAAAAAAGGCAACAAGCCAATGCTCAATCAACAATGAGCAGTTTTCCTGGTGACGTTATAAATAGACCAGGCTCTGCAGGAAATAATATGCAGACCTCTCTAGTTAAGGCTATGGAAAATACTATTGAACATGATGAGTGGTGGTGTGATTTTCTTGTAATGGCAGTACAAAATTACTTACATGCAAAGATTAATTCTAGAGTAGATAAAAGAAAGACTAAGAATAGTATATTTAGAAATCATGTGATTGAATATATTATTACTCCTTCTCCACCAAGTAAGCAGACAGGTACTCCAGATGTAGAAGATCAAAAAGAGTTTGAAAAGTTTTTTAATAGAATATTCTTTCAAGAACTTCAAAAAGAAGTTATAAAGATGAAAAAAGGTGGAGCAAGTACTAAAGCAATAAACGCTTTTACTGCAAGTTCACCAGACATTTTTGATGAATTTTCTGATTTCGGCGATGATAAAGCAGTTGAAATCATGGAAAGAGAAGCGAAAAGAGCAATGAGAAAAGCAAATGCTCGAATGACTGGAGTAGGTCCAAAGACAAAAACAAAAGTAAGTTTTAAAAAGCAATTAGAAAACATAAGAGCAGAAAAAAAGATAGGAAAAGTTATAGAAGTTGCACGTAAAGATGCAAAGAGGGTTAAAACTTCTGTAGTAGCAAAACAAAATGCAATTCCACCCTTGTCAAAGATCTCAAAGAGTAAAAGGGTAGGGGCGATGATGAATGCAGGGTTTAAAATGGACAAAGAAGGTCTATTAATTAAAGATTTAATAAATAAAATACTTCCAAGAGCAATAGAAGCAAACATGGGAAGTCCTAGACTAAATATGCAAACAGGAAAGTTTGCGAGAAGTGCAAAGGTTGACAATGTAATAATAGGGCCAAGAGGAGGTTTATACATTGGATATACGTACCCACAAAGTCCGTATGGCGTATTTGAGCCTGGACATGGTAGAGCACCTTGGGCTAATCAATATAGAGACCCAAGACATATTATAGGAAAAAGCATACGAGAAATTGTAGCAACGAACATGAGAGGCCAAATGGTTTCAGGATTAACAAGGGAATTTGAATAATGCCAGAGCAAAGTACAACAAGATTATATACTACAAGAAGACAAAATATTGTTGATGCTTTGGTAGATCATATAGAACGAATTGATGGTACTGGTGAGTACCAAACTGCAGTTGCAGAATGTAGTCCAAGACTCACATTTTGGGACGAGGTTAGAGAATTTCCAGCAGTTCATCTAAATGCGGGTCGAGAGATTCGTACATATGATGGAGGTGGATTTAAGTTTCGTTATCTTACTATAACATTAAGATGTTACGTAGAGGATAATGAAGATGCTGTAGGAGCATTAGATGCTTTACTTGAGGACATCGAGACTGTTCTTGAGGCAGAAGATCCTCTTACTTATTATGATAAAAATGGAGTTGCACAAAAAACTGTGCAAACCACAATAGTTAGTATAGACACTGATGAAGGTGTCATGGATCCTTTAGGTATCGGCGAGGTACTAATAGAAATCCAATACTAAAGAGTAAACAGCCACGATAAGTAATTATTTGTCAAGGCTCTTTACAAGAAAACGGAGAAAAAAATGGCAGATAAATTTTATTTTAGCCGAGATACGGAAGTCTATTTGGCTATGGGTGTAAATGCAGCTGGTTCAACAGCAGCAACTCAATGGAAAATACCTGTACTAGATGGATTCAGTTTCTCACAAGGCACAAATACTAGTGAAATTACTCTTGCAGAGATGGCCGATGGTTCTGGAAACAGTAGAAGAAGTAGACAAATGTTTACAGATTCTTATGCTCCAGCTGAATGGTCTTTCCAAACTTACATGAGACCTTTTGTATCTACAAATGGTACTGCAGGTGGTTGGGAAGCAACTGGTTCTGATAATCATCATCACGCAGTCGAAGAAGCTCTT
>Ga0213866_10002582_pt1 | contig 12659 bp, 12 predicted proteins | sample PICome_11_FD_160079 | JGI IMG/M metagenome (GOLD analysis project Ga0213866, IMG submission 160079) | Coastal seawater microbial communities near Pivers Island, North Carolina, United States - PICO284 | ecosystem: Environmental > Aquatic > Marine > Coastal | place: USA: North Carolina... | reverse complement strand
CGGCCGGCGTTGCGACGGTTGAGGTTGACGGCTGGCAGACGCGCGGCCGCGGCGGCGACGGCGGCGAATACCGAACCGTTAACGGTGTCCAGTATCCAAATCATGTGATGGTGCACCACACGGCCGGAAGCACTAACGCCTCGGCGCAGAGTGAAGTGGCCTACATCGCAAAGAACGCGGAATATGCGCCACTGTCAAACCTTTACATTTCTAGGGCCGGCGAATGCTGGATAATCGCGTCCGGCCCCACGAATACGAACGGGAGCGGCTCCGCGTCGTGGACTGACACAGTGAAGGATTCGGATATGAACCGGGCGGCGATCGGGATAGAAATAGGCTCGGACGGCCGCGGAGAGCCGTACACGGCCGCCGCTCAAGAGTGTGTGACGCGTACAGTGTTGGCGTTGTTGGCGGCGTATGACATCCCGCTAGGCCACGTTCGATCTCATGCCGAATGGTCGCCCGGCCGAAAGATTGACCCGGCGGGACCGGCCGCGTGGCAACCTTCCGGCGGCACTTGGAATATGGACGTATTTCGTTCGCATCTGTACGAAACCGCCGCGAACGATGACGGCGCGGCGCCCGTTCCCGACCCGCCGAAACCGCCCGCCGGTGATGTGATTGTGGCCGAACCCGGCGACGGCGCGTGGTCACTGATGCGGAAGTGCGGACTAGACCCGGTTGCTATCGGCGCCACCGGCCGCGATGAGTGGTACGCGCTGAATTACATCGTTTACCCTGGCGTAGAGATTAAACGGCCGTAAAGCTCGAGCGGCCCGGTGGAAGGTGGGTTTCGCCGGGCCGCTCGAGCTGGCGGCGCCGGTTCCGAACCGTGCCCGAAGTGTACCGAACACCGTCACCGGTTCGGAACCGACGCCGCCAGGGACCGTATCACTATGGTCTCGGCATGTCCGCTGTACCGACCTATCAAACGCCGCGCAGTGACCGGCCGACGCGCGGCCCCGCTATTGAAGCGGCCTCATTAATGATCGGCCGAACCTCGTTTATGGCTCATCAACGCTTAATTGCGGACGTGGCTAACGAAGTGGACCCCGAAACCGGCCGGTTATGGTATGACACCGTGGTAGTGGTGCTACCACGTCAGCAAGGAAAAACGACGTTATTAGAACCGTCGTTAGTGGCGGCGGCGTTACGACGGCCCGATATTGACGTGGTTTATACGGCGCAAGATAGGCAAATGTCGAAACGCCGTTTAATAGATGAGCTTGCAGACAAACGACTAGCGCGCCGCCCGGAATTGAACGGTCAGTACAAGGTGCGCCGCTCGAACGGTTCTGAGTCCGTCAAGTGGGCGAACGGTTCGCAGATAACGACTGTCGCTAACACTGACCAAGCCGGGCACGGTTTAACGCTTGATTTGGCCGTGTTAGATGAAGCGTTTAGCCATGACGATTTGACCGTGGTTACAGCGCTCGAGCCGACCACGGTTACGCGGCCCGACCCTCAAGTTTGGATAGTTTCGACCGTTGGCGACGGCACGGACGGACTGTTACAACACTTCCAAGAGTTAGGCCGGTTAAGCCTTACCGACCCGGCAACGCGCATCGCATATTTTGAATGGTCCGCGAACGACGACGACGACCGTGATGACCCGGCAGTGTGGGCGCGTGTAATGCCCGCGCTTGGCCGTACAATTGACGCCGACCGAATACGCGCCCGCCGCGCCAACTTGCCACCCGAAGTTTTCGACCGGGCCTATTTATGCCGGCGCCCGTCGTTTGAGGATTTGGCGAAAATACCGGGCGACGCGTGGCACGAATGCCAAACCGGCGCCCGGCTCGAGCCGGAACCGCCGTTCGTGATGGCGTTAGCAGTGTCACAGGATCGCGGCGCCGTGGCGGTAGCGGTCGCCGGTGCGGCCGCCGACCGTACGGGCGTAGTCGTAGACGTTTTGACCGGCTCGAGCACGACAACCGCCGCCGAAATAATCGACGTTTACCACGGTTTAGGTGTGGGCGCCGTCGTCGTCGCAGACCGGCGCGCCGGGGCCGGTGCGCTTATCGACGCTCTAGCGTTGCAAGGTTTACCGGTGGAAGAATTAGGGACCGCGCAACTTGTGACAAATACCGGCGCGTTCTATGACGCGGTAATTTCGCGCGATCTATTCCACGACGGTCAACCGAAACTAGACGCCGCCGCGCTCGGCGCAACGACCCGGCCGCTTGGCGAGGCGTGGGCGTGGGATTCGCGCCGGTCACCCGGCGACATTTCGCCGCTAATCGCAGCAACGAACGCGGTAGGTGTGCATCGTTCCCGGTTTGGTTTAGGTGTTGCGCGTTCCGCGATCCGCTGAGACCATAGTGCTACGGTCCCGGCCTAATGTTGTTTCGACGCGCCAAAGAGATTACGGCCCATCTCGAGCCGTTGCGGCGGCCCTCGTTGTCAAGTAATGACATCGTGGCGGCCGTGGCGGCGCGCCGCGCGGACGGTTTACCGGTAGAGCCGCGACACCTTCCGATTTGTGTTGGTGCTGCAACCTTGCACGCCGACACTTGCGCCGCGATGCCGGCGAAATGCTCCGGGGTTCCGTCGCCGCGTGTCCGTATGTTGCTCGAATCTCCCGACCCGACCATCGACTATCGGGCGTTCATTTCGCACACGGTGGCCTCAATGTTTTGGGACGGTTACGCGCTTATTTTGCTTGACCGCCCGGCGCCGCTCACAACGTCGGTGCGTTTACTGTCTGCGGCCGCCGCGCAGTATGACCCGGCCGCCAACGTTTGGCGCTATGACGGCGAAACGATCCGAAATGAACTTGTTTATACGGTGACGTTTGACGGCGCCGCCGAAGGCGGCCCGGTTGCGCCCGGCGTGAGTCCGCTACAACAGTGTCACCGGCCGCTAACGATGTACGGTTACGCGTACCGCTATTTGATCGACTATTTCGCGCAAGGCGGTAACCCTTCAAGCATTCTCCGCACCACGCACCCGGTGACCGGTGAACGCGCCAACGAATTAGTAGACGAATGGATAACGGCTCGGGCGCAACGCCGCCCGGCCGTTATGGACCCCACAATTTCGCTTGAAGTTCCGGCCGCGTCCGGGGAGCTTCAAGCAACACTGTCAGTCTTGGACGTTTGCGCCGCCGAAGTGGGCCGCATGTTGAACGTACCGCCGAGTTTGCTTAACGCGCCGTCCCTCGGGTCCGGCATGCAATACCGCAACGTCGCAGACGAACTACGCCGGTTTATCGCGCTATCACTAAACCCGACGTGGATGAGCCGTCTTGAGTCGTTTTTTAGGACTATTACCGGCGACCCGACCGTACAGCTTGACCCGGCGCCGTTGCTCGAGCTGTACGCCGAAACCGGCAACGCACAACAAGGGGTAACTAATGTCGTCGCATGATGTAGACGCCGCCCGGTTTGGCCGGTCAATGTTGACGACCGAAGCTAAAACCGAAACCGACGCGGACGGCCGCACCGTCACCGTTCGACTTGTTCCGTGGGACACGGTGCAAGAGGTTTCAGACGGCCGCGGACGGTACACCGAAACATTTGTTCGCGGCGGTTTACGCGCGCCGGCCGGACCTATTCCGGTTTATGTTGAACGCGAACACGACGGCCCGGTAGTGGGCGTGCTTGAGGATGAACTAGACGACCGGCCCGACGGGCTTTACGGCCGTATTCGTTTGTCACGATCAAGTCACGGCACGGACACGCTAGCCGACATCGAAGAAAAAATATTGCGTTACGTTTCGGTCGATTTTTACGACACGCCGGTGTCACCCGGCACCGATCACGTTGTTCGTTCGGCCGCAGTGTTGCGGCGCGTGGCGTTCACACTTTTACCGCAACATGACGCGCCGGTTTTGTCGGTGCGTTCCCATTCACCACACACGAAAGAGGTAGACCCCGAAATGACTAGCAACGAAACCACCGCCGACATCGACGCCGAAACCGCCGCCGACGAACCCGACGCCGTGGAACCGGCCCCGGTTTTGTCGTCGCGGTCGGTGCCCGTCATCCGTCCGGCCGCACCAGTTGAGCCGGTCACCGGTCCGCGGTTCGATTCTTTCGGGCATTACGTCCGCGCCGTCGCGCTTGGCACCGTGGACGTTGCCGACCGTGACACGTTCCAACGTGCGCTAGCCGACGTTACAAGCGTTCAGACACCCGGACTACTGCGCGAAGGTTGGATTAACGACGTTATTGACATTGGCCGCACACTTGCGCCGACCGTCAACAACTGGCGCCGCCGCCCGTTGCCCGCTACCGAGTGGTCCGTTTCACAACCGGTAGTCGGCACACGGCCGACCGTCGCGAAGCAGACCGCCGAAAAAACAGAAATTGAATCAACCGCGGCGACCATTGACGTGGCTCAGTGGCCTATCAACACGTACGCGGGCGGTAACGACGTTTCGATTCAAGCGCTGACGCGTGGCACACCCGACCTTATGGACGAGCTTATGCGTCTGTACCGGCGAGAGCTTGCGCACACTGTGAACGCCGCCGCCGTCGCGGCGCTTAACGCCGCCGCCGCCGAAGGCGTATCCGGTAACGCGGCGCTCACCTACACTGACGCGGCCGGTTTTGACGGTCTTATCATTAACGCGTCGGCCGCGTTCCTGGCTAGTCTGCGCCGTCCGGCTGATCTCATGGCGCTTAGCGTTGAACTGTGGCAAGATTTGGCGGCCGCCCGCGACGACGCCGGGCGCCCGCTGTATCCGACCGTTAACCCGATGAACGCGTCCGGGCAGATTACCGGGCAAACCATTGACGGGCAGATTGTCGCCGTTCCGTGGTACGTCGAACCGGACCTGGGGGCCGGTAAAAAGGCGGTTGTCGGCGTGTCCGATGCGTTCCTGTCACAGCTTGGCCCGGTTAACACGATGAGCGTAGACGTTCCGTCGAAACTTGGCCGCGACGTTGCCATTTACCAGGAGGCCGCGTTTGGTGCGACCGACCCGGCCGGCCTCATCCAGATTGTGACAGCTTGACATGGCGGCCCGTAAAAAGGCGGCCGCCAAAACCGATAGCGGCCCGGTGCATATTCCAAAAGCTCGAGCCGTTCCGGTTTGGGAAGGCGGCGAAACACGATCACAGTATTTGGCGCGTCTGCACCAGTACGCGCTAGACCATGACATGCCCGCGGCTGACTGATGACCGTTACCGCTAACGACGTCGCAACGTGGGGACGGTTTCCGGTTCCGGTAGACGACACCGAGCTTGATTTGTTGACCGTGACGGTTGCGGCCGCGACGGAACAGTTAGCGCGTAATTTTTACATTGACGACCCGATGACCGACGCACAAAAAACGGCCGTGACGATGCAAGCGGCCCGGATTTGGGCGCGGCGTAACACGCCGGAAGGACGCTCATCGTTCGGCGGCGACATCGCGGTTAGTGTCGTGGCGTTTGACGCCGGTGTTTATGAGTTGCTCGAGCCGCGGCCCGGTATCGCGTGAGACTGCAAGCGGTACGCGCCGAACTTGCGCACGTTTTGGCGGCGGCGTTCCCCGATTGGTCGGTGTACGCGTACGTTCCGGGCGCCGCAAATCTGAACAGTATCGTTGTCGGTTTGCCGGATTCGATCACGCCGAACGTGACCGGCACGTTTTGGCGGGCGATCATTCCGGTTTATATCGTGACCGGCTCGGCAGAACCCGAAGCGCAAGAAACGGCGCTATTGGCCGCGATCCCGGCCGTCGTCGCCGCCGCGGACGGTACGCGCGGCGTTTCGTTCGCGTCGGCGCGGTCCACGGAAGTACGCGAATTCTTCGATATACAACTAGGACAGTCGCAAGCGTTGGCGTGTTCGGTCATGGTCGAACTTATGATACCTAACCCACACTAGACAGGAAAAAAACAATGGCATTCGCTCCCCTTATCCTTCGCGGTAACCTCAAGATTGACGGTGAGGACGTTTCCGCACAAGTAACCGAATTCAAGTTTGCCGGTGAACGCGCACAAATCGACATTCCGGGAACATTCGATACCCGGCCGTCGTTCGCCGGTGGATACGACACCTACACGGTTGAAATTGCCTATCTTGCCGACACTGACACAACGGCACTCACTCAAGTGTTTTGGTCGAAGCTGGCCGCCGACCCTGGCACTATTACCGTTTCGGGTACGTTCCGGGCCGGTGAGGTTAACGCCGACAACCCGGAATGGTCCGCGACGGCTCAAGTACTGATGACGTCGCTTGGCGGTGAGGTAAACACGGTTGCGCTCGATTCGGTTACGTTCCCGCTTCTCGACCGGCCCGTCCAGGCGACAGGATGAGCCTCGGAATTACCATCGACGTTGACGGGCAAGCGCACGACGTACAGACGACGGCCGGTGACCTTGTTCGCCTAGAACGCGAATACGACATTAAAGCGGCCGCGATGTCGGTCGAAACGATGTCGGTCGAATGGGTTATGTTCCTCGCGTTTGTCGGTCTGAAACGCCAAAAAATTATTGACATGACGTTCGACGAGTTTTTGGATTGTGCCGACACTGTGGAAGACGACACCGACCCCCCGGACTAACCGCTATCGAAAACCATGCCGTTTCGGTAGCGGTTAGAACCGGGATCAGTCCGACTGATTTATTAGCGTTGCCGGTCCCCATGTTTAACGCGATCCTTAACCAGACAAGGCAGACGAAATGAACGAACCGGCCGTAGAGATTGTGGGGCTTAACCGGTTCGTGCGCCAACTCAAACAGCTCGAGCCGGAACTATTGGACGAATTGAAAGGCGCTAACAAAGATTTAGCGTCTGCGGTTGAGTCTGCGGCGCGCGGTTTAGTTCCGAACCGGTCCGGCGTGTTGTCGTCGTCGTTGCGTAGTTCGGGCACGGCCCGGACGGGCGTAGTTCGAGCCGGTAAGGCGCGCGTCCCATACGCCGGGCCTATACATTTCGGTTGGGCGCGCCGGAACATTAAACCGAACCCGTTTTTGTGGAACGCGTTAGACAGTCGCCGCGATGAAGTAGAGGCGCGCTATCTCGCTGAGCTTGAGCGTGTAAGTAGCGAGGTGTCAGACCGTGGCTAAAGGCCCAACGATTGAAGTTAAAATTACCGGCGACACGAAAGGACTGTCAAAAGCGACGGACCGGGCCGGGCGCGATGTGCAAACGTTCGGTAAAAAGGTGTCAGGGTTCGCCGTCGGCGCCGGCGCGGCCGTCACAAATTTTGGTTTACAAGCAGTGCCCGCGCTTATCGGGTTCGGTACGGAACTTTACAATTTGGGGTTAGCGTCGGAAACGGGCGCCAAAAAAACTGAAAAAGTTTTTGGGTCGGCGGCCGGTGACGTGGCCAAATGGGCTGATGAGGTCAATGAATCTCTAGGTTTGTCTGATGAGGCCGTGGGCACGTTGGCGACGTCTATGGGCGACCTACTTGTTCCTATGGGCTTCAGCCGGGACCAGGCGGCCGATATGTCTATGGAAACGACGGAGCTCGCGGGCGCGTTGTCGGCGTGGTCTGAAGGACAGTACGACGCCGCGCAAGTGTCCGCGATCCTCACGAAAGCAATGCTCGGGGAACGTGAAGGACTGAAGGCGTTAGGCATTTCGATATCAGCCGCGGAAGTTGACGAACGCGCGTTGACGCTTGCGAAGAAAGAGGGCCGCGACGAGATTACGGCGCAAGATAAAGCTATCGCGACGCAACTACTAATTATGGAAAAGTCGTCAGACGCTCAAACGGCGTGGACTGACGGCACGATGGACAGTGTTAAGGCGCAAAACGAATTATCGGCAAAAATTGCGGACGCGAAAGAGGGTTTAGCGCGCGGACTATTGCCGATTGTCCAAAAAGTGATGACATTTCTTGTAAACCGTGCGATACCGGCGGTTGAACGTTTGGTGGCGGCGTTTCAAAAGTATTGGCCGCAAATTAAAAGCACGATCCAACCGGTTATGGCTTGGCTTGAACAGACGTTACGCGACGTGCTCGAGATAGCGGGCGCGCTGTGGGACCGGTTCGGGTCGCGAATAATGACGTATGTACAAATAGCGTTTGACTACGCCAAAAACGCTATCGAAAACGTAATGCAAGCCATACAAGGTGTTATAGACGTTGTGTTAGGCGTCATTTCGGGCGACTGGTCGCGTGCTTGGAAAGGTATAACTAAGATTCTCGACGCGGTTTGGAAACAAATCAAAAACGTAGTTAGAACCGGTTTGCGTCTGGTTGGTTTGTTGCTCGACATTGCTTGGGAGAACATTAAAGGCGTTGTTCGCCGGGCGTGGGAAAACATTAAAACCGTTATCCGTTTGGCGATAGAGGGGATTGTTAGCTATGTCCGGGCGTTGCCCGGCCGGATCGGTGAAACACTGCGAACGACGTTCGACGGGCTCAAAACCGGTATTTCAATCGCAAAAGATTGGATTCGGGGCCGCATCAACGACATCATTTCGTTCGTGGCCGGTATTCCCGGCCGCGTATCGCGGGCGGTGTCTAACGCGTTCGCGGCGATCCCTAGAGCGTTCAAATCTGCAATCAACGGCATCATCGGCGCTTGGAACCGTTTAAGTTTTCGCATTAAAGGCGGGCCGTGGGATCCGCTCGGCGCGTTCGGCCCGGAAATTCCGGCCGTAAATTTTGGTTTTAATACGCCAAATATTCCGTATCTTGCGGCCGGCGGCATCGTCAAAAAGCGGCCGGGCGGCATGCTGGCCGTCATTGGTGAAGGTAAATACGACGAAGCCGTGATTCCGTTGAATTCGGGGGCGGGCCGATCGGCGCTCGGCGCCGGTGTAACCGTTATTCAAAACTTCCCGGCGTCGGTGCGGCCGTCTGATGTGGTACGCGCACAACGTGATTGGACCCGGCGAAACGGCCCGGTGCCGGTTATGGGTCCGGCGTGACCGGTTCACGGTTGCTCGACCCTGACGTAGGGGTTTGGGGCGACGCGGTTTGGGGCGTTGCCCGGTGGGGAAAACTTGACATCGTTTCGGCGTTGCAACAACCGCCGGGCGGCGGTTTCCCTATCGGTTTAGGTGATTGGCGTGTTGCCGTTGAGATTCTTTCGCCCGCTGGCGAGGCGGCGCGTTGGGGTTCGGCGGTTTGGGGTTCGGCAGTGTGGCCGCGCGGCGCCGACACGGGCGGTATACGTTGGCAAGATTTGGGCCGGTTCGTTCGCGGTGTTTCGTGGGCGCGTGGCGCTACGTCTATCGGAACACGGCCTGAGAACGGCGTTCTCGAACTGACATTAGATAACCGGCGGTTTCAGTTCTCACCGTGGAACACTGTTACCTCGTGGAACGGAACCGTTGTTACCGATCCGGAAACCGGGCAAATACGGCCGTCATATTTTGCGCCGGGGACTGTAATGCGCGTGGCGGCGTTCACGCCGTCCGGGCAGTGTGACCCGATCACCGACCCGGACCGGCTCGAGCCGTCGTCGCCGCGTTCGTGGGTTCCGTTGTTTACCGGTGTTGTCGCGTCGTGGGCTGATCAAGTTGTAGAGGGCGGCGCAGATTCTTTTGTGACGGTCACCGTTGAGGAATCATTAAGCGCGTTGGCGCAAACGGTGGAACCGGCGATTGAGCCCGTAGGCGCTGATGATTTGGTGTTACCGCGGTTGTCGCGGTTGTTGGCGGCGGCCGGTTGGCGATTCGGGCCGGTTATAGACCGTTTTTTGGAACCGTTGCCGACGGCTGACATGGTTTTACAGCCCACGACGATGCCCGATAACCGTTTGTATGAGTGTTACGTTACGGCCGACAGTGTGGGCGCCGTGTTCCGTTCGGACCGGTCCGGTTTGCCTACGGTTTACAACCGTTTCGAGCTGTCCGACGCAATCGGCATTAGAGAGGGACCGGACGCCGGCGAAATTACCGGTTTAGCGTCGGCCGGTTCGTTCGGCGCCGTGGCCGGTTGGTCGGCGGTTGTTGGTTCGGCGTCGAACGATGCGCACAACCGGGCGCGGGCGATTATTGACGGCACTTCGGCCGATGTTGAACCCGATCCGGCAGTGTCGGGACCGGCGCAACCGGGCGACCGTTTCACGTTTACGCCGTCCGATGACCCGACCCGCACCTTTTGGTTTGAGGTTGACCCGGCCGCCACTATTTTTTGGCCGTCTGTTTGGCTTGATTGGGCTAGCAACCGGGACACGCTCGGCGCCCGACATATCGCGGCGCCCGGTCTGGTCGTTCCGTATGTTGCCGACAGTGTGGCAACTGCGAACGATGACGAAGTGATTCTTAACACGGTGACGCTCGGCAATATTGGCGGCGACACGGTAACGCACGTTAACGCTGAGTCAGTTGAGCTGTACGACACGCGCGGCGTCATCAACGACGCTTTTATTGGGCAGTCTGCGGCGTTGCTCGAGCTTTTGGCGGCCGGTGAAGTGAACGCGCGCGGCGCGTTGGCGTTACGTCTTACCGGTTTGCAACTCCATTCGCGTTTGCCGGGCGCGTTGTCGACGCTAATCGGTTTGGACGTTGACGACGGGATACCGGTTGAGTTGCCACCACTGATTGACGGTTTTCGGTTTATTGTTCCACGCGCGCAGATTTTAGGCATGACGCATACGCTTGAGCCGACGGCGGGCGGCGTTGTGTGGGTCGCAGATTATCAACTAGGGCTACAGAGCCCGTTAGAAGTAAGAGAGGCTTAAAAGCAATGGCTATCCCAAACGTTGTAGTAGGTGAGCTCATCGACCCGGTTACTTTCGGTAACGCGGTCGTCAACGCGGTGAACGAACACGAAACCGAAATAGAAAACCGGTTGCCGTTGTCGGGCGGCGTAATAAGTGGTGCGTTAAAGGTGGCCGGCAACTCTGATCTGAAGATTAACGTTCCTGACGACTACTGGGCACCTTTCAGCGGCACCGTATTCAGCGATCTCGGGATGCTTGGCGGCACGCAGGGTTCAAACGGCACGTCGATGACTTCCAACGGTTACCGCAACACGGGCGGCAAATGGACCTCGATTGGTGCGTTCGGTAGCACTGGTGCGGTAGAGATAAGCCTGCTACCTACTGGAAAGTTTGAAGTTAGGGTCTCCTCCAATTATCCGACAGGCTCATTAAGTAGCCCACCCGTGCATTTCGCGGTCACTGAAGCGGGTCCGACGTTCAGAGCGCAACCGTCAACGACTCGCAGCACTGAGGAAATTCTTAAACGTGCCGAGACAGCCGAGTTCCCGCCCGAAGATGACGAGGGCGCGGCGACGATGGACGGACATGACGAAGTGCCGTTGTTTGAAGTTGTCACGGCTCTACTGGCGAAAGTGAAGGAACAGGCCGCCGATATTGCCACGCTGGCGGATACTGTGGACGCGCTGACCGTCCGCATTGAAACACTAGAGAACGACGCGGCCTAAGTGGCCCGCGCTCGAGCGTTGACGCGCGCGGCGCGCTGAGTGTGTTACGGTGACGGCGCCCGAATACCTACCGAAAGGTTTTGCAGTGAGAGACCCTGAAGAATTCGTTACTAGGCCGATGACCGTTCCCGGTCAACTTGAACTATTGCCGGATAATTGCCCGCCGCACGGGCTCAACCGGTTAGCGGCGCCGATAGACGAAACTCACACGCAGTCGCTTATCGAAACGCGGTTCATACGCGAACAATTCCGGGCGTTGCAAGATGACGCGGCCCGTTGGACGCCGGGCGGTGACAGATGAGCCGCCGCGACGACGAATGTTTCGGTTTGGACGCGGTACGCGCCGGTTACGTTTGCCGGTGCGGCCGGTGTCGCCGTCAACGCGTCGCGTTCCGGCGTGCTCGTGACCGTGACCGACACGAACGGCGCCGCCAATGGTGAGGCCGGACGGTGAGTTAGCAATGTTTCAAGCGGTTACGGTCGCGTTCCTTGTGTTGGTTGCGTTGTCGTATCTAGTTGTGAGGCCGAAGAAATGATTTTGTTGTTAGTTGTTGCGGTCCTAGCGTTTGTTGTCGGTCTCGTTGTTGGCATAGAGGCAACACGCGCGCAAGTGTTGGCCGCGATGCGCGAAGCAACCGACGCACGCGCCACGGCCGACCAGGCGGCGCAACTTGAACTGATCCGCACCGTTGAACGCGTGACCCGCGGCCGATGACGAGACACGCGCGCGAATGTGCTTGCCCGGATTGTTGGTCGTTGGAACGCCGCCGCGCGGTTCTCAACTATCGGCGTGCGTTGCTCGAGCCGGAACACGGAACACGGAACAGATACCGGAAAGGTTGCCGTTGTCCCGAATGTCGCGACGCCGCCGCCGAATACCGCCAACATCGACGGGCGTTAAGCAATGAGTGAAATTGGTTTCGACGCGTTTAACCCGCCGTATTTCGTGGACCCGCTACTAGACCGTTTAGCCGGGCCAACGCCGCCGCCGATAGACGCGGCCGCCGACGTGTATCGTTGTTCCGAGTGCGGCCGGTTAGTTGAGTCCGGGCTAAGGCTCATTGACCATCTCGTTTACGATCATTGAGCTATGCCAAGTTCAAGCATGTCCGCAACGCACCGGCGTTTACGTCCGTTCGTGCTTAAGCGTGACGGTTACCGGTGCAAATGCCCCGGTTGTAATAAGTGTTCCGGCACATGCCCCCGGCGCGCGACACAAGCGGATCACATTCTTGCGCGCATTGACGGCGGCCCCGACACACTTGCTAACCTTCGCGCCATGTGCTCGAGCTGTAACGCGTCGCGCGGCGCCGTGACCGGCAACCGACGCCGAAACCGTCACCCGTTTTTTATAAACGGTGCCCGCCGACTG
>Ga0213866_10002579_pt1 | contig 12663 bp, 7 predicted proteins | sample PICome_11_FD_160079 | JGI IMG/M metagenome (GOLD analysis project Ga0213866, IMG submission 160079) | Coastal seawater microbial communities near Pivers Island, North Carolina, United States - PICO284 | ecosystem: Environmental > Aquatic > Marine > Coastal | place: USA: North Carolina... | reverse complement strand
TGTTGCCTGTAGTGGTTTTCCTGCATCAGTTGAGGCTGCTATAGAAATGGGCAATCAAAAAAATGACAAACACATTCTTGTTATTACAGCGGAGATAGCAAGTGCACTGGTCGATTGGGATGATGAAAATACAGCAGTAGTCTTCGGTGACGGCCTTGCCGCTACAAGCATTGTTCCAGGTGGTACGCATCCAATTCATTATGTATCTTCAGCGGTAGATCTAGACGATCCTAAAGAATGTCTTCGTCTCATAGAAAGAAAGGGGACACAAACAATTTATGGTCAGCATTTAGATGAGGAAAGATCTGTTATTTCCATGGGACAGTATGGTGGTAGGCATTTATATCGCACAGTTCCGCAAAGGTTTCTAAGTTTAATTGATGAGTCTCCTTATCCATTATCTAGCATTGATAACATTGTTTCGCATCAGGCAAATGGGAAGTTTGCAGAAAAGATGAAAGCACTTCTTGCATCAGATTACCCAGATATAAATATTGTAAATACGATTGCTGACCAAGCAAATATTGTTTCGGCATCCATTCCTGCAGCTCTCGCAAAGTCTATACAAACTTTTGAAGTTGGTGATATGGTTGCATGTCCGGCGAAAGGCGCTGGTATGAATTTCAAAACTGGTACACTTTCAGAAGGTCTTTTGGTCTTTGAGGTTGGGGAGTAGTATACTCTTCTCCTCATGGATCCAACTCTTGAAATAAAGGCAAAGCTCCCAATTGAAGAACTTGTTGGTCAGTATTGTCAGATCAAAAAAAAGGGAAGGCAGTACGTATGCGTATGTCCATTTCACCAGGACACTCATCCGAGTATGCAGGTATCGCCAGACAAAGGTATTGCATACTGTTTTGCATGTAATAGTGGGGGGGATATTTTTAGTTTCTATCAAAAAATAGAGGGAGTAGATTTTAAACAAGCGTTGAAGGATCTTGGAGAACGGACAGGTGTAAAGGTAGAGGGCTTGAAAGTAGACACCCCAGTACAAAAAGATCATAAAGAGCGCATTCGAGAATGCTTAGTTGCTGCACAGAAATTCTATGCAGATACACTTGTTAAAGATGAGAAGACATTGGCATATCTTACATCTCGTGGGATTCCCGATGATCAAATTAAAGAATTTGGAATTGGTGTCGCCCCAGATTCTTTTAGCGATACATATCAGTATTTACTAAAAGAGGGATTTAGCAGGCAGGAAATTGTAGACGCCAGTCTTGGTATCCAAAAGGACTTAGAGGAAGGAAAGATATACGACCGATTCAGAAATAGATTGATGTTTCCCATCTTTGATGGAAATGGAAAAATTGTTGGATTCGGAGGTCGTACACTTGGAGATGATGATGCAAAGTACATTAACTCAGGAGAGACACCACTCTATAATAAATCTGTAACACTGTATGGCCTTAGTCATGCAAAAGAACATATCAGAGAGCAAAAAAGTGTTGTTCTTGTTGAGGGGTATTTTGATGTTTTAGCATGTCACCGCATTGGTATAAAAAATACTATTGCAGTTTCTGGAACAGCACTTACAGAGCAGCATGTAAAAATTCTTAAGCGTTACTCTGACAAAGTGATTCTATGTTTGGATCAAGATAATGCAGGGAAGCAAGCTGCAGAACGCTCATATATTTTGTGTAGTGAAGAAGAAATGGCGGTGCATACTGTGCGCTTAGAGCAGAAGGATCCAGATGAAGCTGCAATGGCAGACCCAGAAATGCTCAAGAAAAAAATCCTAGAAGAAACCGTGCCATACCTCAGCATGGTTATTGAGGAGATGAAAGAAGGTGACACAGTCTCTTCTGAAGGAAAGCGTGCAGCACTACAAATACTCTTGCCATTATTGAAAGTTATAAAATCCTCGGTAGAAAAGGAGCATTTTATGCACAAAGTAGCAGCACTCTTATCAACAACAGAGGTTTCTTTGCAGGAGGACATGCAAAGGCTAGAACAAGCGAGTCCACAAATTCCTGTATATGATTCCCCTGAGGAGACACGTATTATCCCAGAACGAAGCGCATTTAGTACTATAGAAATAACGCTAGGACTTTTTGTATTATTTCCAGTTCATAAAAGTCTTCTTGCAGAATTGATAGAGCCAGAGGATCCGTATATCGCATCATTGTATAATGGATTAAAACAATCACCGAGTGTGGAAATACTGACGCTTGATATGTTAAACCTCGCTCCTGAGTACCATGAAAGAGCCTCTATATTGATGCTTTTCTGTGAGCATCATGGATTTTCTGAGTGGAGCCCAACAATGGCTGGCCAAGAAATACGAAAAAACTGCCTTAATGCAAACAAGGAGTATTTGAAAAATAAGCAAATGGATATCGCAAAGAAATTGCAAATTGCGCGTTCAGAGGGCAATAATACCGAAGAAACAAAGCTTTCTCAGCAATATGCTCAAGTGTTAAAGTTGAAGAATATGGCTTCAAAATAATGGATTTGCCGTTAGCGAGATCGATGGAATTACGCTAAGATATTCGAGCTTATTCGCCAATTGGACTTGGCGTTACCGTGTTTTTCCCTATACTGCTCCCGATATGGCTTCACATCCAAGAAAATTCATAGCGCAACCAACAGACGATGATTTGAAAAATTTACCAGATGAAGTAAAGCATCTCATCAAAAAGGGGAGAGAACAGCGTTATGTAACACATCAGGAAATTATGTCAGTTGTCCCTATGGCTGAGGCCAATGTGGATCTACTTGATGACGTGTACTCAATGCTTGTTGATCTTGGTATTCAGGTAATCGATGTTAAGGATGCTCTTATTTGGGAAAAGAAACAAAAAGGAGGATTGCAAATCCCGGAGCCTACTGAAGACCTAGGTGATATTTCATCAAATGACGATGATGATGACGATATTGATTCAGATGATGATGAAGAGGCGAGCGCAGTAAGTAGTATGAGTTCTGATGAGGATGACATGATGGATGTTGTTGCTACAGCTGGTATCGCAATTGATAAAGATAAAGAACAGTCTGATGAAGATAAAAGTCGTCGAAAGAGAGAGCGAGAAGTAGACCTTCTAGAAATTAGTAACGACTCTGTTCGAATGTACCTTAGTGAGATTGGTCGTGTGCCATTGATCGACGCAAAGAAAGAGGTAGAGCTTGCACGTCGTATCCGCAAAGGAGATGCATCTGCAAAGCAGCAGCTTGCTGAAGCAAACCTTCGACTGGTTGTTTCTATCGCAAAGAAGTACATCGGACGTGGGCTTTCATTCCTGGACCTTATCCAAGAAGGAAATATCGGACTATTCCGCGCTGTTGAAAAGTTTGATCCTGAGCGTGGTTTTAAGTTCTCAACATATGCAACATGGTGGATCCGTCAGGCTATTACTCGTGCTATTGCAGACCAAGCTCGAACAATCCGTATTCCAGTGCACATGGTGGAAACTATTAACAAGCTGACACATACGCAGCGTCGCTTGGTACAGGAGCTTGGACGTGAGCCAACAGTAGAAGAGCTTTCAGTTGAAATGGAAATGGATATTAAGAAGGTTCGACATATTCAAAAGATTTCTCAGGATATTATCTCATTAGAGTCTCCTGTAGGTTCCGAGGAAGATAGCAAACTTGGTGATTTCATTGAAGATGAAGAGGCAGTGAATCCATTTGAGGCAACAAATAGACAGCTTCGAAAGGAGAACGTTCACTCTATGCTTGAGTTCCTTACACCTCGTGAGCGTAAAATTATCGAAATGAGGTTTGGTCTCGGTGATGGTATCGGACACACCCTAGAAGAGGTAGGAAAGGAGTTTGGAGTTACTCGTGAGCGTATTCGTCAGATTGAGGCAAAGGTTCTTCAGAAAATGAGAGATCACCCTCGATCTATGACAATCCGCGAACATGGAGGTGCGCCAAAGCGTGTAGGTTTCTCTAGCTCAACAAAGTACAACTCTGAAGAGTCATCACAGTCTGGTGCATCATATGTAGACTTCATGCGAATGCTTGAAGAAGATATGAAGCGTAATGGAGACCCATGTAAAAAGTGTGGAAAGGGAACACTTGTCCCACTTACCAAAGAAGGAAGAAAGATTAACAAGTGTGATAGTTGTGCAGACGAAACAGATTCCCTTTTATAAAGATAATGACGTAATAAAAAAAGCATCTTCACTGAAGATGCTTTTTTTGTAATGCAAATTACTTGCTACACTTTCCGCCTCCAAGAAGCTTTTTAACTCCAGCGAGACCAACGAGTACGTATACAACATCTTCAGCATATGGAAGACTACCAAGGAGAATGTGGACTACGTTGAGATCAGTACCAATAAGGTTTCCAAGGCCTACAAGACCCCAGTTAATAGCACCGATAAGAACAAGGTAACCACAGATTTTACAACAGTTCATGAGAAGGTGGGAAAAGAAATATATTGCCAAACGGCAGGTTGAATATGATTGTAGCAGGTGACATCTCATATGTAATCTTGCAGTAATCGAGTATCATTGTAATGTTATTTTTTCTATAAGGGGCAGATGTGAAAAATTCATTCTTCTGCTAGCATGAAGACATGCCAGAAATACATCCAATTTCATCAGAGGAAGACGTGAAAAATATTGTAGGAAAGATAATAAATAAAAAAGAAGAATCGTTTGCTGCCTCATATAATATTTTAAATGAACAACAGAAAAAGGCAGTCGATACAATTGATGGACCGGTGATGGTAGTCGCAGGGCCAGGAACAGGGAAGACACAAGTTTTAGCTCTTCGTACAGCCAATATATTACGTAGTACACAAATGAAACCAGGCAATATTCTTTGTCTTACATTTAGTAAAAGTGGTGCTACTGCCATGCGAAATCGTTTGCGAGAAATAATAGGACCAGATGCATATGGTGTCACAGTAAATACCATTCATGGTTTTTGTAATGATGTTATTGCATCAAATCCAAGTGTCTTTGAGCAGTGGTCTTCAATGGAACAAATTAGTGATGTAGAACGTTTCAGAAGCTTGAACAAAATAATTGATCAACTTCTTCCAGGTCTCGCTATTGTAAACGCAAAGTCGCCCTATATGAGAACGAAAGATATTCTCGGAAGACTCTCAGAGATAAAAAGAGAAGGGGTATCTAGTCCTGATGAGTTATATGCAATTGCAGATGAGTATCATGAGATTATGGCATCAAAAAGCAAAGAGGGGACAAAGGTTCATAAAAAGAACCTTTTAGCTGCAGTAAAATTCAGAGAATTAATAGACATCTACTGTAAATACCAAGAGATGTTAAAAGCAACAGGTAGATACGATTACGAAGATATGATTTTGAATGTAATAGCAGCTCTGAAAGAAGAGGATTGGCTACTCGCAAGTCTTCAAGAGAGATATCAGTATATTCTTGTGGATGAATTTCAAGACACTAATGGCTCGCAATATGAGCTTATTGAACTATTGAGTACAGATCCAACAGCTGATAGTCATCCAAATATTTTTGTTGTAGGCGATGATGACCAAGCAATCTATAGGTTTCAAGGTGCTAACCTTAAAAATATCCTTTCATTTAGAGAGCGCTTTGCAGATGCACCAGTTATTACTCTTACACAAAGTTATCGCTGTACACAGCCGATCCTAGATGCTGCAGAGAGTCTTATTTCTGTAAATACAGAAAGACTGGTAGGAAGGATTGAGGGGATGGATAAGCACCTGGTTGCCGCCGCGCAAAAAGGCGGAGATAAGCCAAAGCTACTCATCAGTGCAAGTGACATGAGTGAGCCGTGGATGATTGCAGATCTCGTAGAAGAGAGGCTGGAAGACGGGATACCACCAGAAGAGATTGCAGTATTGGTTCAGACAAATAGAGAGCTCCTTACTATTTATGATGTCTTTAAGGCGCGTCATATTCCTGCTGTACTCTCTGGAAAACTTGATCTGTTGTCTCATCCACTTGTAAGCCAAGCAATTGCGATACTTCAAGCGGTAGATGAGAAGAATGATACAAATATTTCTGATGCATTATCATGTGAATGTTTTGGATGTCATCCTGCAGACCTAGCAGAGATTTTTGCAAAAATGAGAGATGAAAGAAAGCCAATAGAAAGTGTTCTATTGAGCATTGATAAATCTGATAACACTATTGAATTTAGAAACATTGCTGCAATGACATCTGCAAGAGACTGTATTTTAGGATTACAGCAAAATGCTGAACGAAGAACAGTTCTTGAAACACTGGAGCATATTTATAGAGACACAGGTCTACTAGATTCAATGTCTAAGGGTGAAATGGATATTATAGATTTTGCAGCAGCAACAGAGTTCTTTGACCGAATTAAGCAAAGGGCATACGAACAGCCTCATTTTGGGTTTAAGGAATTTATGAATGATTTAAGTTATTACACAAACCCAGATTACGGAAGTCTCAGAATGACGTATGACCTACCGCATTTAACGGAGTCTGGTGTGCAGCTCATGACAGCTCATAAGAGTAAGGGTCTAGAGTTTCATACAGTTATAATCACAAACTTCAGAGAAGGGCATTGGGATAAGCGTCGTAACCCCCCTTCTGTTGCAGTGCCTGAAGATTTACTATTTGGATGGGAGAAGGATCAAAAGAGCTTTGAGAAGAATCAGGACGAACGAAGAGTTTCGTTTGTGGCTATGACAAGGGCTAAAAGAGAATTGATATTTACATGCCCACACGAACTAACATCTGGAGATAGTACAAAAACAGTTGCGCCATCAGGCTTTTTTGCAGAGTCTGGAGATCTTGTAGAAGAATACAGAGAAGTGAAGCGCCCAGAGCAGATGTCGACACTACTCACTATTTCTCCTAGGGAGTTTGACGCAGAGTTTGAGACATTCCTAAGAAGACGAATAGAACACTTTGCTTTGTCTCCAACATCTCTAAATCATTTCTTGGAAGACCCACTTCTTTTCCTTGAGGTGGATCTGCTCCAGAGGCCACAGGCAAAGGAGCCACACTTTGCTTATGGAAATGCCATTCACCATGTGCTTGCGAAATGGGCAGATTCAATAAAAATTGGAGAACCCCTACAGAAGCCTGATGCATTAACCCTTTTTAGAAGTCATCTGCAAAAGAAAGAACTTCTCACGAAAAATGAGTTTGATAGACTGGAGCATTTAGGACTAGAAACATTGACACGGTATTTTGATACAGCATTAGCACCACCGTATCCCATCATTCATAAGGTAGAATTTAGTATTAATGCGAGAGTAGGGGATATTCCTATTAAGGGGAAAATTGATCGTATCGATTTGATGGAACAGAACTCTACATCTGCAATTATTATTGACTTCAAAACTGGTAAGCCAAAAACTGAAAAACAGATTATAGATTATGGATACTTTAGACAGCTCGTGTTTTACGGGGTGCTTATTGAAGCTGGTTACGGAATACTTCAACCAAAAGAGTACATTCTAGATTTTGTAGGAGAAAGTGAAGAAGACCCTATAAGACGAAGATTTATAGTGTCAGAGCAAGACAAAGAAGAGCTTAAAAAGACCATTGATATAGTCTGGAAAAAGATCCTTGCATTAGACTTTACAGAGGTCTAAATTGGCTAATGTAAGCCATGGAAGACATGTATCATTATCGGCGTTCTCTGGATAAAGTACAGAGAGATGCTTCTGAGCAATTTAAAAATCATGCAGAGACATTGGAAGAAGTAGTCGAAATCCGAGAAGGTGATTGTAGAACAATGTGGAGGCTTTCAGAACCACTAGGCTCAGCCATGACAGCAAGAATGTCTGACAGTATTATAGATTTCAAATCTATGTGCGAAGATATCTCTCGAAGTATTCATGCCATTTCTACGCATCGTGGAGAGGTATTTCCCGAAAATAGCAGAGAGTACTTAGACCAAGAGATTAGGAGAGAGGAGTATAGAGGGAAGATAAAGAGATGGAAAAAGGCATATCAAAAAATAAGAGAGTTCGGGAATGATATATCCAGAGTAGAGTTTGATCGGATGGGAACAACAGAGCTTGTAATCTATAGCCAAGCTATTATAGATTTAAGTAAAGACTTAAGCGACCTAGATTCAGATGACGAGTGTCTTCGTGCATGTTTAGTATTTGGTGAAATTCAACGAGAACGCAGGCGCCTTCTTCATTCACTCTTTACATCGCCAGTGCAAATTGGAAAAGAAATTGGGTCTACAGTACTTGTTTCAATGGCATCTCTTGGGGCTTCGTGGGGACTTATTGCTGGGGCATCAATGACAGGTGCCAGTGTTGCCAATAGTGGTATGAAGAATTGGAGAAGAGCCTCGCTACTCATCGGTCCAGAGCATGACTGTAAACATGTTATTGCGAAGAATCTTATTGAAGGAAATGATATTCACTTACAGGACTGTTTTATGAGAGCCAATATTAGAAAGAGTCCAGAGGATATAGCCGGTGAGGTTATGCAAGAAGATGCGTACGAAGAAACTGTAGTGATCTACCCCTATGGCTAATAGCGTTCTTTTCGTCGATAGTCATTGCACTATAGACCTTATCAAATCCATCTGGCTTGAAGCATGCAGAGATTGGAAGGCCAGGTAAATACTCTGCTTCAAGATCTTCTGTTATTGTGCCTTCGCATATACCTTCAAATAGATAGTGCTCTCTTTGAGGGTCTATGTATGCAAGATTGCAGACAAACCGTGCTTTCTTGTTTTTTTCTCCTTTCATGCGTTTTAAAAAGTGTGATATCCATTCTTCGTCTGTCGCTTCAGCACCTGCACCCCAGCGCCTAGTGTAGACGCCAAGTTCATTGGCAATAGCGTCTACAATGATACCAGAGTCATCTGCGATAGTAGGTATTGCACCTCCATGTTCATAGAAATGCTTTGCCTTGAGTAGGGCATTTTCTGCATATGTTGTACCAGTTTCTTCAGGGTCTATAGAAATCCCTAAATCTGCAGGAGAGAGTAATTCAAGGTTGAGGTCACCAAGAACTTCAGAGATTTCGATGTGCTTTCCCGGATTATTTGTACCTATTAAGACCTTCACGACTGTGTAAGCTTATCAATAAATACTTCACGAGCTTTTGCTCCATTACTTGGTCCGATAAGGTTCTTCTCCTCCATGATGTCTAGTAGACGAGCAGCCCTAGCGTATCCTACTTTAAGGTGTCTCTGAAGGAGGCTAGCAGATGCTTTGTTTGTTTCTTGTACAACACGTACAGCATCAAAGAAGAGGTCATCACCACCATTGTCATCAGCATCAAGATCAATATAGCTTCCATTGGATTCCTCTGTTCCATCCTCACTTTCTCCAATATCAATTTGCTCAGTAACTTTTCCACCTCCTGCAATTTTAAGCGAATTAATAACACGTTCTACTTCTTTGCCGGAAGTAAGGATTCCTTGCATACGAACTGGGTTTGAAGTGTCAGCACTCATGAAGAGCATGTCTCCTCGTCCAAGAAGGTCTTCAGATCCAATACAGTCAAGAATAGTTCGTGAGTCCACAGCAGAGACTGTACGGAAGGCAATACGTGTCGGGATGTTTGCTTTAATAAGACCCGTAATAACATCAACGCTCGGACGTTGGGTCGCAATAATCAAGTGCATACCAGTAGCACGTGCCATCTGAGCAATACGGGCAACCATTGTTTCTGTGTCACGTCTGTACTGACGCATCATCAAATCTGCAAGTTCATCAATAACAATAACAATACGTGGCAAGATTCCTTCTTCCTCCATCTGCTTTTCATTGAACTCATCGAGGTTACGAACCTTTGCTTCAGAGAACCTATGGAGACGACGTCCCATTTCTGCAACAGCCCAACGAAGTGCCTGCAAGGCTCTTTCAGCTTCTGTAATAACTGGTGTAAGTAAGTGAGGGATACCATCGTATGGCATGAGCTCTACACGCTTTGGGTCGATGAGAATAAGCTTCAGTTCGTGTGGCGCATTTTGATAGAGTAGAGAGACAAGGAACGAGTTCATACACACAGACTTACCAGCTCCAGTTGCTCCTGCGATAAGAAGGTGTGGCATTTCATCGAGAGCGGCTACAACCGCATTACCAGAGACATCTCGTCCAAGTGCGAGTGTGAGCGGGGATGTACTTTCGGTAAACTCTGGGCTTTCGAGCATTTCACGTAGGTGAACAATGGTTCGTTCGGAGTTTGGCATTTCGATACCAACTAATGCTTTTCCAGGGATCGGAGCTTCAATACGAAGGCTTGGAGCTGAAAGTGCTAGAGTAAGATCGTCTTTCAATGCTGCAATTTTGCTAAGCTTCACACCTTCTGATGGCTTTAGAGTGAATTGTGTCACAGTTGGGCCAGGGTGGGCATCACGCATGGTGACGCTAATATCAAACTCTTCAAGCTTTTCTTCGATGAGCTTTGCCTGCATCTTAAGCTCTTCATCATTTACTTTGAGTTCACTCTGCGATGCATCAAGGAGGTCATAGCCAGGGAATGTCCATTCTTCGAAACGTGTATCTTTCATTTGAAGGACATCTTCGACTGTCTTTCCAATTACCTTCTTTGTGCGAGCCTTAATGTTATTTTGTGCAAATACAGGTCGAACAATATTGAGCTCTGGTGCTTCAATATCTTCTTCTACAAGATCATCTTCATCCTCATCTTCATCCTCATATTCCTCCTCTTCATCTTCTTCCTCGTCATAGTCTGTAACGACTTTGCGTCGCTTCTTTTTCTTCGGTGGGAACAAGAAGAGCTTGATCGACTCGATGATGTCATCGAAATCTGGTTCAAAGGAAATAAAGAGTCCGCTTATAAATAATGCACCAAGGATGGTGTATCCAATAGATCGACTCGTGAAAACTAGAAAAGGCAAACTCATCATAAATCCGACTGCACCTGCAAGTTCATCGCGCTTACTAGCAATATCCTCTAGAGGTGCGCCAATATGTATCATTCCTAAAAAGGATAACAAGCATAAGACAAGCCCAACCGATCTCTTCATTTCAAATGCTGTCTCTCGTGTGAACCAATGAAGTAATCCAGAACCTATGAGGAAGGCAGGGAAGATCATGCTCCATGCACCAAAGAAGAACGTCATTGCTGTATTGAGGCTATCACCAATAATTCCTGCATCTTGTTTGAGCACCAAGAGTAACGCAATACCACAAGCAAGTTGTATTGTTCCAGAGATAAGCCGTTGTGTTTCTGGTGCAAGGTTGAGGGAGCTTTTCTTTTTTGTTCTCCTACGCCTACGCTTTGTTCGTCGTCTTTTTCGAGCCATATAAAGAGTATACCAGATAGCCTTCATAAAGGAAGATCCATTCAGTAGACTAGTCTATTCATGGGCGTAATGGGATGAATTGACAAAAAGTAATTCAAATTGTATAAGGTATACATGCATATAAATAAAAGAGATTCAGCAGAACGGGGAGGGGGCATTGTAGATACAATAAAATGTCAGAATAAGATTCTGACCCATATTAGATTCCTAAAAAATGCTACCATCGCCGCTTCCATGCTTATAGTTGCAGGTTGTAATGATAATGCTACATGTGGTGACCCTGATACAACAATTGAATTGCGTTCAAATCCAATTGCGTTTGAAGATCCTGATTTAAGTACGCATGAGCAAATAGTGCAAATTGCCCGAAGGATTGTCTATAGCATGTTTTATGATAATGATACGAAGGGAGATACAAGAAGTGCTCAAGAAAAACTCGAAGTTGAAGCACGAATTATTGACGCTGTGATTATCTATTTGCATAGGGGTGAAATGGAGGAAGCATGGGCAAATAATGTATGGAAAGCTTTTTCCCATGAAGATGTACCAATTACTATGCACACGAAAAGGCTAGATTATATTATCCAATGTCATTTAAAGGATAGCCTTTCTATAAAGAATGGAATTGAAGAATTAAAAGAGGAATATGATAATGGTGAATTTGAAGTAGAAGATGAAGAGTTAATTGGAGGAGATAAAAAAATGCGCACCCACTTTGTAAGGCCGTAAAATGCTAGTCATACACTCATGAGTTCCGTATGATTCATTGTATGAAAGTTATGATATTTGGATCAAAAGGCTTTATGGGGCAGTACTTCTTGTCTGCTTTCCCAGATGCTATTTGTCCATCTGTCGATATTGGAAATCAAGTTGCTGTCACAGAGGCGTTAGATAAAGAAAAGCCAGATGTGGTTATTAATGCCGCAGGAAAAACAGGAAGACCAAATGTCGACTGGTGTGAGGATCATAAGATGGGAACCATTCACAGTAATGTTTTAGGGCCTCTAATTCTCCTTGAGGAATGTGAAAAGAGAAATATCTATATGGTCCACATAGGTACAGGATGTGTATATTCTGGGGGTGCAGAAACGCCTTACGGAGAAAATGAACCACCAAATTTCTTTGGAAGTTTTTATAGCAGAACAAAGGGCTACATCGATCAAATAATTAATGATTTCCCTGTATTAAACATTAGGCTACGTATGCCATTTGATGGATCTGACTCTGAGCGAAGTTTGATTAGTAAGCTTAAAAAATACGATCGTTTAATAGATACAGATAATTCGATGACGTACATTCCAGATCTTCTAGAAGCGACAAAGAAGCTGATAGAGAAGAGGGCAGTTGGACCATATAATGTGGTGAACCCAGGTGCGATGAATCCTTATAGAATCATGGAGCTCTACAAAGAAATTGTTGATCCGACACATACATTCGAAAAACTTGAGCTAAAGGATTTAGGGGATGTCACAAAAGCAGGGAGAAGTAAC
>Ga0213866_10002578_pt1 | contig 12665 bp, 10 predicted proteins | sample PICome_11_FD_160079 | JGI IMG/M metagenome (GOLD analysis project Ga0213866, IMG submission 160079) | Coastal seawater microbial communities near Pivers Island, North Carolina, United States - PICO284 | ecosystem: Environmental > Aquatic > Marine > Coastal | place: USA: North Carolina... | reverse complement strand
GCCAGGAGATTTGATTCTTTTCGCAGCCGACAAGTGGGAGCCTGCCTGCGATGTACTAGGCAGAATTCGCCTGGAGGTCGCAGATTACCAAAACCTTCTCGAAGGAAATGAAGATCTTGATTTTCTCTGGGTCACCGAGTTCCCCCTTCTCGCTTTTGATGAAGAAGAAGGTCGCTACGTTGCCGTTCACCACCCCTTTACCCGCCCTCTCAAAGAAGACGAGGAAAAGCTCCGCAATGGAGAACTCGATGGTCTCCGAGCGCAAGCTTATGACGTCGTTCTCAATGGATACGAGCTCGGTGGCGGCTCGATTCGAATTCACGAGTCGGACCTGCAAAGCTCGATGTTCAAAGCTCTTGGCATCACGGAAGAGGAAGCAAATACGGAATTTGCGCACATCCTTGAAGCTTTCAAGTTCGGCGCGCCCCCTCACGGCGGTATCGCCCTGGGACTCGACAGGGTCGTCATGCTCGCCTGCAAGGAAGATTCGATTCGCGAGGTGATCGCCTTCCCAAAGAACAACAAAGGAGCCGAGATCATGACCTCCAGCCCCGGCACGGCGACCGCAATTGCCCTGCGTGACCTTCGGATCAAGTCGACGTATGTCGAGAAACCAAAGGAAGAGTAAAGTTGACCGTCTCCAAGCAATCCCGCACAGTCCCGCTATGAAATATGTGGCGTTTCTCGGCGGGATTTTTTGTGCCGGTAGTTCGACGGTCCCAGCTGAGGTGGACACGGAAATCCCACTAGGAATTGAGGCCGTGACCGGCCTGCGAACCGATTATGTCCATCGTGGATTCCAACTCGCAGAGTCCACACTCGACTTTCAACTGGAAGCCGAAGTGACACTTTCGAATGAAACCTCGCTTCACCTGGGACTTGCCCACCTCTCCGAAAGTGACGGTGATTTTAATGAAACCACAAGTTACCTCGAACTGAGCCACAAGTTTAACGAGAACTTCACCGCCGGGACTTCCTTCACCTATCGGGACCGAAACGAGAGTATCCTTCGGGGTGGTTTCGACCTGGGATTCTACACATCTTATATCATCAACGACGACTGGCGTTGGCGAAACGAGTTGAACTTTGACCTCGGAGTGGAAGGGGTCTACCTCAACAGCGAGTTGGAATGGAGTCAGGTCATTTCCGACAAGTCATTCATTACCATGAATGCGGGAGTCAGTTACGTCTCTGACTATCTCGAGCGCAACGGACTCAATGACTTCCACACCAGACTGACCTACACCTACGCTCTCTCCGACCAAATCGCCTTCACTCCTTTTATTGGATCGAGCTTCCTGATCGATGATCAGGATGCCGACGATATTTTTTACGGAGGGCTCTGGTTCGAAGTTATTTTTTAGGCTCCGGACGACGCGGCTTCCGCTGGAATCGTTTTTCGAATAACTTCTTAAATTCCCCGGCCGTTAATTTCCCATCGTCGTCCACATCAATTTTATCGAACTGCTGGCGCCGCTCTTTATCAGTGAAGTGACGGATTGCGGGGGATTTTTGAAACTCCTCCCAACTAATGGCACCATCCTTGTCGAGATCCCATTTCCCAAAGTCTATTCTTGGAGGCCGCTTCCGCCCTCCCCCGGGGCCGTGATCTTTGCCATCCAAAAAGCCATCTGAATTTCGATCCATACGATCAAACATCTTGTTTAATCTCTCCGGGTCCGCCTGGGCAAAGGGTGGATTTGCAATAAACTCTTCGCGACTCACCCGACCATCCTTATCTTTATCGGCTTTCTCCAGGAACTGTCCGTGCCGATCACGCGGAGCCGGGCTGAGTTCGCGCCCGGTGAGGAACCCGTCATCATTTTTATCAAGCCGATCGAAAAGCTTGGTGCGATCTTCCACGGGAAGTTGGGCAACACGTTTTCCTTTGGCGAATTCATCCCTGGAAATCCTGCCGTCGGAATCCAAATCGAGTTGCTTGAAAAAATCGGCGGCACGAGCCAGATCCGGGCGCTTTCCTTTCTGCTTGGGCTCACCGCCCGCCTTTTCCTGGGGAATTGCGCTGGAGAACAAGGATGTCAGCAGGAAGATGGATGTATGAACTTTCACGGGGTGCTTGCTGTGAGAGTAAACCACGAAAATCGATCAAAGTTGCAGAAAAATCGTCTCTTTTGCGTCGACCTCATTCCTGAAGAATCTAGAGTTCGCCCATGGCCATTCTCTCGTCTCTGCGTGCGTCGCGCCCCACCCTTTCCTTCGAATTTTTCCCGCCGAAAAACGACAAGGGATCAAGCGACCTTTTGGAGACAGTCACCGAGCTGGGAAAACTTGATCCTGCTTTTGTCAGCGTAACTTACGGAGCAGGTGGAACGACCCGGGAACGAACCCGGGAAGTGGTGCAAAGAATTATTCGAGATACAAACGTTCCCACCATTCCCCACCTCACCTGCATTGGGCATACCCGAGAGGAGATGTCGGATATTCTCTGTCAGTATAGCGAAGATCAGGTCGGAACGATCCTAGCACTCCGTGGTGATCCGCCCCGCGGCCGACCGGACTATGATCGGGGGGCTGATGATTTTCAATTTGCGGCGGATTTGGTCGCTTTCATCAAAGACCACTCCCATGAATTTGAGATCGGAGTGGCTGGCTTTCCAGAAGGCCATCCGGGAACCCAAAACCGGCTCACGGAAATGGAGTATTTTAAATCCAAGGTGGACCAAGGTGCCGACTACATCTGCACCCAGCTTTTTTTTGATAATCACGATTTCTTTGATTATCGCGAAAGGTGTGAATTGGCTGGCATCAACCTTCCCATCGTCGCTGGAATTATGCCGATTACGACAATTTCAAGCATGAAGCGGATGGCCGACCTGGCAGCTGGCAGCCGGTTCCCGGCACAACTATTAAAGCGGCTCTACGACGCGGGAGACGATGCGGCCGCAATCAGGCAGGCCGGTATCGACCATGCCATCGAGCAATGTCAGGAACTCATTGATGAGAATGTCTCCGGACTTCATCTTTACACGTTAAATAAAAGCAGCGCGACCCGCGAGATCGCAACCGCGCTCACCTTCTAGTTCTCTTCTTCCGGACCACTTGCCCGAACCTTGGCCTGTCTGAGAAGGAGTTCCGTGGCCTGGTCACTGATGGTCATGAAGTTTGCATCAGCAAGTTTAACTGGAATCCATCGCCATCCTTCCTCATCCTTTGGATAGAGCTTGAGCAAAGCTTCACTGGTGTCAAAAGCGCCAGCAGGAACTGCCACCTTGAGCTGCCCGGTGATTCGATGAATCTCCATCTCTCGCTTCATTCGGAGTTCTTCCAGATCCTTACCACTCAGTTTTGACTCGTCTACACGGAGCTTTCCGTCCGCCAACGATTTATCAATATCGACGCCGAAGCCATCATCATCATCAAGAGAGTCGATTCTCATCCGGTCATTCTCGAGCTGCTGGGCCGCCGAAGAATCGGTATAATCAAGCGAAAAATTTTCTGTTAACTCGATCCCGAGAGCCGTTGCGGCTTCCGCTTGCGTAGGTAAACGGGTCTCAAATCCCCCCATTAGGCGGGCTTTTTTGCCAGCGGTAAGATTGATTCGATCAACTTTCATTCCCCCGCCACCGGTTGAAAAAGAAAATCCGCCCTGATCAAAATCGACTCGCAAATAAGTACCATAACTGTCAGGAATCGACATTGACAAGGCTCGAAGGAGAGACCAACGCTCCCGGACCGTGATTCTGTCATTTTCAGCCAACTTCACCAGTCCTGAAAGTTCGACCCGCCGGTTACTTGATCCGCTAATCGCCAGATCACCCGAAATCCGGCCCTCAAGATATTCGCGGGTACTTATCCCATGAATCCTTACGAAATTTTCAAGCGGAAGAAAGGCGAACCGGCCCGACAAATCAAAGGTTGGCATATTGGCAGGCCCCGAGATCCGGCCTCCCAGAGTCACACTGCCTTGATCCATCCGGAGCTTCAAAGAATCAACCTCGATGCCCTTCTCATCAATTCTCAGAGCCGCCGACTCAATCTCGAGGGGCCCCAACCAATTCTGCTGGAACGTTCCGCCGGACAACTCGACCTCCCAGCCCCCCCGCTGAAGAGTGGCTTTAAAACTGGTGTTACGCACTTCGCCGAAGGTCAACTTGGAGTAGCCCCAATCAAAGGAACAATCATCAATCCTAATTTGGGAAATTCCATTCCCATTCAGACTTTCTATGACCGAGGCAAAGCCAAGTTCCATTTCTTCCTGATCTCCTCCCGCTTTCAGCCTAACATCGGCCTTCTGCATCCGGACGGTCGAAGGGCGCCACAACTCGGTCACGCCCGTCAAATAAGAAAACACTCCGCTGAAACCCGCGAAATTCGCTTCGTAGAAAAAACTTTTCGCGCCTCCCTTAACTTCAAGACGATGGAACTCGCCTGAATTAACATTCCGGGAAAAGCCACTGGCTTCAATCTCCTCAGCCCCCATTGCATCGGTGATCTGGGCTGCAATTTTATCCTGATATCCGGGGCTCCTAAAGTATCGCTTCAGACCGAAGAAGGCGCAGACTCCAAGGACAATCAACAATAGCAGCAGTTTAATGGTAGCCTCACCCACATGCCTGAATATCGACCCCGAACCTACTGTCCAGGCATATCGAATTTGAAATAAAATACCTTGGCGACCAATCCAATCGGACACCCTGTTTTCATACTCATTGAGGCGCTGCTGATCGACAGGGTCTTCCACAGATTGAACGCTACTCGTGAAACCGGGAAATTACCACCCCAAATAATCACTCTCTACCGTGGTATTTCCCTCGCAGAAATGGTCTTCAAGCGGTATTCCTCCCCTCGTGGAATCCGCAGATTACAAGGTCAGTCTGGAAATCTTCGAGGGCCCTCTCGATCTTCTACTATATCTTATCAAAAAAGATGAGGTGGACATCTACGATATCTCACTCGAGCGAGTCACCACCCAATATCTGGATTACATCGAAACCTTCAAACTCCTCAATATCGATCTCGCATCCGAGTTTATCTCCATGGCGGCAAACCTCATGTATATTAAGAGCCGGACCCTTTTGCCCAAGCGAGAGCAACCGCCCGAAGAAGACGCCGAGGAAGACGATCCCCGCTGGGAGCTGATCCGTCAATTGATCGAATACAAGAAATTCAAAGACGCGGCAGGCTTTCTCCATCGCCGCGAAATCGAGCAGGAACAAATTTTCGCCCATACTCCTCTTAAAGACTCCAAACCTGACGACGATGAACCGGTGCCTCTTGCCGAGGCCTCAATCTTTGACCTGATCCGTGCTTTCCAAAACGTTCTTAAGCGCTTCGACGAAGCCAGAGATTTTGGAGATATCGTAGACGATCGCTACACCGTCAGCGACAAAATCGAGTTTCTAATCAACACGATCGAGCCCGGGCAATCGCTGTCGCTGCAAAGCCTTTTCGAAAAAGCCACCTCGAAAGTCGAAGTCATCGTCACTTTTCTTGCCCTCCTCGAGCTCATGAAAATGAATCAATTCCGCGCGAGGCAGTCGGGGCATCTTGGACAAATCAATATTGAACGGACCATCCCCGAGTGACTTACCACTCACACGAATGAAGAAGGTCCGGAAAATCGCTTTTTTTGGAGGAACTTTCGATCCAGTCCACGACGGACATCTGGAAATTGCTCAAAAAGCCTTCGATCAACTGGATCTTGATCGGGTCATCTTTATCCCCTGCCGTCGTTCACCCCATGAGTCGGACGCTCCCGGCGCGGAAGATCTCGATCGGCTTAGAATGCTTGAGCTGGCCACCGAAGATCTCCCATGGGCGAAAGTCAGTGACTTTGAATTGCAAAGGCCCTCACCCTCTTTTACTTGGGAAACAGTTCGGCATTTTAAGGGGATTTTTGAATACTCCACCCGCCTCTTTCTCCTCGTTGGTTTCGATCAATGGGAAAGCCTGCCGCGCTGGAAAAATGTCAAAACCCTAGCACACGATGTTGAATTCATCGTGGTCGGGCGATCCCGGCAACCGGAGCCACGCGAAGGATACAGTGCCCATTTCATCGAAGGAAACCATCCCTCTTCGGCCAGTGAGATTAGAAAAGATCTTAAAGTAAGCCGAAAAGCCCGCTGGCTTCATAAAAATGTCTCAAAATACATTTCCGAAAAAGATCTCTATTCTTCGTTCCGCTGACTTGCCCAATTCAGTTTCATTTCATAAGAAACCACTCAACAACCCTAGTTCATGAGAAAACTTATCACTTCACTCCTCGCCACCACCTTGCTGGTAACAGCCCAGGATCAGCCTACTCCTGAGTCAGACGCGCCCAAAGAGGAGAAAAAACCGCCATACGTAATCGATCTCGAAGGCTTGTCCGAGGAAGAAGCGGCCGCTTACGCCAATGCCTTTCGGCGGGCCAACTACCTTTTTCAGCAAAAACGGATTTTCGAATGCCTTGAGGCGGTGGCAGAACTCGAGGCCATTTATGCAAAAAATCCATCTTCGCTAACTCTCAAGGGAGCTTGCTACGTTGAGTTTCGCGCTTTCGACAAGGCCCGCAGGTGCTTTGCCAAAGCCTTGAATGCCAGTCCGGAAAACTTCAATGTTCGCTTTAATATCGCGGAAATTGAATTCGTCACAAAAAATTACGAGAAATCGTTGATGATCCTCGAACAACTTCTTGAGAAGGCTGGCGACAACAAGTCAACCAGCACGATGACTCCTCTGATTAAGTTCAAGATTCTCCTCTGTAAAATTAAAACTGGAGACCTGAGCGGAGCCAAAGCCATCGTTGCCGAAACAGATTTCCTCGATGACTCCCCGCTCTTCTACTATGGAAAAGCAGCCCTTGAGTATGCCGCCGATAACGGAGCCGGGGCCGAAACCTGGCTCGCACGGGCTGGTCGAATATTCCGTACTGGGGACGGAGCGCTTTTGGCCCCCTGGCAGGACACCCTGATCGAATTTGGCTACATCAAGAGCTTTTATGGTGGCGATCTCGAAGTTAAAAGCGGTCTTCCAACCGGCGATGACGGAGAATAGAGTGAACCCCGCTACCGGGCTGGAATTTGCTCCAGTTTGATCCCGTAGACCTTTGCAATAGCGGGAGCATCAGACTCTTTGTAAACTTCGCGGAAGTAGATCTCCTTAATCCCGTATGCACAAAGCGTTTGCATACACGAAGTGCAAGGCATGGTCGTCGTGGCAACTAGCTTGGCTTCCCCGCGCTTAAAAAGGCTGCAAAGGTTTACCTCGGCGTGCAGCATAAATTTTTGGCGACTGTCCCGATCATCCCAAAAACCCTGAGGAGCCTCAAAACCCGGGGCCAGACCATTGTAAGCAGTCGCAATCACCCGGTTATCCCCATCGAGAGCTGCCGCTCCCACTTTACGAAAAGGATCCTCTGATCGCAAACTCGCGACCTCTGCCAATGCCATGGCGTATTCGGGAATAGACAATCTGGACTCACTCACACGCTTCATGATGGAGAATCTTCTTCTTGATGTCGAGCAACAGTCCCAAATTCAATCTTCAAAGAATCACCCGCCGTTCCGCAATAGGCCTCGCCGGGATTGGGGGGGGCAGCGCCATCTGGGCTGCAAAGATCGAGCCTGACTTACTCTCTGTGACCCGAAAGAATTTCATCCTTACTCGGTGGCCGAAATCGCTCGATGGATTTCGAATCGCGCAAATCACAGACGTCCACTATCGACCGGGACTCGATGATGAATTGGTCGCCAAACTTCGAGATGCAGTGAAAGCTGAAAGACCTGATCTCATCACGGTGACCGGAGATTTTGTCATCAATGATCCCTCTTCCCTCTCCGAATTTGCCAAGGCTCTCAAAGGAATCTCCGCTACTCACGGCGTCTTTGCCAGCCCCGGAAATCACGACCGCTGGCACTGCAGCGTCAGCAATATTAAAAAGGAAATTGAAGGCGTTGGGATATCTTACCTTCAAAATACCGGAACCAATATCAACATAAAGGGGGAACACATTTTTATCAACGGTCTGGACTCGGTCTGGGGGGGGCATCCCGCACCAAACCTTGCCTGGAACGGCCACCGGAAAGACACCCCGGTTGTCTCGCTTGTGCATGAGCCAGATTTCTTCGACGATCTTCGGTCGGCCAAACCGCTTGATCTCCAACTCTCCGGCCACACCCACGGAGGTCAATGCCGCTTGCCCCTGATCGGTTACGCCCCGGCCAAGGTGAGGTTCGGTCGAAACTACATCTACGGCCATTTTGAAAAAGACCACTCCCAACTTTTTGTGGGACGTGGAATCGGCACCGTCGGACTCCGGGTCCGATTCGCCTGCCGACCCGAGCTAGTTATTTTGACTCTTCGCTCAGCCTGATCAAGAGGGCTGAAAGCTCTGCCGGCTTCACCACCGGGAGCTGGCAGGTCTGACCCACACAGTAAAATGAGGTCGCCATACCCTCGGTCGCTTCCAAACCAGCGGTAAACTCACTCACCGGCCCTTGGTTCCCCAAAATAATGCGATTAGGGTCAAAGGTTTTCGTAGCCGCCACGAGCATTGCCTCTCGCCCTTTTTCACCGGCAATCACCAGTCGACCGGGCTTATCAAGAGAAAACCGCAAACTCATCAGCATCTCTCCCATCCCCGAAGGAGACTCCTTAATCAGCCCCAAATAAGATCGAATCGTTGATTCCGAAATGTCCCTGAAGTCATCACGTCCGGTCACCTGTGCCAAAATCCCAAACTCCCTCGCCGCGATCGCACTCTCGGTTGGAATGGCCCCATCGAATTGCCCTTTCAGACGTAGCACAAGATCGGCTCGTTTCTCACCCTGATAAAACCCGCCTTGCTTGTCATCATAGAAAAGCTCCACCGCACTCCCCGCTAACGCCAATACCAATTCCAAATCCTTCTTTTGCAGTGTCGCCTCATAAAGCTTTCTTGTGCCGGCCAGAAACAAAAGGTAGCTCTGCGCCTGCGCTGAATCGTCCCGATCCCCTTCGCGCCACCGGTGCCCCAGACGTCTTGACTTTTCGTCCCAAAGCCTGTTTTTAATAAAATCGTGCGCTTTTCGTGCAGCCTTCAAGTATTTGGGCTCATTCAAAACTCTTCCCGTCCGGGCCATGGCTCCAATCATAAGCCCATTCCACGAGGCCAAAATTTTGTCATCAGTTGCTGGTGGGACTCTTTCCGAGCGAACCTTGGCAAGCTTCTTGAAGATGGAAGCCATCGATTTTTGCTCATCCTCGCTCAGGCTCTCCCGCGGCTTCTTAAAATAGAGAACATTCTGATTGGCAAGAGGTTCGGGGTCACTGGGATCGATGAAATTCCCCTTTTCGCTCACCCCGAGAACCTGCTGGGTCACCTTCATCTCATCAGCGGTCAATAGCGTAGACAATTCCTTTTGCGTCCAACAAAAGCACTTCCCCTCCTTGCCTTCGCTCTGCGCATCCTGCGCGCAATAAAATCCACCCTCGGGGTGAGTGAGATCGCGCAGCACGTAGTTGGCAATACCCCTCACCACATCTCGAAATCCCTCTTCGCCCGTCATCTGCCAGGCATCCAAATATAACTCCATTAGCTGGGCCTGATCATAGAGCATCTTCTCGAAGTGAGGAACCAACCACTCGCGATCCACGGCATAACGATGGAATCCACCCATGACATGATCGTGGATCCCACCGCTCATCATGTGACGACAGGTCTTAAGAACCGCCTCAACTGCCTTCGGATCGCCTGATTGAAGCAGAAAACGAAACACACTGACCTGTGGAAACTTCATCTCGGTCCCCAAGCCCCCCCAGACAGGGTCAATTTGCGCTAAAATCCTCGGAATCGACTGATCAACCAACTCTTTGCTCAGCGTACCTTCGGCCCCGCCCTTCGAATGAAGGCTTTGAAAATAAGATTCCATTTGCCCGTGCATCTCGACCGATTGTTTTAAGACTTCTTCCCGTTTGGTCTCCCAGACATTGTAAATCTGTTTGAGAACTGTTGAAAATCCGGGCTGACCATCCCGATCCTCCGGAGGAAAATACGTTCCACCTGTCAAGGGTTTGAGGTCGGGCGTGAGAAACATGTTGAGAGGCCATCCCCCAGATTGCTGGGTCATTGCCTGAAATGCGGTCATATAAACTTGATCGACATCCGGCCGCTCCTCCCGGTCTAACTTAATCGAAACAAAATTTTTGTTCAAAAACGCCGCAATCTCTTTATTTTCAAACGATTCACGTTCCATCACGTGACACCAATGACAGGTCGAATACCCCACACTGAGGAGGATTAACTTATTTTCCTTACGGGCCTTCTCAAAAGCCTCCTCACCCCAGGGATACCAATCGACCGGATTGTGGGCATGCTGGAGCAAATAAGGAGACTTTTCCTTGGCCAGCCGATTTGGCTTCCCCTCTTTCTCGCCACCTACGGCCGCTGCCACAAGAGCCGCTCCCGTCAAACAAATCCATCGCATCACCAAAATCATACTGGAGATACTAACTCACCCTCAAAAAAACGAAACATGATTCTCAGGGAACGGAATTCTTTTGACATGGCTATACCAGCAAAAATCAGAATTTCCCCTCGTCCAAAACTTGTGCGAAAATCACTCTATCAGACTTGCCCATGGGCAAGATTCCACCTTAACTCTCCCTCTTTCTGAAGCGGATTTCGTTTCCGCTCCCTGCAAACTCTCAGCCATGATTGAAAATATCCGCAAATACACCGGTCTTATGATCGTCGTTCTGGTCCTTCTCTTCGTCGGACTTGTCTTCCTCGACGGAGGGATCTCCAAAGCATTTACCGGCAAGCCAGTGATGGAGGTCGCAGACCATTCGATTTCAAAGAAGGAGTTCGATCGTCAGCGGGCTTTAATGCAGCTGCCCAGTCTCCTTCCAGATGCCTTCGAAATCCCGAGGGACTCCCAGTTGCTTGCAAGCCATTACCTCGGTGACACCCTCATCGAAAGTCAGCTCCCAAAGACCCCCTCGTTTTTGGTCCGCATCATGGCAAGCTACCTCCAGCCTTCTCTTGCCGAGCCAGAACGCTTCATCGCCAATCGGATCAATGTCCGCAAAACCGGTGTCAACTTTGGAGTCACCCCAAGCAATGAAGAAGTGGAAAAATTTGTCGAAAATGTCCTCTTCGTCGATCCGGAAGGAAATCCTGACCAGGAAGCCTATTCCAAGTTCATCAAGGACCGGGTCAGCAGCATCGGTGGAAATCGCGGATTCAACGAGTATATTCGAGATCTCCTGACCGCGCAGAATCTTTCCAAAATCCTCGGTGGTGGTATCTCCACCGAAATGAGTACCGAGACCGCGCTCTTCGAGATCCAGAAGCAGGAAATCACCGGGTCGAAAATCACCCTCGAAACCGGTAGTTACGAAGGAAAAGTCAAACCAACGGACGAGGAACTCAAGGCCTATTTTGAGGAAAATAAAGGGAACTACAATTCCGACGAACTCCGCAAGATCAGCTACGTTTTGATCGAGCCCGATTGGGATGCCGCCCTCGAAAAATCAAAAAAAGCCAAAGCCGACGCCGCAGAAAAAGAGGCCGAGCGCAACAAAAAGGTCGAAGAAGCCAAGAGGAAGGCCGAGGAAATTAAAAAGAAGGCCGAAGAGGCTGCCCGCAAGTCAAACGAAGCCGAGGCTCCTGCCGAAACTCCAAAGCCTACCGAAACCGAAACACCCGGCGAAACAGGAGCTACAACCACCCCTGCCGAAGAACCTGCATCCGAAACGACTCCCCCTGCCGAAAGCGCAGAGCCCGAGACCACCAATCCTGCAACCGACGGATCGCAGGGAGACCCGGGCGACCCGGGTGAACCTGCTCCAACGCCAACTCCGGCACCTGTTGATTCAACTCCCCCCGTTCCAGACTCACCCTCTACTGAAGGAGACCTAGCCGCTGGAGACCTTGGTTCAGGCCTCGATAAAGCATTGGAGGACGCCACTGCCACGGAAACGGGATCCAATCCTCTCACCACCCTGCCGACTCCAGCCCCAACCAAGCCTGTCACACCACCGAAACCCAAAACGGCCAAAGAACAACTTAACGGCGCCGAAAAAAAGGAAGCTGTCGAACCTCTGGGTCAAGAGGTGAACGATTTCTACCAAAAGCTCCTCGACAACTTCGGCGAAGATTTCGAAGAGCTTGCAAAGGATGAAAACTACGAAGTCAGGCAGTCCGAATTCTTCACGCAGGCAGATCCACCGGAAGAGCTCTCCGCCTTCATCGAAAACCTGCAGGTGGGTAAAATTTCCGACGCAGTTTTCCAGCTTCTCCCCGAGAACGGAGATCCAGATGAAAAGGTGGGCCTCTACCGGACCTCGGACGGCTGGTTCATCATTCGCCTCGACGAAGTGGAGGACTCCATTCCGCTCACTTTCGAGGAAGCAAAAGTTAAGGTCACCGTCGATCTCAAAAAGAAGATGGCTCGCGAGCAGATGATCAAGGAAGCCAACGAACTTCATACCAAGCTCACCGAAGCGATCAAAGGGGGCAAGTCCTTCACTGATTCAGCCAAGGAGCTTGAGAAAGAGGCTGTCGAATTCAAAGGAATCACGGAGGGCCAAACCTTCAACTTTGGACAAAGAAGCCAGAAGCTTCCGGACCCTCCCGAGTTCACCGCTGCGCAATATACCAATCCGGGCGAGATCGCTCCCGTTCAGTTTACACCGTCCGAGGACGAAGCCGACCAGGCGTTGATCATTTTCGTTGAGAAGCG
>Ga0213866_10002577_pt1 | contig 12673 bp, 23 predicted proteins | sample PICome_11_FD_160079 | JGI IMG/M metagenome (GOLD analysis project Ga0213866, IMG submission 160079) | Coastal seawater microbial communities near Pivers Island, North Carolina, United States - PICO284 | ecosystem: Environmental > Aquatic > Marine > Coastal | place: USA: North Carolina... | reverse complement strand
ACGTTGTGCAGTCTTGATAGACTTCTGTAGGGATTTAACCCTAGACAATTGCAGTCCTGTTTTGACTGCATCAGAGTTTAATAACCCTGTCTCAATTTCTAGTAGATTTCTCATTTTGTTTGTTATTTTGGTTAAACAATTGCGAGTATCTCTCGCTTTCATTGTACAATATACGCAGACTTTATGAAACTACAATAGGTTTATTGCAGAAAATTAGCACATTGTGTGCAATGGAATGTAACAGCCTGTAAACAAAGGAAGTTAGAACAGTATTGAATACAGTTTTTGTTTGGACATAAATCGGATTGGGCTGTTGTTAAAAGAAGTCTCTTCTTCTGTGCAACAAACGTAAAACGTTAACGTAGGCACAGCAAGGGATGTAGGGCTGTGGGGCTAGGGCTATGGGCTGTAGGAAAAAGCCAAAAAATCCGAGCAAAGGAGCAGAAAAAACGACCCGACCCACCAAAAAAAAATCGGTTTCGGTTTTGGGGGCGCAGGCGTGAGGTCGGCAGGGAACCCAAACACTCCAGATATCTAATAAATTTTATTACCTTTGTTATATGGAAATCGAACTTCACAACAGAGTAAAAGTCGGTTTTGCTTTAGGCTGGTCTTTTTATTCTAAAGACGAGGAGTTTGAATATTCAGAACTGAACATATACATTGGGCTAATAGGAATTAAAATAACGTATTGAGATGAATGGATTAAATATTAAAAACGGCAGACTTATAAATGAGAGACCAGATGGAATGACTGGTATCCAACAAGCCGCTAATATGAAAAGAATTATCAAGGAAGACCGTAAGATTAAAATGATTGCGGATGGAATTGAAAGAGCGGAAGCTATGAAGAAATTTAGAGGCCTTCTCTAAATATTTGTTTTATGTTGGTTTTAGGTGAAAAGGTAGTTTCGGCTACCTTTTTTTTGTCTGATACTGTAGGGTGCACTCACAATCATAAAATAGAAAATAACAATTATCTCTACTTTTGTGTCGTTTTTGCAATAGTTGTGTCGATGATGTGTCGAAAAAGTGTCGATTAAATTATTGATTATCAGAGCGATGACAAAAATGTCGATTTTAAGTCTATATTTTATACAATAAAAATAATAATAATAAGAAGAATATATATATATATAGTAAGGGAAAAAAAAATCGACACATTTAAAAATTTATTTTCAAAGGTTGCTTTTTTTTATTTTCAGTTGTATATTTGTTTAAATTTAATTTAATATGGAACAGGGGGGATACACACCAAAAGAGTTACACTTTTCAAAAGAGGGTCAGTCTAAATTAATTAATGGTATAAGTAAGATGGCTAACGCTGTCAAGAGTACCCTTGGCCCTATGGGTAATACTGTAATTATAGAATCACCAGAGCATACACATGGTATAACTGTGACTAAGGATGGTGTTACAGTCGCCAAATCAATTGCGCTTTTAGACCCAGTAGAGAATTTAGCCGTTCGCATGATGAAAGAGGCTGCGGACAGAACAGCTACCTTAGCTGGGGATGGAACAACAACAGCGATAGTGCTGACCGAGGCGTTGGTGTTAGCTGGTATGGAACTTATACGAGAGGGGGATAATAAGACTGAGGTTTTAAGAGAGCTTTTAGCTGAAACAAAGGTGTTGATATCACAGCTGAAAAAAAAGAGCCGTAAGGTTACTAAGAAGATGTTGAGAGATGTAGCCACAATATCTGCTAATAATGACTCGGCGATAGGAAAAATAATTGCTGACACCTACAATAAGGTGGGCGAAAATGGGATAGTGACAGTGGAGCGGTCTCAGAGCTCAGAAACGTATAGTGAGACCACCGATGGTTTAAAGATTGACAGGGGTTATTCTTCTCCGCTTTTTATTAATAATCACAAGAAGGATGAGTGTGTGTTGGAAGACACATATATTTTGGTCTCCGATGCAGAGATAACCAATCTGCTTACGATAGAGGGAATATTAAAACCAATTATAGCAGAAGGAAAAAAATTATTAATAGTAGCACCTTGTTCTACTAACGTCATAAACACCCTTGCGGCAAATGTGATGAAGAACAACTTGAAAATTTGTAACATAACTCCACCCTCCTTTGGTTACAAACAACACGAACTGATGCAAGATATAGCTCTTACAGTTGGTGCTACTTATTTTTCAGAAAAGACTGGAGACGATTTGAGTATTATAAGCTTTGATGACCTAGGTCATGCGTCTAAGGTTATTGTTGGGAAAGACTCAACAATTGTATTAAAAGATAGTAAACAGACCACCCTAGAGGTAAATGAGCGAGTAGAACAGCTTTGGGAGGCTCACAAGTTAGCGAGCAAAAAGGGAGATAAGGATTTTATATTGTCGAGAATAGCATCGCTCACTGGAGGGATAGGTGTTATATATGTTGGCGGTAACACCGACCTAGAGCAGAAAGAACTCTACGATAGAGTAGATGACGCGGTGTGTGCGGTGCGCTCGGCATTATTGGAAGGAATCCTCCCTGGCAGCGGACTAGCGCTGTATAGCTTTTATCAAAATTATATGGATAAAAGCATAAGTAATGATTCTTCAAAATCTAAAAAAATTGCTTACGCAATTTTAGCTCACGCACTTCGTGCGCCAATAACTCAAATTCTTGAGAACGGGGGGTTAGAATTGCAAGCGATATACCCTATCGAAAGCAACCTTGATTATAGCAGAGGTTATGATGTAAAGGGTGGGGTTTATGGAGATATGTTTAAGATGGGGATTATAGACCCTATGAAGGTTACAAAGAGCGCTCTTCAAAATGCAGTCTCTGTGGCTATTACTATTTTATCAACTAACGCCATAGTTACTATGGCACGAAGCTATGAATCATGAACTGGCAAGAAGTAGTAGTTACAGTTATTTTTTGGGAAGTTCTAAAGTATATAGCTTTAAAATGGTGGCGCGAAATATTTAATAAGAAATGAAACCAATAGGACTAAATATTGTAATTAAAACCATAGAGGAGGAGATTAAAACCTCATCGGGTCTTTTGCTATCTTCAGAAGATGCCAATCAGCTAAGATACAAAAAAGGAAGAGTCGTAAAACCAGGGACAGAGGTAAGTGTTATTTCAGAAGGAGATGAGATATATTATGACAAGAGAGCTGGGTATACTATGCTTATAAACAATGAGCCTTATACCATTATTTCTCAGAACGATGTTGTCGTTGTTTTATAGCCTTATTCATTTCTATTATCATATTGCGATGTGTTTTGTCGCTAAATGATGCATTTTTCATAAACATAGGATTGCTTGTTGGAGAGGTTGGGATTTCTTTTCCCTCTAGTTTATCATATATAGACTTGATGACTCTTTTTGTTTTGTAGGATAAACTATATACAGTTCTTATTTTTCTTCTAGTTATTCCTTTACGGAAAATTTCTATCCAACCATCTTGTCTTAACTTTTCAAATCTATTTTTGTCCCAGCTCATTATTTTTTGATATTCTTCGAACTGTCCTTTATCAAAATATTTTTCAGAATAAAGGAAAAGAAGCATATCTAGGTCGGATGTAGTAAGACCATACTTAGACTTTATAAAGTATCGCACTACCTTCCAGTACTTTAAGTAATCAGAATCCATTGAATTTAATTTATTATTTTTGTACAAAGATATTTATTTAAAATACAAATGGCCAAAGATATAGTCAACGTAAAATCAAATGGACTAAGAAACGAGCTCAAAGAGATTAGAAAGAGCATCGACAAACTAACGGCAGTGATGGTTGATATGGTAGATGCTATTCATATTACCACCGCACAAACACACAAACACAATGAGAGTAATAACAATAATTCTTGCTGCAATGACCCTAAGTTGTGCAAGTGCAAGAAAACAAAAGATAGCGGAGTATAGAGAATTAACAAAAAACGTTTGCCTGGATAATCCACATGAAGTTTACCTAGCGCAGGTATTGTATAATAAATTAATAAATCAATAAAATGGATAATAAAAAAATTGACCCAAGCACTTTTATCTTTAGGGATACTACAGTGGAGAAGTTTCTAAAAAACATGGAAGCTAAAAACAAACCAGGTAAGAAGAGAGAGAAAACTTTTGAAGGTCCTATGGGAACTGGATTTAAAACAAAGAAACCTAAAACAACAGCTTAATTATGCCTACAGTAAAATACAAATGCATGGATAGTGGAAAGATGAAAACAAAATCTTTTCCATATAATGCAGTCGGAAAAGCGCAAGCCACTGAGTTCGCAAAAACAATGAAGGGTTCAATTAAAAACAACCCTAATAAAAAAATGACTGAAAGTGGCTATTAAAGGAAGAACCAAAAAGAAAAGTAATAAAATATGTCCAGCAGGCATAGCTTGGGCGAAGCGTACATTTGATAAGTATCCTTCGGCTTATGCAAACATGGCTGCTAGTAAATATTGTAAAGACCCAAACTATGGCAAAAAATAAAATGGATTATAATGGCATAGGCTTTTCAAACAAGTCTATAGATAAGCTAACCAAAGGACAGAAGTATATTGCGGCTCAAGCAGGAAATCCTAATAAGATAGAGGCCGCTGACTTTAAGGCTTTGAGAAAGAAAAAGTAATGGGCGATTTAAAAAAATGGCGAGACGAGAAGTGGGTTCGTATAGGAACGGATGGGAAGATAAAAGGTCCATGCGGAACAAGCAAAAACAAAAAGAACCCAGACAGGTGTTTGCCATTAGCTAAAGCTAAAAGACTTAGCAGGCGTGAGCTTGCCGCTACAGCCAGAAAAAAGAAAGCTTCTGGAGGAAAAAAACAATTTATAAGCAACACTAAAGCAGTAAGAAACGCATGAGTATACCAGTAGGTACAAAATTTCACGGAGTAGCACCAGGAGTAGATACGGTAGATAAGGGTTCAGCTCTTATTGATTCGCTTAGAGAAGCGTATACCATAGAAGACTTTGCTGCATATTTTACAGCACCATTTCAGGGGTGGGCAAGATATGATGATACAGTTTATACTTCATCCAACAAACTAACTATTGCAGCTGACACTGAGATTGTAGTTCCTAACAACGCAGGAAATATTATAAGAAGTCCTCAGAACTACGACTTCTATGACTCAGCAACTCAAAAAATATTAGGATTAAATGAGAATGATGTTTACATATTTACATTCGCATTTAACATACAGGCTCCAAATGCAAACCAAACGCATTTAGACTGGAGACTTGTAGGCTCAGGAGACATTAGCAGGGTAGCTGGAGTAATTCCTTTTCACAAAGGAAATGACGTTCCTCAAGCAGAACAGGTTGTTGCACAATATTACACAGACGCAGGATTTGTTGCTGATGGTGTTGAGCTGAAGTTTACTGCTGATGGTGGAACTGTTCAAATTTGGGATATGATATACTTTATACAAAGAACACAAGGATATGGCGGATAAGAGCAAGATGAAGTGCAATGTCGTAATGCGAAGCGACAGGGCTGGTAAAAAGAAAATGGTAAAGGCCTGTGAGGGCGGTAAAGAGAAGTTAATTCACTTTGGCGCTAAGGGTTATGGACATAATTATTCAGCAGCTGCACGCAAATCATTTAAGGCTCGTCACAAGTGCGGAACAGCTACTTCAAAATTAACAGCAAGGTACTGGGCGTGTAAGAAATTATGGGCTGGACCTGGTGGTTCTACTAAGAGTTCACCAAAATCTAGACAAGGAAAATATTAGTATATTTGTAAAATATTATGAAATCAAAAGGACTCGGAGATACGATACACAAATTTACCTCATTTACGGGGATAAAAAAAGCTGTGGATGTTGTGTCAAAAGCTACAAACACCGATTGTGGCTGTGATAAGCGCCGTGATACTTTGAATAGAATAATACCTTATAAAGATTAATTATGGCATATCAAAAATTACAAGTAGGAAGAGCTGCTGCGGTAACACCAAGCGATACAGTAAACATCCCTAGCGTTTCTGGAGGAGACAATAATGGTTGTGTTTTATATGTTGGTGGAGCTGGAAACTTAAAAGTAAGAACAGTCGGAGGAGACGAGGTTACTTTTGTTGGCGTAAACACTGGAACTTTTCTTCCAGTTCAAGTAGTAAGAGTTTTTTCAACGGGAACAAGTGCGACAAATATATTAGCATTGTTGTGATAATCATAGGTATTGTATTATGTTAGCAATTTGGATTGGAAATTCAATAATTGGAGCAAATTCTCAAGCGCCTCCTTTTGCTAGTCAAGAGATTTTGACTGAATTATCGGTACAGATGGTTAGCGAAACAACCTTAGAAGATTTAATAACAGAATAAAATGGCAGTAAAGTTTTCACAATTTAACGTAGCTTCAACAATAGCAGACATTGACTATCTTGTTGGTTATAAAAGCACGGATAACGTTCAAATTCCAGTTGGCTTAGTTGGTACTGATACCACCTATACTGTATCTACAGCTCAAAGTGGTGCAAACGAATTAATTACTTTAACAGGCAGTGATGCAAGCACAGATAGCATTACCATTACAGCAGGTACTAACATTACACTTACCGATGATGGTGCTGGTAATGGGTTTACTATTTCATCTACAGGCATAGACGGTTCTGGCACGACTAATTATATTTCTAAATTTACAGATTCAGATACTCTTGGGAATAGTAATATTTTCGAAGATGTTAGTGGCAACGTAGGGATAGGTACTAATAGTCCTGATTCAATATTTCATATTTTTGGCAATACTGCTTCTAATGTTCCAAGAATTAAAATTGAAGCAAGTGGCTGGAGTAATGATTGTAGAATTGAAAGAAGTTCAGGTTCTGACGGGTTTTATATTACTAATAATTATGATACTTCAACTTCTACAGCAGACGTTACAAGTGCAGGAACTTCGGGAGTTCAAATAGCGAGAGGTGATTTAAGATTTCATACAGGCGCAAGTGGTTCATTTACCGAAAGAATGCGCATAACCTCGAGCGGCAACGTAGGTATAGGTACTGCTTCGCCAAGCGAATTACTACACATACATTCGGGTGATAGTGGAGGAACTGCAAATAACGCAGCAGATGAAGTTCTTATTGAAGGTTCAGGGGATACAGGGCTAACGATTTCAAGCCCTTCTACAAATATAGGTACTCTTGCATTTGGTGATGAAACTACTTCTTTAAGAGGAGCAATACGTTATGACCATAGTGATGATTCTATGTTATTTAGAGTTTCTTCTAATACAAGGATGGCCATAGACTCCAGTGGCAACGTAGGAATAGGTACTACGAGTCCTGCTGTAAAATTAGATATATCAGGAACAGATGCGGTTAAATTGCCTTCAGGCACTACAGGAGAAAGACCAGGCACGCCTGCAGCAGGGATGCTTAGGTATAATTCAACAGATGGTGCTTTTGAGGGTTATACTACAAGCTGGGGCGCTATTGGAGGTGGAGGTGTAACAATAACAAAAGACCAATTTACTGGAGATAATTCAACAAATGTATTTACTCTTTCTGTATCTGTAAGTTCTGCTAATAACCTTAATATCTTTATTAGCGGTGTTTACCAAAACTCACTTGATTCAGCAGGTGTAGCTAATTATAGTGTAGCAGGGACAACATTAACGTTTGTAACTGCACCTCCTGTAACGGCAACAAACGGAATTGAAGTAGTAATAACACAATAAACATGACATACTCTTGGAATAATAAAACGGTAGATACTTATCCTTTACTAGAGGGGAAAAGTGATGTAATCTTTAACGTACATTGGAGATTAACAGGAGAGGACACAGATGGTAACGTAGGGAGTACCTATGGAACTATTGCTTTAGACACTTCTGACCTTTCTAGCTTCACGTCTTTTGCAGATATTACCGAACAGCAAATCAATGGTTGGGTAGAAGCTGCATTAGGAGCAGAAGAAGTACAAGCTAAAAAAGATGCTATCGATGCGCAAATAGCTGAACTGGTAAGCCCTAGTGTGGTTACCAAAACTATCGGATAATATTAATTTTAAAATAAAATGGCAAAACAAAAAAAGACTCCCATTATTATTGATGAAAAAGAATATTTTTATGAAGATTTAACTCGGGAACAACAAGTGATGATTAATCATATTAGTGATTTAGATAAAAAAATTTCATCTTCAGAGTTTAATCTACAACAATTAAAATTTGGAAAACAAGCCTTTGTTAGTGAATTAAAAAAAACTATAGAATAAATGGCAATAACCAAAGTAACTACTGACGGAATTGACATGAGTAGTAACTCAGGTGGGCTTACCTGGGCTAAAGGAACTACAGCGGAGCAACCTGGCTCTCCTGTTGCTGGGGAGTTGCGTGAGAATACTGAAACAGCTAAGACTGAAGTTTACGATGGCACAGAATGGAAAAACCTTAAAGAAGGGATTCCAACAGTTTCAGTTGATTATTTAGTAGTTGCCGGTGGAGGGGGCGGTTCTGAAGGTGGTGGTGGTGCTGGAGGATTAAGAACATCCTATGGCAGTACGACTGGTGGTGGAGGTTCTGCTGAATTATCTCTAAATTTATTACCATCTACAAATTATACAGTTACAGTAGGACCTGGAGGAAGCGGAGGTAATTCCACATCTACTGGTGCAGAGGCTGGAACTAATGGTTCAAATTCTGTTTTTTCAACAATAACATCTACTGGTGGTGGCTTTGGTGGTTATGCAGTACCATCAAGTGCTAATGGTTCAGATGGTGGTTCTGGAGGAGGTGGTAGGAGAGATGGAGCAAGCTCTGGTGGTAGTGCCGTAACATCACCAGTAGTTCAAGGATACAATGGTGGCACAACTACAAGTGGACCTTGGCGGGGTGGCGCTGGCGGTGGTGGAGCAAATCAAATCGGGCAGGCTGGTACTGGTAATGGAACATCAAGTGGGGAAAATGGAGGAGATGGTGGTTCTGGTTTAGAAGTTAATATTATTGGTGGAACTGGAAATTATTACGCTGGCGGTGGTGGCGGTGGTGTTGAGGGTACTGGAGGAATTGGAACAGGAGGAACCGGTGGCGGTGGTAATGGAGGCGGTAAAAACCTTGGGTCGCCTACTTCAGGTACACCAAACACTGGTGGTGGTGGCGGAGGCACTTCAAAGGGAGCAAGTAATGCTGGAGCTGGCGGCTCTGGAATAGTAGTTTTACGATATCCTGATACTTATTCTATAAATGTAGGAGCTGGACTAACTACTGGAGTATTAAATCAAGCTGTTGGTACGAATGAAAAATATACAACATTTACTGCTGGTTCAGGAACAATAACATTTAGTTAAGAATGGCACACTACGCAAAAATATCAAACGAAGAGTTTACAGTAGCTGAAAGAGCTAGACTTGAAGAGGTGCAAACTGAGATTGATGCTATTCAAAGAGCAAACAGAGAGAGTCAGGAGTATATCTCTTTGAAAGAGCTTTACGATTCAAAAAATACAAGTGAAACTTTAGAATCTTTAAAAGCTGATTTAAACAATCTGTATGCAGACCTTGAGAATCCTCCAGCAGAAGAAGATGTAACTACCATTCAAACTGCTATTAGTCAGGAAAAAGATAGTCTTGCTGCTGAGAGAGAATCAATTTTAGCGGACATGGAGACCTTAGAAAATCAAGGCACAGAAACGTTAGTTGCTGAACAAGAAAGTTTAAATACAGCGATATCTAATGCGCTTTGTAGAGTAACTAAGGTATTAACAGGAGTTGATGAGATTAAGATGATTCCAGGAGATTCATCTGCACTTCAAGCTGAGGTAGAGGCTTTAGAAGAAAGTAAGAAAGATATTACATACAATCCTTTAGAGGAAGAAGAGCCTGCTGAACTTAAAGCCATAAATCAGCAGATACAAGCTAAGATAGAAGAGATTCACGCTATCCCTCAAGTAGAGTTTGACAACTCAGTATACTGGGAAGGGTTCTACGGAGGATGCAAAAGAACATCATACAATACGCAAGGCGGAGTGCATAAACATGGAGGTACTCCTTTTAGAAAAAATTACGCAGGGGTAGGATATATCTACGACCCTGTGCGAGATGCATTTTATACAGAGCAACCTTATCCAAGCTGGACTCTTAATGAGGATACTTGCTACTGGAAGCCTCCAGTGCCTAGACCTGAAGGTGTGGATTGGTATTGGAAAGAAGACACTACAGAGTGGGTAGACTATGTTTATTTTAATCCTGATGACAAACAACCTCACCCAAGTTGGACTTGGGATAGCACAGAAGGGGTTTGGAATCCACCTGCAATTAATTAATAGAATATGGCAACTACAAAGATAATTACTGAAGTAACTGATTTAAACGCTGCTAATTCAACCAATGGATTAAAGATGCCTAGTGGCGGAGCTTATTCAGGCACTCCTACTCAAGGAATGATGCGTAATAATACCGCTGGAGCTTCTCAAGGTTCAGCAAGTACTATGCAACATTATAACGGAACGGAGTGGAAAGATTTTGAAAATGTAGCTCCACCTACAATAGTTGATTATCTTGTTGTTGCTGGAGGAGGTTCTGGCGGTCAAGTTGGTGGTGGTGGCGGAGGTGCTGGAGGTTATTTAACTTCTACTTATTCTTCTGTTGCTAATGGTACTGTTATGACTATTACTGTTGGCGGCGGAGGTACTGGATTAGAAACTCCCCCTTATACTTCTAACAATGGAAATAATAGTATCATTTCTGGTAGTGGGTTATCTACAGTAACCGCAATAGGTGGAGGGCTTGGAGGTTTCTATGCTGAAACAGCTGGAAGCGGTGGCTCTGGTGGGGGTTCAGGCTTATCAACAGAGCCTGCTGGTACTGGAACTTCTGGGCAAGGTAATTCTGGAGGTATAGGTTCAACAGGTTATTCTGGTCACGTTTCTGGTGGAGGCGGAGGTGGTGCTGGAGCATCTGGAGCTACTACAACCAGCGAAACCGTAGGGGGTGCTGGAGGTAATGGATTATCTTCTTCAATTACTGGAACTTCCGTAACTTACGCTGGAGGTGGTGGTGGTGGAGCTTACTCCAACAATGGTGCTTCCGCTTCAGGAGGAGCAGGTGGCTCTGGAGGAGGAGGAACTGGCGGAGGCTGGATTGAATTTAGTACAAAAACACCCGCTACCGATGGTTCTCCAAATACTGGAGGCGGAGGTGGAGGTGGTGCTACACCTGGAACTTCTCCTGCTGGTAGAGGAGATGGGGGTTCTGGAGTTGTAATTTTAAGAATGCCGACTGCCTCTTATACTGGCATAACAACTGGAAGTCCTACAGTAACAACTGATGGAACAGATACAATATTAACTTATACAGGAAGCGGAACTTATACAGCATAGACATGGCGCATTTTGCAAAACTTGACGATAAAAATTTTGTTACACAGGTAGTGGTTGTAAACAACGCAGTTCTTTATGATTCTCAGGGTAATGAGAGTGAACAATTAGGTATTGATTTTTGTAAGAGTTTATATGGTGCAGATACTAATTGGATACAAACTTCTTATAATGGGAATTTTAGAAAACAATATGCTGGGGTAGGCTATTATTATCACAAAAAACTTGATATCTTTATAGCTCCACAACCTTATCAGTCTTGGGCGATTGATGAAAATTTTGATTGGCAACCACCCACACCGTACCCTATGGATGGAAAAATATATAATTGGAATGAAGAACAACTTCAGTGGGATGAAATAATAATAGAATAAATGGCAATTACAAAAATAAACACACCCGAACTGTTTGACTTAGGAGCTACCAATTCATCATTGCAATTGCCTAGCGGTAATACAGCGTCACGACCTTCTAATCCTTCTACAGGAGAGTGGAGATACAATACTGATGACAACAAGGTAGAGTACTGGGATGGCTCTGCGTGGTTTCAAATAGATTATGAACCGCCAGCTTTAACCCCTACTTCCAACTTCCAAACTGTAACCTATACAGGAAATGGGTCTACACAAACTATAGACTCTAAGTTTGACATGGCTGCTGCTTTTAATGCGAGTAGTAGTAAAGTACAAATAAATACAACGGCATTTAATCTCCAAAATATGTCTGTATCGATGTGGATAAACCCATCTTTATCACAGAATCCTGCCGAAGTATGGTCACAAAGATATTATACATCTCCTTATGAAAGAGGATGGATGTTAAGAATATATTCTTCAGGACTTGTTAAAATACAATATACTACTAATAATAGCGGCTACGTTGATGTAGATTCAAGCACTAATATTTCAGCTAATCAATGGTCTCACATTGTTGTTGTTTTTGATAGAGCAAATACATCTGTTAAATTATATTTAAATGGGTCTCTAAGTACTTCTGCAACAATGAATGCTGACATATCTTATACTCAAGGCGGTATTACAGTTCCAGGAGCATCAATAGGCGCTGGGTATACAGGATATCAATATTTAGGTGGAAAAATAGACCAAGTAAGAGTTTTTAACACAGCACTAAATTTAACGCAAGTAGGAGAATTGTATAATGATGAAACGGCAGATACAGCTTCTGTTTTAAACTTTCCCACAGGCGCTGGTTGTATAGCAGCGTATCAGTTTAATGGTAACCCTGCTGATGTAGGGGGAACATACGGAGGTGTGGCTACCGATATTGGATATACAGGGCTTGAGTTCGAACCTGATTTTGTTTGGATAAAGCCAAGGAGTTTTGCTGATAATCACGTTTTATCTGATAGTGTAAGGGGAGTTAATAAATCTTTAGCCTCAAATACAACTTCA
>Ga0213866_10002576_pt1 | contig 12673 bp, 10 predicted proteins | sample PICome_11_FD_160079 | JGI IMG/M metagenome (GOLD analysis project Ga0213866, IMG submission 160079) | Coastal seawater microbial communities near Pivers Island, North Carolina, United States - PICO284 | ecosystem: Environmental > Aquatic > Marine > Coastal | place: USA: North Carolina... | reverse complement strand
TAGCTTATGATGTTCCGGTTTTGCCAGAAAATCACCGTTTAACAACAGCAGGAACCTTTACCTCAAACTCATTTCAGAATGACCAATTCCGTTTTGGTTTGGAGTATTCATTCAAAGAGTTAGTATCTCTTAGAGGGGGTTATGTATATGAAGATGGTATGTCCGAAGGCAGTACCGATTTGACAGGTTTATCGGCTGGTTTTACAGTTGAATTACCTTTAAGTGGTGAAACAACATTTGGTGTAGATTACTCCTTACGTGCCGCCGATCATTTTGGATTGTTGAATACCATAGGTGTTCGTATAGATCTATAAATAAAAATAAATTTTGTAATTTAGTAGAGAGAGAAGGCTATTCTAGTCTTCTCTTTTGAATTTTTTAATACATTGAAAAATGTCTGAAATTGTATATTATACTGAAGAAGGATTGGAAAAACTCAGGAAAGAGTTAGAACATCTGAAAACAACAGAACGACGTAATGTAGCTCGACAAATTTCGGAAGCACGAGATAAAGGTGACCTTTCTGAAAATGCTGAGTACGATGCCGCTAAGGAAGCCCAAGGACTTTTGGAGGCTAAGATTGCTAAAATGGAATCTGAATTCTCTAAAGCTAGAATCTTAGATGAATCACAAATTGATGTTTCTAAGGTTTTGATTATGTCTAAGGTGACTATCAAAAATGTCCAAAATGGTGCGACTATGTCTTACGAATTGGTTCCTGAAAGTGAAGCCGACCTCAAGTCAAAGAAAATTTCTGTAAGCTCACCTATAGCTAAAGGATTATTAGGTAAAGAAGTTGGGGACATTGCTGAAATTCAAGTCCCAAACGGTTTGATGAAATTTGAAATTGTCGATATCAGTCGTTAATGCCATCTATCTTCACCAAAATAGTAAATGGAGAAATTCCTTGTTATAAAGTAGCTGAGAATGATGAGTTTTTGGCATTTCTCGATATTTTCCCATTAGCAGAAGGGCATACATTGGTTATCCCTAAGCGTGAAACGGATTACATTTTTGATATAGAAAGTGACGAATACGCTCGTTTGTGGCAGTTTGCCCAAAAAGTAGCTAAAGCACAAAAGAAAGTTATTAATTGTGAGCGTATTGGTGTAGCTGTTATTGGATTAGAAGTCCCTCATGCACACATACATCTTATTCCAATTAATGGGGTTCAGGATATCAATTTTTCTAAACCTAAATTATCTCTTGCTAAAGAAGAAATGCAAGAGATTGCAAATTCTATTGCCGAAGTATTCTAGCCTAATCTATCAGGGTTGTCTTTTAGGAAGGAGCTCCAGCCAGAATACGATTTACCACCACTAATTTTTCCATTTTGAAAATAATGACAAACGGCGGCTGCTAAGCCATCTGAAGCGTCCAAATGCTTAGGCATTTCATTAATTTTTAATAGGCTTTTTAGCATAGCTGCTACTTGTTCTTTAGAGGCTGTTCCTTGACCAGTAATAGACATTTTTATTTTTTTAGGAGCATATTCAAAAATGGGAATATCCCTATATAAGCCAGCTGCCATAGCAACACCTTGGGCTCTACCTAGTTTTAGCATAGATTGTACATTCTTGCCAAAGAAAGGTGCTTCTAATGCCATTTCATCGGCTTTGTATTCATCTATTAATGCTAATGTTCGCTCAAAAATACGTTTTAGCTTATCGGCATGGCTATTCAATTTGGATAAATGTAAAACCCCCATTGTTATCATTTCCATTTTATTTCCCTTAACGTGTATGAGTCCATAACCCATAATAGTAGTTCCGGGGTCAATACCTAAAATAATTCGGTCTGTTTTACTTTTCAATTTCGTATTATTGTTGCTGATGCAAAGTAGTAAAAAAATAAGTGCTTTTATAAAGCTAAGTATAGTTTGCTTAGCCGTATGGTTTTTGTATCAAAAGGTCTTTTCAAATGAAAGTTACTCGGAAGTCAAAACTCAGTTTTTATCTATTCTAAGCGAGGGTAGTTACATTGAGCTTGTGCTAGTTTTTTTTCTAATGTTTGTCAATTGGTCTATAGATGCTATTAAGTGGCAATTTTTAGTGTCTAAGTTGGAGAAAGTTTCTTTTTGGTTGGCTTTAAAAGCTGTTTTTCTAGGAATTACGGTATCTATTTTTACACCCAATAGGGTAGGTGAGTTTGGTGGTCGTGTATTTTGTTTGCAGCAGGCCGATAGGGTAAAAGCAGTTTTGGTAACTATTTTTGGAAACATCACTCAATTAGTGACAACCATCATCTTCGGTGTTTTAGCATTTCTTTTTTTTAGCTCACAGTACACCTATTTATTATTTACAAAAAGTGATTACGGTATTTACATCTTATTAGTATTATCTGTTGTGGTGCTTACGGTTTTAATGTATTTATTGTACAATGTTTCGCAATTATCATCACTATTTTCTAGATGGAAGTTTTTAGAAAAATATAAATCTTACGCTCCAGTATTTTCTTTGTTTTCAGCAAAAGATATTTCTAAGGTTTTGTTTTTGAGTATGCTTAGGTATAGTGTGTATTCTATTCAATTCTATTTACTCATTAAGTTTGCCAATATTGAAATCAACCTTTTGCAGTCTTTGACAATGAGTGCGCTCACTTTTTTAAGTATGTCTATCATACCCACTATCGCTTTGACGGAACTTGGTGTTCGTGGCTCGGTGGCTATTTACTTCTTTGGTTTCATATCATCAAATGCCATAGGTATAATGACGGCGTCTTTTGCATTATGGATAATTAACTTGGTGGTTCCTGCTATCATCGGTGTCTTCTTTGTCTATCAACTCAAATTTTTTAGAAAATGATGGAAGTACTACTTATTTTCATTGTTTTGATTTACTCACATCAAGTTTATCGTTTTTATAAAGGTTGGCATAATCTAGACCCTTTCGAAAGTGATTTTAGCCCTAAAGTGTCTGTTGTTATAGCTCTAAGAAATGAAGAAGAAAACATACCTTTTTTGTTAGAAGATTTATCCAAACAAGACTATTCATCTGACTGTTTGGAGTTCATATTAGTTGACGATTTTTCTGATGACAATTCCTATGACTTGCTAAAGCAGTCTAGTTTGCCGTTAAAGGTATTGCGTTCCAAAGAAGAAGGCAAGAAAGCGGCTATCAGTAGTGGTGTAGCTGTGGCACAATACGATATTATTTTGACAACCGATGCCGACTGCCGTTTGTCTTCCAATTGGGTGAAACAAATGTTAGCCCCCTTTAGCGATGATAGTATCCACTTAGTTTCTGGTCCTGTATCTTACACCAATTTAAATACAGTATTTGATAAGTTTCAAGCCATAGAATTTATGAGTTTGATTGGTTCAGGTGCTGGAGCAATTGGTGCAAATAAAGCCTTTATGTGCAATGGGGCTAATATGGCTTTTCGTAAATCCATTTTTGCAGATACCAAGGGACACATAGCCTCTGGTGATGATGTTTTTCTATTGCATCACGTAAAAAAATCTGGGTCTAATATTGCTTTTGTTAAGGAGCAATCAGCTATAGTGTTTACAAGTCCTAAGGCAAGTTTAAAAGCATTTTTCAACCAAAGGAAACGTTGGGCAGCAAAAAGCTCGTCTTATACAGATGCTAGTGCCCAGTGGATAAGTACTGTGGTTTTTCTAATCAATTTAACACTCTTATTGCTTTTGTTTACGGCTAAATTTAATTTGTTTTTAGTTGTATTTTTTATCAAACTCATTGTTGACTATCTTTTTGTCAAGTCCTTGTCTCGATTTTTCTTTTATGAAAAATACTTATCTTACTATTGGTTTATGGCTTTTTTATATCCTTTTTATATAGTTTGGGTAGCAGTCAGCTCACAGTTTAGTTCCTTTGAATGGAAAGAAAGAAAACACCAACGATGAATAGTTTGTCTCAAATAGCTTGGTCTAAATTTAAAAAAGACGTTTTGGGAGTTACGGCTTTGTGTGCCATTATTTTAGCAGTTGTGGTAAGTATTTTTGGGTATCATATTTTTCCTGATTCTACGCCTTATGCCAACCAAATGCACTTGGAGCTGTCTAAGCAATCACCCGGCTTTGAAGTTGATATCATTTTATTACCCAAAGATGATGTAGAGCAAATTGGTTTTTTTAAAAAAATGATTTTCGGTCAAGAAAACCCTTACAAGGAAATCCCTGTTTCTTATTTTAAGGACGTGAATGGTAAATTGTACTATACTGCTTTTGGAACCAATTATGAACAAGTATTAGAGAGTGAGGATTATAGCCTAATAAAACGCAACTATATCCTTGGTACAGATTCTTTTGGTAGAGATTTGCTTAGTCGTATTTTATGTGGTACCCGAGTAAGTCTGTCGGTAGGTTTTATTGCAGTTTTAATCTCTTTAGTGATTGGCATAACCTTAGGAGCTATGGCGGCTTATTTTAGAGGTAAGGTAGATGCCGTTATAATGTGGTTAGTCAATGTCGTTTGGTCCATTCCTACTTTATTGATGGTCATAGCTATTTCTTTAGCCTTAGGCAAAGGCTTTTGGCAAGTCTTTGTAGCTGTCGGACTAACTATGTGGGTGGAGGTAGCTCGTATAGTTAGGGGTGAGGTCTTAAGTATCAGAGAGAAAGAATATGTAGAAGCGGCTCAATCCTTAGGCTTTGGACATTTTAGGATAATCTTTAAGCACATATTGCCCAATGTGATGGGTGCAGTAATTGTTATCTCGGCTGCTAATTTTGCTTCTGCTATACTCATAGAATCGGGACTCAGCTTTTTAGGTATTGGTGCTCAGCCCCCTATGCCATCTTGGGGAACAATGATAAAAGACCATTACGCTTATATCGTAATGGGAAAATCATATTTAGCTATTTTTCCAGGTTTAGCTATTATGTATTTGGTATTGTCTTTTGTATTGGTGGGTAATGCCTTAAGAGATGCTCTTGATGTTCGTCATTAGAACAGTAAAAGACCAATTACAAATATTGAACCCCCAACTAATAATAATAGTAAACTGTAAGGTAAAATGTCTTTTGCTTTTAAGCCAGTAATTCCTAGCAATGGCAATGCCCAAAACGGTTGTAACATATTAGTAAGTTGATCGCCATAAGCTAGTGCCATCACCGCTTTCCAATAGGGTACATTGAGCTGACTAGCAGCTTCAATAATAATGGGTCCTTGCACTCCCCACTGACCACCACCGCTAGGTACAAAAACATTAACTATTCCTGCGCTAATAAAGGCAAAGATTGGGAAGGTGGTAGGGTTGGATATACTGACAAAGAAATCTGAAAATACACCAACTAAACCTGAACTATTCATAATACCCATAATGCCAAAGTATAAAGGAAACTGTATGAGGATTCCACTCGCTCCTCCAATAGCTTGATTAACACCTTTTAGAAAGTGATTAAAGTTCTTGTGCAACAGTATGCCTAAGCCCAATAAAAACAGATTGATGAAGTTTGGAGTAATAAAGGAAAGAGACAGTTGTTGTGGTAAAATTAGGGCTTTGTATAGACAGTACAAGATTATCATGCCTCCAAAGACATAAGCCAGAATGTTAGAATGATCTAAGCGTTCAGCTCCTTGTATTTCTTCTTTTTCCTCTTCAATAGGCGCTGAGTTTAATTTGATGATTTTAGACTCGCTTTTTTTACCGAGCATATACATTAGACTAGGTAAGACAATCAGCAACACCAGACTTATGCTAATGTTCATAGTTGAAAAAATAGTTTCGGATTGAGAAATAACGCCCATTTTTTCTTCCAAAAAATGACCTTTTTCAGCAATTTTGATAGGTGCAGAACCAGAAATACCGCCATGCCAAACCATTAAGCCAGAATATCCAGCCGCACCAATAAGTGGATAGTTCAGTGGGATATTATTTTTGGTGGCATGTTCTCCGACTTTTCGAGCAAAGATAGCGCCAAACACCAAGCCCAATCCCCAATTGAAAAAGCTAACTAATAAAGTCAGTAAAGTAACCCAAGCTGCAGCCTGAGCAGTATTACTACAAAATAGTGTGACTTTATCTATCCAATGACTTACTGTTTTAGTGAGTGCCAAAACATGACCCAGCACGAGCATAAGCATCATTTGCACTGCAAAAACTAAAAGGGGAGAGTTCCACAATCCCTTTTCCCAATAATTGAGGAGTGATAAAGGCGTTTCTTGATTTGGACTTAGAAAATAGGCTAAAACAAAAGTGACTAAAGTAAGTACTACTGCTATTGTAAACGGTGCAGGTAGTAAAGCCTTAAATACACGGATTAGCCGAGCAGACATCTTTTAGAATGGTAAGTCGTCTTCTTCAGCTTCAGATGCTTCTAATGGTGATTGAGGCATACTAGCGTCTTCTACAACGGCTGCTGCTGCTCTATTGATTCTCCAAGCGTCGATATTGTGATAATATTTACCATTATACTCTCTAGAAGAAAGATTGAAAGAAACTTCTATTTCAGTACCAGGCTGAATGCCATCTATCATAGCGATTTTATCCTCGCCAAAAAGACTGAAACATACTTCTGGATTGTATTGTGCACCAGTATCAATGACAAAAGATTGTTTTTTCCATTCTTTTCCGGCTTTACTTGTGCCACTTTCTACATCTAATGCTTTGACTAATTTTCCTGTAATTGCTAAACTCATGTTCTATTTAATTTATCGATCAATAATGTTTTCCAAGCCTCACTAATGCGGCCTTTTTTTAATAATTCTTTAGCACGATAATGCAAAGCCTCTCTAGCTTCTTCATCTTCAGCACTAAAATTTAGTATTTCTTTTATAGTATAATTTTCTTCTTTATATTTTTCTACTTCTTCTATACTTGGTATAGATTCCATATTACCCAACATTCCTAAGTCGTTTCCTGTGAGGATATAGCTGTTTCTAATTCGAGATGGAATGTTATCTATACCAATTCCTAAGTTACGTATAGGCTTCTCTACTTCAAACAGTGCATCTTGTGATGAACGGCAATACCAATTACCACCCATTCGACCTACTAAATCAATTTTGTTAGGGTCAATAGCACCCATATCGTTGAGTATATTTTCGTTGATATGCAACATCTTGATTTCACAAATGACCAAATTTCCAGCTCCTCCTTCTTGTCCTAGAGAGATAACCTCATTGACGACACATTCCATTTGAACAGGTGATTCTTTCACTCTAAACGGCTTTACTAATTCAGATTCGACCGCTGTCAGACCAGATTTAATAAATTCGTTGACGCCAGATTCATATTCTGTGCTTGAAAGTGATGTCTGTTGCACAATGTCGTAAGAAACTACATTGATAACAACTTCTTTGTTGTCTAACACATTTTCCAAGGTATGCTTAGTCGTGTTGTTACGTACTCGTCTTGCTGGAGAAAAGATAGCAATAGGAGGGTTAGCACTAAATACATTGAAAAAACTAAAGGGGCTAAGATTAGGATTGCCATACTGATCCAGCGTACTTGCTAGTGCAATAGGACGAGGACCAACAGCACCCAAAAGGTATTGGTGCAATTCGCCAACAGGAATATCTTTAGGTTGTATGTGTAACATAAAGGTTAAAAATGATTCATAACAAAAGTAATATTTTGACTGTAAAATTAAAGCAGGATACAGAATAAATATTTTTTAAGTAAAATTGACTAAAAACTATATATTTGCAATCCATTTTGCTGCGGATGTGGTGGAATTGGTAGACACGCTAGACTTAGGATCTAGTGCCGCGAGGCGTGGGGGTTCGACTCCCTTCATCCGCACACTAAGGCAACTCCAACTGGAGTTGCTTTTTTTTGCCCTAGCTCTTCGATGCTTTATGTTATGAAAATTCACCAAAAATAAGATTGATTTTTTGATAAATTCACATACGTAATTGTGATTTAAGCTTAAAAAGTGTAGATTTGACACTATAATAACATGTACATTATGAAACCACTTTATACTTTATTGATTGTTTTGATGCCATTTATTGGTTTATCTAAGTCAGAATCTAACACTATTTCTGAGCCAATTTCTGCATCTTTTGTTGTAGATGAGATTAATTCGCTGGACTGCATAGATCCTTCTCTTATTAATCCTGATGCCATTTGTTTTTTTATTTATGATCCTGTTTGTGGTTGTGATAATGTCACTTATTCCAATTCTTGTTATGCCGAAAATAGTGGTGTATTGAGTTGGGTAAATGGTGAGTGTTCTTCTGCAACTGTATTTGGCTGTACAGATGAAACGGCTACTAATTTTAATCCTAGTGCTACAACCGATGATGGTTCGTGTACTTATCCAGAGCCAGAAGGTTTTAACGTCACATTTTCTATAAATACTGCTAACATAATAGTAGGCCCTAACGGTATGTATATAGGAGGCGGTATGTTTGGTGATGCTATGGCATTACCATTATCTGATGATGATGGCGATGGCATTTGGACTGGCGTAACTTATATTAGCAATGGAGCAAGTGGAAACTACACCTTACTAAATAGCCCAAATAATGGTGGCGACTGGGGTGCTAAAGAAAATATAGCTGGTCTTCCTTGTGCTGATGCGGCCAATTGGAACGATAGAATTTTACCTGCTATCAGTTCTGACACAACACTATTACATTGTTTCGAAACTTGCGATACTGATGGTACATGTCCACTTATCTCAGGTTGTACTGATGAATCTGCTATGAACTACAATCCAGCAGCTTCAGAAGATGATGGTAGTTGTGAGTTTTTAGTTGACGGAGAATCTCCTTACTGTGACACTCAAATCTATCACTTCATGAATGATGTTGAAGTCGCATCTTCTATATTTATTTCTGTAGGTAACAATGGTGCAAACTCAATTATTATTCAAGTTGAATCTGCTGATGCTGACCCTATAGATGATTTAGTCATCAATAGTGCTACGGCTGGATACACACTGGGTGTTATGAGTTCAAGTAATGGTGTACTTACTAACACGATGACATGGGATTCTGATGTCAGTTTAGTAGATATTAATGTATTATGGAGTAAGCAATCATTTGGAGGAAACTGGATGTGGTCTCAAAATAATATTTCAATAAATGTAAACGATACTTGCGATATCACTACGCCAACAGTTGTTTTAGGTTGTACAGACCCTGTTGCTTCTAACTATAATTCAGAAGCGACAACAGAAGATGGTAGTTGCGAGTATGAAGCACAAGCTTCACCATATTGTGACACTCAAATTTATCACTTTGCGATTGAGGCTGAAGTAGCATCATCGGTATTCTTGTCTATAGGCAATAATGGTCCAAACTCAATTATTATTCAAGTTGAATCGGCCGATGCTGACCCTATAGATGATTTGATTATATACAGTTCTACTGCTGGATATGCTCTTGGAGAATTGTCTTCAAATAATGGTATATATAGTAACACTATGACATGGAATTCTGATGTCAATACTGTAGATATTAATGTGTTATGGAGTAAGCAGTCTTTTGGTGGAAACTGGCAATTGAGTCAAAATAATATGACAATAAATGTTAATGATACTTGCGACATTTCTATTACTCCAAGTATTTCAGGGTGTACCGATGCCACGGCAGTCAACTATAATCCTGATGCTAATTTGGATGATGGTTCTTGCGAGTTTTGTATAGACTCTGACCTCATTGACCCCAATGCTTTTTGTTTTGAGATTTACGAGCCTGTTTGTGGCTGTAATAATGTGACTTATAACAATTCTTGTTATGCAGAAATTAGTGGTGTTGTCAATTGGATTGCTGGCGAATGTTCTTCTTCCAATGTATTTGGCTGTACAGATGAAACAGCCTCTAATTACAATCCTGATGCCATAATGGATGATGGTTCTTGTGTTGCTTGTCAAGAACTTGCTACAATTAATTTTAGTGTTGATGCTAGTTACCTTATTTCTGCTGAATATGATAATGTTTTAATCAATGGTAGTTGGGATGCTTTTGGCGATTCCAATCAGTATTGGGGAGCATGGGGTGTTACTCTTACAGATGACAATATGGACGGTATTTATACGGGTTCTTTATCCTTAGAGCCAGGCTTTTATGAATATGTACATGCCTTAAGTGGTCCTGCAGATGGTAATTCTGGCTGGGGAATTATTGGTTATGCCCCAGATGATTGTGCTTTAGGAACAAATCCTGAAAATGGTGATGATGCGCCCAATTATTACTTTGACGCTCAATGTGGTCAAGTCATTGATTTGCCAACCATTTGTTTTGGTGAATGTTCAGAGTGTATAGGTGGTGGCTTAGGCTGTACTGATGAGGCAGCAGGTAATTATGACCCTTTTGCTACCATTGATGACGGTTCGTGTGTGGTTTGTGAAGAACCAGCAGTTATTAACTTTAATGTTGATGCGAGTGGTGTAGTTAATGAGGATTATGACAATGTTATGATTAATGGTAGTTGGGATACTTTTGGAGATTCTAGTCAATATTGGGGCTCTTGGGGTGTAACACTTACTGACGATGATATGGACGGTATTTATTCGGGCTCATTAGAATTATCCGACCCAGGATTATATGAATATGTACATGCTTTATCTGGAGCTGCTGACGGTTGGTCTGGTTGGGGAGTTATTGGTTATGCTCCAGACGATTGTGCTTTAGGAACAAATCCTGAAACTGGCGATGATTCTCCTAATTTTTATTTTACTGCCGAATGTGGGCAAATAATAGATTTGCCTGTCGTTTGTTTTGGCGAATGTAACGATTGCAATACCACAATAACTACGGGTTGTACGGACCCTTTAGCAGATAATTACAACCCCGGTGCTACTGAAGATGATGGCAGTTGTTCCTATTGTGGCGAATTTCAAGTTTCTATTTTGAGCACTCAGGACGTCAACTCTTATGATGCTTCTGATGGAAATATTATTGCAACAGGAATTAATGGAACTAACAATTACGATATCAATGTATTTGATTTAAATGGTGTTCAACAAAATCCATTTGCCCTGTCTGCTGGTGACTATATTGTAGCTGTAACGGACATGACATTAGACTGTACAGTTGAAGCTGAATTTTCAATTTATGTATTGATCATTGATATAGCTGGTTGTACCGATGAAAACGCTACAAATTACAATCCTGAGGCTGCTTTTGATGACGGTTCTTGCCAATATGCTGAAAACCCTTGTGACATTACGCCAACAGGCTTATTTGTCGATGATATCATTCATAATAGGGTAGTATTCAATTGGTCTGAGCCTTATGCTGCACCATCACATTATATGATTCGTTATCGTGAAGTAGGGACTTCTTCGTGGACAGTAATGACGGCAGGGCCTGTCAATACCAATCCCTTTAATGGAACGTCTAGAACACGTTACTTCATGGAACCAGCCACTACATACGAGTGGAATATAAGAGCGAGAGTACTAAACGAAGATGGTTCTACCAACTGTCAGTCGCCTTGGTCTTCATCTAACCAGTACACGACATTAGATGCTTGTGCTAACTTAGAGAACTTATCGACTTCTACGGAGGCTAATTGGGTGACTTTAAGTGCTGATGCACCAGCCGAGGAGTGGGGTGTATGGCAGTCCAAAGGAAAAGTTAGAGAAATAGGAACTAACAGCTTCCGTTATGTTAATGGAGCTGCCGATGGTAGTATTCAAGTCTTAAAAGGAAACTTTGAGCCAAGTACCGACTACGAATGGCACACTAAAGCATGGTGTATGGGTAATGTAGATGCCAATGGCGACTCAGACCCACAATACCATTCGGGCTGGGGCGATTTCTCTACATTTAGCACACAAGCCATTTGTGATAAAATGCCTACCAATCTAGCGACTAGTGCCAATGGGGCGCAAACAGCCATTACGATGACTTGGGATACGCCAGAGAGTGGGCAGCCAGACCACTACTTCTTGGAGTTAACCAATCTAACCACTGGTCAAGTATGGGCTTGGAATGACCTTGCAGGTTCTTCTAATTCTAAGACTAAGTTTGGTTTGACTGCTGGTGATTATTCTTGGAGAATACGAGGAGCATGTGGTGCTAACGGAACTTCTTGGGCAACTATTTTCTCACAGCCTGTTGAATATACTTTAGGTGCTGCAAGATTAGCCCATCTTTCAAACCTCAATATTTATCCTAATCCATCTTCTGATATCTTCCATTTGGATTTTTATACTGACGCTCAAACGGAGATTCGAATTTATAGCCTATTGGGAGAACAAGTCTATGGACAAACATTTAGTGCCAACAGTAGTGTTAATACAATTATTGATTTGTCTGACTATGCCAAGGGATTATATAAACTCAGTGTAATTACATCTGAGGGAATAGCGAATTATAAATTGGTCAAACAATAAGCGATTAGACATACACAACAATAAAAAAGCAACTCAATTGAGTTGCTTTTTTTATTAACTTTGAGTTAAACTCTTAAAGTCATAATGCTATGAAATAAGTCACATTACTAAGCATATATTTTGTTTTTGCTCTTAATACATACGCTCAAGATTGCAAGTCAATGGATTATGGAATTTCCTTAACTCCTTATCTTAAGGATAATTTGAGCATTACAAATGCTAACGGCAATCATGTATTGTATTCTAAACCAGTTGTCATTGGAGAGCTTAGTATCTTCTATGAACTTCCTTTAAAGTATGATATAGGTTTGCGTCTAGCAGCTGGAATTGCCTATGACCCTCAGAACATGGGTTTTAAAGAAACGGAATTTCAATTGCCCGATAATGTTCTTATAAGCTCCTCTTTTAATGATACGG
>Ga0213866_10002575_pt1 | contig 12687 bp, 12 predicted proteins | sample PICome_11_FD_160079 | JGI IMG/M metagenome (GOLD analysis project Ga0213866, IMG submission 160079) | Coastal seawater microbial communities near Pivers Island, North Carolina, United States - PICO284 | ecosystem: Environmental > Aquatic > Marine > Coastal | place: USA: North Carolina... | reverse complement strand
AATATAACTTTGTTGGTCTATTCCCAAGTTCTATGAATAGTATTTCTGTTTCATATCAAGATTCTTCTATAATGACACTGGGTGTAACTTTTTCTTATGATAGATATATTGCTGGAAAAGTGACTAGTTTGGCAGAAGCTTCTCTAAATGATAATAATAAAAGAAGAGAAATAATATCTTCTGATGTATTTAATAACAGATCTATTACAAATTTAAGCACGGATCAATTAACAAAAATTTATCAAAATGCTGATCAATATAAGTTTACTAGAGATACTTCTATTGATACCTCAAATATTGAATGGCCAAAATCATTTTCAACTAGTAAAATTGTCGAAAATAGTTTCAGAATGTTCTAAAACTACTCTAAATATTTTTACTGAAGTTTCATAGGTTATTATGCCTTTACCAACAATTGCAACACCAACATATGAGTTGGAGATACCATCAACAAAGAAAGTAATTAAATATAGACCTTTCTTAGTTAAAGAAGAGAAAATTCTCATCCTAGCAATGGAATCTGAGGATACTAAACAAATAGCAAATGCTGTCAAAGAAGTTATTACAAATTGCATCAAAACAAAAGGTGTAAAAGTTGAGGATCTATCTACATTTGATATTGAGTATCTGTTTCTGAATATCAGGGGAAAATCTGTAGGAGAAACTGTAGATGTATTAATTACTTGTCCTGATGATGGAACTACTCAGGTTCCGAATAGTATTAACTTGGATGAGATTAAGGTTATTATTGATCCAGATCATACAAGAGATATTAAGCTCGATGAAAATCTTTTTCTTCGTATGAGATATCCATCTTTGGATGAATTTATTAAAGCAAATTTTGGAACTGAATCTGTAATTACTGTTGATGATACTTTTGATTTAATTTGTAGTTGTATTGAGCAGGTTTATAGTGAGGAAGAATCTTGGTCTGCTGCTGATTGCAGTAAAAAAGAATTGCAAGATTTTGTGGAATCTTTAACTTCCAATCAATTTAAAGAAGTTGAGAAATTTTTTGATACAATGCCAAAATTATCTCATAAAATTAAAGTTAAAAATCCAAATACAAAAGTTGAGAGTGAAGTAGTATTGGAGGGATTGTCAGCTTTTTTCGCGTAAGTATGGCTCATGAAAATATTGAGTCATACTATAAAACTAATTTTGCCTTAATGCAGCATCATAAATATAGTTTGACAGAGCTTGAGAATATGATACCTTGGGAGAGAGAAATATATGTTTCTCTTCTTCAGCAGTATATTGAAGAAGAAAATCTAAAAAATAAAAATTAATTAAATGGCAGCAATTACTTCACCTTTAGCCAAATCACTTCAAGGAGGTTTAGTTCAGCGCGTATCTGGATCAACTTTTGGTGGGGGAAGAGGTATTACTCCATTATCATCTCCACAAATGGATGATGATAAGAATTCTGCACTACTTGAAACTAATACAGAAACTTTAACTGCAATTTCTGCTAGTTTATCTAATATTTCTTCTGAAATAAGAACAATCAGAGATGGTATTAATACTATTGGAGATAGACTTGCTGCCGAAAGTAGTATGGAGCAAGCAGCTGCGAGAGCAGATGCTGAGTATCAAAAAAGATTAGCAGAAAGGCAAATTAGAGCAACTGGAGAACAAGAACTAGAAAATAAAATACAATCTGCATTGAGTGAACCAGTAAAAAGAATTCAGAATAAAGTTTCTTCAGTATTTGGAAACGTAATGAATGCCTTAGCAACTTTATTCTTTGGATGGTTAACTGTTCAGGTAGTTGATGCAATCCAAGCTTATGCTGAAGGAAATACAAAAAAATTAAAAGAAATTGGTGCAAATGTTCTTAAAACTTTTGCATTTTTGATAGGTGCAAAGGGAGCATTTTCTCTTCTTAAAGCAGGAATACTTAAAGTTGTTAATACTATAGGATCACTTACCGCTAGGGTGGGTAAATTTGTAATTAGTCGTTTATTCATAAGACCTTTTGAAATTTTAATCAATGCAATTAAGAATAGGTGGAATGGTATACCTAGAGGACCATCAAGACCTCCAACAACACCCCCACCATCAGGACCTCCTAGTGGACCCAAAGGTCCTAAAGGTGGAAAGGGTCCAGGAATTTTTGGTGCTTCTTGGGCAATAATAGAATCTTTTATGAATGCCAAGAATAAAGAATATGTGGATGCTATAATGCCTATAGTAGCTGCTTTTGGACCTGGAAAATTTATAAGAGGTTTATTTGCAGCTGGATATGCCGCAGATCAAATTGCAGAAATTTTTGGAACAAATATTTTTGGTAAAGATCCAAATAAAGAAAAAGAAGCAAAACAAGCATTTGAAGAAGAATCGAAAAAAGGAAAAGAATCACAAGCACAAACTGCTCCAGTTTCTCAACCACAAACTCCTATGATGGGGGAAAATAAAGAAGATAAAGGTCAATCTTCGGCAGAAACTAGTACTGAGCCAACACAAGAAATAAAATTTCCTTCTTCTGGAGTTTCTGCTCCTTCAGGAATGGAAAGTTCCACATCATCTCAGAATGTGCAACCACAAACTCCAATGACACCAACTCCCAATTCACTTTCATTGGAATCAATATTTGGTGATTCATCTTCGGTTAAAGGTGGTGCAATGGGAGAAATTCCTGCCGCTGAAACGAAACCAACGGCAACTCCTGCAGAAGTTGTACCAACACCTTCTCAGAGTGCTGATGTTAAGATGGAAAGTCTTGGGCCAGAACCAAAGAAACCAACAACAGTAATAGCACAAGTTCCCTCACAACCACCATCTCAAAGAAAACCATCACCTGCTGGTTCTGGTACAGATGTTCCAAAGATTAGATCTTCTAATCCTGATAATTTCTATGCATTATATTCTCAATTTAATTATAATGTGGTAACGTAAAATGGCAATATTTTCAGATTATAAGAGAAAAACTGTTGGTGTAAAAGATCAAACCAGATCTATTAAATCGAGTTTGCAAGAGACTAGAAGATCTTTAAATAATATTAATAAAACTTTTGACCGTCGTACTAGAATCAAATCTTCGATATTCCGAGCTAGGCAGTTAACTAATAATAGAAAACTGGAAGCATTAAGAAGAAGAGAGCAAAGAGATGCGATAGATGCCGCTAAAATGAGTATTTCAAAAGCTCCAGGTCCTGTAGCTAGATTAAGAAATTCTGGAAAATCTTTTCTTGGTAGAATCTTAGATTTTATTGCTAGCTTAGCATTGGGGTGGTTAGTATCAAATTTACCAACATGGATAACTTATGGTGCAGCATTTGCTAAGAGAATTAGGGAGTTATGGAATACACTAACTGGTTTTGTACGTGGTGTTAGTGATTTTGTGCGTTCATTTGGTAACACTTTAGGTGGCGTTATAGAAAATATTGCAACATTTGATTTTGCATCAATACCATCAACGATTGAAAGGGGAATGAATGATCTCGAAAAAAGTATTAATGATATGAGAGATCAGTTTGAGGAAGGATTCAGTCTATTCCAACAACCAATTATTGATGAATCTGAAACGGAAGAAGAACCTGAACAACCAACTCCACAAGAAGAGAGTGGAATAAGTATTCCTGAAGGATATGGATTTGGTCCATCAATGACTGCAACTGGTGGAGCAAAAGCTTCCCCTTACATATATTCTAAATTTGGACCTCGAAAAAGTCCTGGTGGAATTGGATCTACTAATCATGGTGGCGTTGATATTTCTGGTGGTCCTTGGCAGGCAGGAACTCCCGTTTCAGTTATTAAACCAGGGGTTGTGGTTGCTGCAGAAGATCTTGGTAGAGAAGGTTGGGGAAAGTATGTTGTAGTGAAACATAATGATGGAACATATAGTTTATATGGACATCTCAGTCAAATTAATGTAAGAACAGGTGATAGAATAGAAAATAAAACGGGATCTGCAACTGTTATAGGAAAAGTAGGAAATACTGGAGTTTCAACTGGGCCTCACTTACACTTTGAGTTAGGGAATGGATGGAATGGGACTATTCAGAATAAAATTAATCCAGCTCCATATATTGACAACTATGTTAGAGGTGGTGGTGATGTTAAAACCACTCAAATATCACCAACTGCACAACCACAACAAACCCTGATGGGACAACCAGCACCTTCTGCTGGAAGATTATCAACAGAGCAGTTAGTTGCTCTTGCAAAGCAAGTTGGTTTTTCGGGAAATAATGCAGTCGTTGCTGCAGCAGTTGCAAAAGCAGAATCGGGTGGAGATCCAACCATTGATACTGTGAAATCTGGTACTGATCCACAGATGAAAAATGAGTATTCTATTGGATTATGGCAAATTAATTGGTTGGCACACAGAACTGGAACTCTTAAAAAAATGGGAATTACAAATCCAGATCAGTTGAGAGATCCACTGACTAATGCTAAGGCAGCTTATCTAATTTCTGGAGGATCTAATTTTAAGCCATGGTCAGTTTATTCCAAATCTGGTAAATATAAACAATTTTTACCAGAGGCACAGAGCGCAGCAGGAGTTTCTCCTGGACAATTTTCTGCTATGCAACAACAGAATGTTCCTGGATCAATTACACCTACACAAGAGGGTGAAGTTGTTTTTGCGGAATTCCCTTCTTCTGGTGTTTCTGTTCCTGAAGGAATGGGTGGTCAAGGATCTGCATCATCTTCAGCAGGACAAATGGCGGTTTTACCATCAAGTCCAGAATCTGAAGTGTTAAATAACTTTATTAAGAAAAGACTCTTAGTCGAACTTTCATATCTGTAATGTCAACAAAAAAATCTACATACGAGAAAGCTTTCATAGAATCAAACGATCAAAAAAGAGTCGTTGATATTAAAGGTGGTATCATAGCGTTTGATTATTATGAGGATATCTTTTCTCCAACTGTTACAGCAAGAGTGAGAGTTGTAAATGATGGTAACAGTATTAAACCACCAGATAAAGAAGGAAATCCTGATGGTGCCAATCAATCGATTTATAATGGATTACCTTTACGTGGTGGAGAGCGAGTATCAATTAAAGTTGCTGCCAACTCTGATAAAAATAAACCTTTAGATTTTTCTAAAACTCAAGATTATTTTTATGTCTCAAGTATTAGTGAAGTTATATCCAATCCACAATCAGAATCTTTTCTTTTAAATTTGACTTCTAGAGAAGCAATTACAAACGAAACAACTAGGGTCACGAAAAAATATCCAACTAGTTCTACAATTGATACTTCAGTTCGTTCTATTCTAGAAAATGTTTTAAAAACGAATAAGATAGGAAAAATTGATAAAACTCAAAACAAATATGGATTTATCGGTAACTTAAGAAAACCATTTACAGTTTTAGTTTGGTTAGCGGCAAAGGCAGTTCCTGGTGATACTTCTGGAAACGGAACTGCTGGATTTGTTTTTTATCAAACTCAAAATGGATTTAATTTTAGATCTATTGATGGTTTAATGGGACAAGATCCAAAAGCAACTTACATTTATTCGGGTGCTCAAGAACAATATGATACTGATGGTGAACTTCAGAATAGTGATTTTAATATTCTAAATTATACAACAGATAGAAATCAAAACCTCATCGAGAAATTGAGACTTGGAACATATTCAAGTTATCGTATGTTTTATAATCCTCTTACGTTTGAGTTCACTGACCCACAAAAAGGAGTTTTTAAACTTGAGGATTATGTAGGTAAAGCAAAAAATCTTGGAGATAGATTAAAACTTCCAAAAATTTCTGGTTCTGATGGAAAAGATTTAGGTGATATTCCCACAAGAATTATCACTCAATGTCTAGATATTGGAACAATGGAAAAGGATGTATCAACGGATGAAAATGCGGATCCCTTTAAGTATCAATCACAATCTATAATGAGATATAACGTATTGTTTACACAATCAGTTGATATGTTAGTTCCATTAAATACAAATCTTTCTGCTGGTGATATTATTAAATGCCAGTTTCCTAAAATTTCTTCGGGAGATAAAGAAGAGTATGATCAGGAACAAAGTGGTCTATATATGATTAAAGAGCTTTGTCATCATTATGATTCTGAATCATCATACACATCAATGAAACTAATTAGAGATACATTCGGAAGACACGGAGCGAATAATAAAAAATGATTGATGAATCGCTACTTAAAAGTAATTTTATTGGAAGAGATGGTTTTCGTTGGTGGATCGGTCAGATTCCCCCTATCGGTGCTCAGGGTGGTCAAGCAGGTGGTTCTGGGTGGGGAAATAGGACAAAAGTCAGAATACTAGGTTATCATCCATATAGTGAAAAAGAATTATCTAACGAAGATCTTCCTTGGGCACAAGTTCTGATTCCCACAACTGCTGGTAGTGGTGCCGCTAATGTTGCAACAGATGTAAAATTACAACCTGGTGATACTGTTTTTGGATTTTTTCTTGACGGTGATAATGCTCAAATTCCTGTTGTTATATCAACATTTGGAAGAACTTCTCAGGTTCCCTCAACAGATTATCAGTCACCATTTATACCTTTTACTGGATACTCAAGTGAAATAAATGAACCAAACGGTGGGGTTCAGAAGAATGAAGCAAATGAACAAAATTCCAATTCTCAAAAGAGCCCAAGAACTGTTTCTCCAGCACAAGCAAAGCGTTTACAGAACGGAGAAATATCATACTTTAGTGCTATCGGAGATAAAGTTCAGTTAGCATCCCCAAGTAAAGGAAATGTTGTTAAAAAGATCTCGACGGAAATAGATAACCTTATCAAAAGGGTACAAAATTTAGTTTCTGATGTTAGTAATACAGCATCACAAATTCAGCAAATCATTAACCGAGAACTTGATATTATTGTTGGGAAAGTCCAGTCTATTGTAAGTGGTCTTGTTACCAATATGGTCAACAAGTTAATGAAGACTATTGCGCCAATTTTTAATAAAGGTTTAAAACTTCTTTATAAGTTGATCTATAATCTTGTCTTAGCTGCTACTGGATGTGCTCCATGTGCTCACCTTGCTGGTGTTGCAGCACAAGAGGCGATGGTTCCTCCCATTAAAGCGATTCAAAATGCAATTCCATGTATTAGCAATCAAATTATCAATGGGTTGGGCGGAATCATCAGATCTGTTTTACAATCTCTTGTAAATAATGTTCAGAGGTTTGTTGCCTGTGCAGCAAATCAAACAACTGGTGCATTAATTAATGATATTATTGGTAAGATTTCTGGTTTAATGCAGAGTTTTCTTGGTCCTATACAACCAATCCTACAGTTCTTTGGTGGATTTAGTATAGAGGGAACACTGCGTGGAGCAATTGATGGATTATCTGGTGGTCTTGCAAAACTCGCTTGTGGTCAAAGTCAATCCAAAACTAGTGGAGTGGAGCAGTGGGTGATTGGACAAGGACCTATTAATGTTCCTGGGACTCCTTTTGATCAGATAATGCAGCAAGCAAACATTGCAAAATCTCTTGCTTCGAGTGCGTTAGGTGGTTTTGATATCTTTAATTCAGGAACAAGAAACCCTGGAACAAAAACACCTCTGGGTGGATGCTTTACTGGTCCTCCAGTGTTGTGTTCACCACCAACTATCAATATCTTTGGTGGTGGTGGGCAAGGATGTTTTGCAACTCCTATCCTTGGCGCATATGTTGGAACTGGTGGAGATGCAACTGCAAGTCTAATAGGTGTCAAAGTTGTAAATTCAGGATCTGGGTATGAGTTCCCACCATTTGTTGAGATTGCAGATGAATGTGGTAAAGGTTATGGCGCTCAGGCGAGAACAGTAATTGATGACAATGGTCAGGTCGTCGAGATTTACATAGTTTCTGAGGGAGAAGGATATCCAGTTGCAACTACTCCGAATTATATTGTTAGTGGCGTATCAGTTATAGATCCAGGAAGTGGATATGATGATATCGAAATAGTAGATAATTTTGGAAATACTTATAAAGCAGATATTAATGGTGGTTTGGTTGGTAATGTTACGCCTCTAAATATTATCAGAGTAGATGATGCACCTGAATTTAGAATTAGATCGGATACAGGATCTGGGGCAATCTTAAGACCAATACTTGTTGAAGAAACAGAATTCCAAGGTGAACTTATTAATGTTGTTGATTGTATCTTAAAGTAAATGGCAGAAAGACCTAAAAGTAAGCAAAAGTGGCATCAGAGGAGCATCCAGTCTTTTGGTCCTAAATTTCGTATTGACTTAAATAATCCCCAAATGGGGACAAATGGTACTGAAGTTTATACATTGTATGGAGTTACTGATAATAAAGATGTAAGTCTTTGTGGTTTAAGTGAAGGTGGTATCTATAAAATCTATAATGATCAATCAATCGAGATTGTTGCTGGGCAAAAGGCAAAATCAACTGGTGTAGACATTACAATAACAGGAAAAAATGGTGATATATGTATTACCGCAGAAAAAAATGGACAAGTAAGAATTCGTGCGAAAAATATAGTAATAGATGCTGATGAAAATGTAGATATTGTTGCTGGAAAAGACATTAACCTTAAACCTGGAGGTAGGTGTTTGATTGAGGCACAAGAAGCAACTTGCGATGCTCTTATGGGTAACTTAGCTCCACCAGGTTCTACTTTTGGGGACATTGTCTTTGCGGGAACTTATGTAAATTCTCTCGAAAAAGGATTTAGTGGTGGCATTTCGATTACGTTCTAAAGATGTCAAACACTTTTAACGAACAAGTCTTATTCAATAACGGAACTCAAACTTTTGGAAACGCTAGTGTTTCTGGCAATCTTGAAGTGGGTGGAAATATTGATGGTGATGTAACTGGAAACTTGACTGGTGATGTAACTGGAAACTTGACTGGTAATATCAATTCTTCAGGAATTTCTATTATTAATCAACTCGAAGTTGGGTCTGGTGGAGCGATTATAAGCGCGGGTGCGACCATAAGTGGACTATTGAAGGTTGGGATTGGTGATTTTGCAATAACAATTGACGGTAATAATGGAACAATTAATGGAATTACAACTTCTTACTCTACATTAATTAGTGGAATAGCAACTTTTGTAGATGGACCAGTAGTAGTTGGTGCAGCAACTGCTATATCATCAAATAATCAAAAAATTCAAGTTATTGGTGGTGCTTGTATTACTCAAAACGTTGGAATAGGAACAACAAATCCAATAGCAAATCTAGATGTAATTGGTAATGCAAGAATAACTGGTGATACGACAATAACTGGAATATTAACTGTTGGATCTAGTTCAGTTACGATTGATGGAAATGACAATTTAGTTAAAGCAAACTCAATTCAAACTACATCCGATAAACCGATCTTAAACAGTAGTGGTAGTGTTATTAATGTTTACACAAAAATTGATACAACTCAAGCTTTTTATAATACCACTGCAGATGTAGATCTAACTGGATTAGCAATTACGTTAACTCCAACCAGCATTAATAGTAAATTTATTTTACATGCTAATATTGTAACAACAAGAAATTTTGTTATAGCGTTTGGATTTAAAAGGGGAACAACAAAAATTGGAAAATCTGCCACTGATATTAATGCTGGATTAGGAACAGGATTTACTCACATTTATCATATGGGGGCTACGAATGACGATCAAGAATCAAAATTTATTTTAGATAATGATACACCAAGTACTACTAGTCCTGTAACTTATACGCCATTTGTTAAAAACAGTTGGAACAATGTTTCCCGATCTTGGTATTATAATAATAGAAACAATGATGATATGGGATCAACAAGTGTATTTACAATTTATGAGGTAGTAGGATGAAATTTTTAGGGGAAGCAATTTTAAGTTTATGTCCTGAAGCAGAGTTTGTTGTTTTTAACAATGATCTTTCTTCTATAGATTGGATAAAAATTCCAGAAGGACAAAAAACACCAACAATTAAACAAATACAAGAAAAAATAAAAGAATTGGAATTAGAAGAACCAATGAAATTATTGAGAAAACATAGAGATGAATTAATTGCAGAAACTGATTGGTGGGTTTTGCCAGATAGAATTCCAACACAAGAACAGTTAAATTATCGTCAAGCATTGAGAGATCTTCCTAGTACTGCTATTCCAGTTTTAGACAGCACCAATCCTATTGGAATTTCTAATGTGAGTTGGCCAATTAAACCATAGAGCAAATACGCTTGACACCCTCCGTAAGATGCCCTATAATATGGGGGTAATCAACGGAACACTGAATGAGCAGCAACACTGAGTGCGTACAAGGCATCGTAATTGATGTATGCAGCAAATCTTTTCTTTTGCTTAGTGATGAAGGTAACACTAAAACTGTGCAATGTGATACAACTGAAGAGTTTATGAATGTGTTGGATGTAGTAACCTCTCAACTTGATCCCGAACAAATTGAATATGCTGATCTTGCCGTTTATGGGAAGTGACGCTATAATATAAATACCGAAAAGAAACGAATGGAAGTTTTCACTGTGGCAGAGTTTCAAGAACGTTTTGACGAACTAATTGAGAGAGTAGAAAACGGAGAACACTTTGGTATAGTAGATGAGAACGGCAGGGTAGTAGTTATGGCTCCTGCCGATGATCAACTCATACGAATACACACTGAGTTGAACAACGAGGCACCTTGATTCTCAGGGTTTTATGCGAGTGAGACTTGGTAGTCAGAGGAGTCTTATAAACTCTTTCCGCCAGATTAGCGGCTTTGAGGTGGTTCGAATCCACCCACTCGTATTGCTATTCGTTATTTGCGAATAGCGAATGCTCGTTTAGCCATCTGGTGAAGGCAGCGTTCTCATAAAGCGCCTCAGAGGAGTCCGATTCTCCTAACGAGCACTTGACCACTACAACTCTAAGAGTTATAATGGTCTTACATCACGGGGCGGTGACGTAACTGGTAGCCGTATCAGACTTAAAATCTGCTGGGAGTATTCCCGTGGGGGTTCGATTCCCCCTCGCCCTATAAAAAAGAGGTTAAAATAAATATAAGATATTAGACACAATCTAATGTCTTATAAAATCACAAAAGCACATTGTTGGTATAATAACGGATCTCAAATTGTGCTGATGTATTTCATATCGGGGATTCCATTCACGTTCGATGAACTACCTGATGGGCACTTATACGATCAAGACCTTTGTAGAGAAGCGGATAAACAACGAACATTTGACCCCGAAGACTTATACAGAAACTCTTTCTATCTGATAGACGAAGAAGCACACCCTTGTTTTTTTCCTGTTGAGTTAGAGAACCCTGAAGATATGCCTGACGACATTATTCAGTATGATGACGAAGATTTAATGGGATAAATAAAACATAGAATTATATTGGTTGATATACTCCGATGCCTCTTAATAGATTAGAGAATTTTATTAAGAATACGGAAGGTCGTATTCTTTATGTAAACCCAAGTGATCTTGATGCTACTGATAGCATTGATAATCAGGGTAACTCATTAACAAAACCTTTTAAAACAATCCAGAGAGCTCTTATTGAGTCTGCGAGATTCTCCTACTTAAGAGGTAGTAACAACGATATTGTTGAAAAAACAACTATTCTTCTTTTTCCAGGTGAGCATGTAATTGATAATAGACCTGGTTATAGACTTAAGAACGTTTCTGGATCTGCAATTGCAGTTGCACCATCTTCTGGAGCTGGTTCAGAATCTCCTGCTGGATTAACATTTGGATTAACTCTTGAGTCATCTTTTGATTTGACTGATCCAAATAATCAACTCTATAAGTTTAACAGTGTTGATGGTGGTGTAATTGTACCTAGAGGTACTTCACTTGTTGGTCTTGATTTAAGAAAGACCAAAATTCGTCCTAAGTATGTACCAAATCCAACTGATCCAGATGTACCAAATAGTGCTATTTTTAGAATTACTGGTACTTGTTACTTCTGGCAGTTTTCTCTTTTTGATGGATTAGAAACTGGATTAGTCTATACTGATCCAGTCGATTTTTCTTTAAATAATCAATCAAGTCCTACTTTTTCTCATCACAAATTAACTTCTTTTGAGTATGCTGATGGTGTAAACAGGGTTCCTGGTTTTGAGTTAACCGACCTTGATATGTATTATGCAAAACTTTCTAATGCATATAATGTTGGATCTGGTAGAGATATTGATCAGAAGTATCCTACACTTCCACTAGGTTTCTCAAAACAAAGAGCTGAGTGGGAAATTGTTGGTGCGTTTGCTCCAGACCCAATTAACATAACAAAAATTATTTCTGGAGATGGGTTTACCCCAACGACTATTGTTACTGTAACTACTGCAATTCCTCATAATTTAACTGCAGGAACTCCTATTAAAATTAGAGGAGTGGGAGTAGAAGATTATAATATTTCAACAAAAGTTACACAAGTTACTGAAGAAAATCAATTCAGTTACATTTTACCAGCACCAAGAATTAATCTAGACGCTTCTCCACCATCTTCGGGATCAACTGTAACTATTGAGACAGACACGGTATCTGGTGCTTCTCCTTACATCTTTAACATCTCCCTACGTTCTGTATGGGGTATGAATGGAATGCACGCTGATGGCAGCAAAGCATCAGGTTTCCGTTCAATGGTTGTTGCACAGTTTACTGCAGCATCATTACAGAAAGATGACCGAGCATTCACCAAATATAACCCAAAAAGTAGAAAATATAATTCGATTACTGTTTCAAAAGTTACAGCATCTGATCTTTCTGCAGGATCTTCCTCAACTAATACTGAAACCGTTTATCACTTAGATCCAG
>Ga0213866_10002573_pt1 | contig 12693 bp, 7 predicted proteins | sample PICome_11_FD_160079 | JGI IMG/M metagenome (GOLD analysis project Ga0213866, IMG submission 160079) | Coastal seawater microbial communities near Pivers Island, North Carolina, United States - PICO284 | ecosystem: Environmental > Aquatic > Marine > Coastal | place: USA: North Carolina... | reverse complement strand
ACCACCTCCTGAACTCTTATTCCCTTCTAAGTAAAGCCATGTTGCTAAAAAATCATAATTTCTAGGAACATAAAAAATACATTGCTGAGTGGTTCCTCCACCAGCAGGCATTGTTGCCATTGTGTTACCACTTATTGAAGCTGTAGCTGTAATCAAACCTACATTACTGTTTGATGTTCCTGATGTGAAAATAGTCATTCTATTTATCCCAAGAAAAAGGTTTGTAGTAGTTACTGTAGTTGTGCCATCTAAAGCTAAAACTTCCGTAACCTGATCCCAATTCTCATCGACTCCAAATAAGACTAATTGTCTAACACCTGTACCTGTAAAGTCATCCTCAGTACTCGATGAAACTATATCAAGAGCTTCACCAGTAGATAACATTTGATTAAATGCCCCACCAAAAGAAGCAAATACCTCATTAGTTGAATTATTTAACGCTAGGTTGTAGCCAAATTTATTCCATGTTTCAAAACCTTGTCTCCTGCCAGCGGCAACTTCTGTGTTAAAATCTGTTGGTCTTACGGAAATAGAATCATAGTCTTGAGACATAGTAGAATCTACAGGAATGTTTAGGCTTGTTTTTGTTCCGTAAGTTGTTTGAAGCCTTATAAATGTTTGATTTGAATCACTTGTATTTTCAAAAACAACTCTAAAAAAAGAACGTGTAATGGTAAATCTGTGTGGAGCTTCTATTTGATTAGTTCTGTAATATCTAGTCAAAGAGGAATCTGCGTTAACTCCATCGGGAGAAAATTCAGCTTTAAAAATTCCATCTTGGTCTGTCTTTACCGCAATAATTACAGAATCATACTTAGAAACATCTTCCCAAGAACCCTCAAAAGAAGCCGAAGAATTAATAGGAGTAGTAGTGCTGTTTAGTGTACTTACTATATTTTCCTTAACCCCTCCCTCAGAATTACTAGATCCTAAACTAGTTAAATTTTCTGACACAAAAGCCCTGAACGTTTCTGCCGTAAAAGGAGTATCTTCATTTTGCCCATTTAAAACATTTGATATCCCTTGAACCTCAATCTTATAAGCTTCTTTTTCTTTAGTTCCGTTTTTATCGTATATTGTTATATTATCATTGAGCAACCTTTCGTTTAGATAGTACATATCTGCAACAGGATAGTCTTTTTCAATTTCACCACTATCTACATCCTCAAGAAATAAACGACTTCCTTGTACTTTTAATCTTTTTAATACCCCCATTTTATTTGAATTTAAAATAATTCATTTTCGGTCATTGACCGATTTAATTAACTATAAAAGTAGTACAAATATCTCATAACTAAAAACATAAGTATTGGAATTGCACTTGCGATGAAATCCCACTTATCAGGATTTCCCTTTTTTAGCCATCCGTCATGAACTATTTCTTTAGCTAGAACTAATATAATTCCCATTATTCCTCCCCAAAGACCGAAAAATAATATTAAAGGGAATCCAATTATGATTCCCAATAATACGTGGTCTTTTTTGTCCTGTCTTAAACTATTGAATTTCTTAATTATTTTTTGTATTATGTTCATAATGTTATATCTATCCTATTCTCCAATTTGTTCCGTCATAAAATACAGGTACTACATTTGAGCCTGCTCCTGCTACAACCGCACCATAATTAGAAGCCATTGCAACACTTGAATCAGTAACGTAGGCTCTCGATCCTTGTGATCCTGCTGGTAAAGTTGCGACAGTATATCCACCTGTTTTTACTGTTCCTGAACAGTTTATGTTGTATAATGAATTAAAATCTCCGTTCTCGTCAAAATTACCTGCCTCAACCGCATCTGTTGTGTTAGTTGTAGCTACTCCAAAAGATAAAGAACCTTTCCTTCCAAATGCTTCCTTGCCTATATTTTTAATAAATGAGGAAATATGAGATCCATCGTTGTCTGAATTAAAAAAATCAATAGACGACAAGACTTGATTTTCTACGACACTTAAATCAGTATTTATTAGTCTTATTTTAGCAATATCGTTCGATGTAGTTGGTGAATAAATATTTAATCCCGTTTCACTAGAGGATGGAGAAATTGGACTTCCTAAAGTTAGACCTTGCATGAAATTATTTGTAGCCAATGAATATATCCCCCAATTTAAAATAGATCCTGTTGTTGGGTTTTCTACATATACCTGATAAATGTTATTTATAGTACCACTTGACTTGCTAGGTTCTTCAACTCTAATACCTTGATATGTTTGCGTTATGCCTGCATTATTGTTTTGATGAAGTAGCCTTATCCCTACAGCTAAATTAATAGTTCCTGTAGAATTATTATTTGTTTGAAAATAGCTAGCATAAACAGATCCAATCGTTCCAGTACCTCCCCATAAAGCCGTGGATTCAAAAGGGTATAAAGACATTAAGCTTGTACCTGCATTAGAAGATAAACTAGAACCTACTATATCTACCCCATGATAATCTACTGAAGTTGTGACTAAATCTGTGGGAGACGCTATAAAAGACATCCCCATAGAAACTGGTCTGGATAAATTAGTTGTTTCCTCATACCCAAAAGTACTTTTTCCTGTTATATTCTGATTTCCAGAAAAATCATTTCCTCCTGACAAATTAGCCTTTGCGGCTATAGCCGCATCAAATTGTGTTTTATTTATTGCGTGCGCTCCTAAAGTGGCTGCGGCAACGCTAATATTATTGCCAGAAGCATCTATGTCTAAATTAGCCGTAATAAGGTCTCTTGTTACATTAAAAAGAGAAGCAGCTAGATAGCTTTCTATTTCAAAAATTATATCTCTATTTGTGTTAAACTCGCTGTCTGCGATTTTTAATTGACCGTCTACAGTATCAGAAACTTGAATTTCCTTAATTGATGAATTGTCGTAAGCTTCTTGAAGATTAACACTAGACGCCAAGTTTGATATGTTTATGTAAACACCACTAATGTATAGTATAATGTCATTTACATCAAGAGGCACTGATCCTGCTCCGAAATCTCTACTTCCTGCTACAGAAACACGATAAGTGTCTCCTGCAAGACCAACTCCATTTGTTAATGAAGGCGTATTTGTGCTTGCGTCATAATCTCCAATAATACCTCTCATTAATGGTATTTTAATCTTTCTAGCGTCTGCTAAACCTGTGTTGATAACTGCAAAATTGTTATCTGTCGTAATAGTAAGTTGCTCTATCAACTCACTAGGCAATAAGGATTGATTTATTATTTCAAAAAATCTATTTAACTGCTCTTGTTGAATTGTACTCATAATTTTGGGACTTTATTTAATATTAATTTATTTTAACTTTTAGTATGTAAAATCATAGCCTTACCTTGAGAAGCTTCAATCGCTCCCGCAATAGCCTCATTAGAAGGTATGTTTGTAATTGATTCTTGAGCGTCTGTCAAGAATTGATCTCCGCTTTGTTTTAATGTTACTGAAAATGTTTTTAGGTTAAAATTACTATTTCCTGTTAATTCTGGTTCTTCTGATAATTTGTACGGTAGTCCATTGATGTATAATTCTGAATGAGCAACAACCAACCTCATTTTATGAGCCATCTCACTACTAAGCCTATTAAATTTAAAAACCTGAGAGTCATAAACAGTATTGTCAGTAACAAAATACTGTGTATCTCCATTATAACCTTCTGTTGACTGCTCACCCGCATAATCTACATATCCGTCAAGTCTAAGTCTGTGTTGTATTCCTGTTTGGTATACCATTCCTCCCTTATTCTCTACATCCCAATAATCTATTCTAAATAAAAATTCACTATCTTCTACTCGTTTTATCTTTTCTGATATATAAGTAAATTCTATATTATCTGATGATGTTCCTACTTCAATGACTAAGTTAAAAGAATCTGGTTCTCCGCTCATTGTTGTTGTAAACTCATAAACTTCATAAGGATTCAAGTTATATAAAGCAGAGATTTTACGTTCAACAGGAGAACCAGTATAAGCGATGTTAAACTCCAAAATAAATGACTCATAATTATCAGAATACCCAATAGAATCTATGGGAACTTCTCCAATACCTTCAATAGTAACATAATTACCTTCTTTGTTTGCCCATTCAGGGAGTAAAAACCCGTAATTTGTTTCTTCTATTACAGCATCTGTGTCATAATCTAACGTATTAACAATTCCAAAGTAAATTCCACTTTTCCCGTCTCCTAAATCAAAATAGGTGCTTGTGCTTTTTGCTTTTAACCCTGTATTTTGAGACCTTTGAACGTGAATCTGTGTATTTTTGTTTCCGCTAGAATCTATTGAATAGCAGTTTATGTACTGTGCATTTGTTTTAAATTGAGTAGTTGGTGTGTCTGTTGATAAAAACTTTTGATAAAAAGGATAAGACAAGAGCCTTAACTCATTGCAACTAATGGTGTTTTTTTGATTCTTCTTTTCTGAATCAGATATAAAATATCTTATAGCATTTATATTAGAAACAGAAAAATTAGTTTGTGTAACCGTAGTTACTCCATCTATAACAATATCTGAACTCTGTGTAACGCAATCAAAAGCGTCTTTTACATAAACTGTATATGTTGATGCGGATAATCCAGTAAAAACATTTGAAGTTTGATAGGTAACATTGTCTAAAGAATATGTGTATGGCGATATTGAGTCAGATATAAAAGGAACTGTAATTGTTAATGTTCCTCCAGATGTTAAATTTAAAACCGAAGTAGAAATATCGGAAGTAATTAGTTTTCTTGGAGTGACAACTGTTAAAACCCCTATTTTCACCCCCAAAGTATCTAATATTTGTAAAGATGTTTTATAGTCTCTAGGAAAAGTTATTGTAAAAGGGGATGACTGTGAAGAAGCCAACAACACGCCTGCTTCGTATATGTTATATAAATCATTGCCTCCTGTAGCAATAATAGAAACATCACAATTATCACAAGGATTAGCTATGTTTTTGTTATATGAATCTACACTAGTAGATTTAGGGTCTTCTACAGGGTCATTGCTTATAATTGCAGTAGCTTTACCTCCTGTAATTGTAGTTCCTGTAACACTAACAAATTGCCAGCTATTATCTAATAATGTTATAATACAAGTGTTGCCTACACTAACAGCAACTAAGTTGTTTGCGAATCCAGATTGACTATAGTCTAAATTCCATGCGTCAGTATAATTTACAGCGTATCCGTTTTCTACAGGAACTCCAACATCAGCCAAGGTTACTTGAAAATTAGCACTTCTAAGAGATTTAAAAGTCTCAAGCATTATTATATTTCCACTAGGGGATGAAAGGGTAACTATTAACGTATCGTCTACGTTTATTGTTAATCCTGTAAATGTTATTGTTGCTGTGCTTGCCATATTACAATCGTACTTTCATTAATAACATTGTTGCTTTTTCTTTATTATCTAATTTAACTATTCTTCCATAAGACTTTTCTCCTTTTTCATTATATTCAACCATCCCAAAAACATTAGGAACATATTCTCCATTAACCTTAGTAGTCGCATCTAATGTATCTTGCAGTTCTTGAGTCATTTTAAATGTAAACGTTTTTTTTGTCGCCTCTATTTTTGGTTTGTCTAAATCCCGTATAAATATACTACCTTTTTCAGAAAGAGAAAAACCTGATATTGTTGTCGTTAAGTCTTTATTTGCATTACTTGAAGCAAGTCTTATTTCTTTATCAGGGAAATGATATAATCCTCTTTTTACAGAATAACCATGACCGTAAAACAGTCTATTCATAGGGCTTAAAAACAAATTCCAAGCAGTAGACGGGGAATATATACCTGTGGGTTCTGAATCAAATCTATCTTGCCACAAATTATGAGTATAAACATTTCCCACTAATTTAGTGTCGTGCATAAATATATGAGAATCTCTTTTTGTATCTTCTTTTGGGAAATTTACAAAATTCTTACGCTTTGTAAGTTCGTAACCTATAGAGTCAAACCTATATTTAGATGTAAATATATACTCAGATTTGTTATTTTTAATAAAAGAAGAAAATTTACTTTTACCATTATATTCATCTAATCCATTTATTTCTTCATAATCTAAGTCTTTTGAATATCCCCCGACCATTGAGGAGAAATAGTCAGGCAATGATGAGTCTGTTTTTATTTCATCAACATCACCCAGCCTAAGAGCGATAAAGTTCTGTTGTGTATAAGTAGCTTTCTCTATTCTTAAATATTCCTGATTTCCAATTATTTCAATAAACCAAGCTAAAGGCTCTAAATAATTAAAAGACTCAAAAGCATCTTTAAACGAAGTTATCATTTGTATAGTCTGTTCTTCTCCACTCCCATCCTCATAAACATCTGGAAACCCTCTAGCCCATAAACCGTTATCTAGCAAAATATTTTCATATTCACCCCCTGATTCAAAAATACTAGACTTAACCAACCCTGTTTTTCCAGTTATCTTAGCTATAATTCTATCAAAAAAAACCAAAGGCTTTATAGCCCTTCCAACGGTAATAAATTCTGTATAAGCAGTAAGGTCTTGTATTACCAATTTTGATGTAATGTCAAAAGTATATTTCAATCTTCTGTTTCCAGAAGGCTTTATTGTGGTTATAACAACGCCTAAACTTTCATTTCTAAGCAAATCTACCACTGCTTGGTAGTTTATACTATACGGTGTACCTATATTATTTAAAGGATTTGATATAGTTAACAATGTAGTCTTTTCTTTTAAGACATTAATATTATTAACAAGTTCGCTTTTTCTTAATTCTATTAAAATTGACTGAATATTACTCCCTCTTCTTATTATTTCTTTAATACTGATATCTACTTGCAAATCTAAAGAAATAGTTTTGTCTATTTCAGATTGAAAAAAGAAAGTGTCTCCAATATGCGTTTCACTACCAATAGCATTTGAATTATTTGCTTCTTGATGATCGAAATTATTATATTGAACATCTCCTCTTAGTGCAGAAACAACATCTTCCTTGTCTGAATTATACGTTACATTCAAAGGAATAGTTCGCACATTATAAGTAGTTGAAGCTACTGTATCATCAGAATTAACTTTAAAATTCTGATCGTATCCCTCTAGCAAGCTTTCTACAAATATATCTCTTGGCTTTGGCTGAAAACTAACGGTTTTTAACATCCCAATATCTATGCCGTCAGCCGAAGTTCTATCAATTATATCATATTCATCATCTTCTCTATTTTTTATGTCGTCATAAAGACCTCCTTTAGTCGCTTTTACTTTAACACCTCCTGTTTTTACAACCTCCGTAAAAGTTCCCATATCAAGTTTCTGTATGTATTTTACATCAAACTCTTCAGATATAGAAAATCTATTTCTCTCGTATTTTGTAAGCGTAACATTTTCCTCTATACCATATCCATAATATATACTTCTTAGATAATCAGAACCATCTCCAAAGAACTCTAAATCTATGTTTGTCATTGATACAATGCCTCGACTATCTTTGTCTCTTTCGTAGCTCTTAAAGTCATTCTCCCATCCTTTAGGCTCTTGAATAACCTTTTCACCAAACGTTTTGGTGTATAGTGTATAATAGACCTGATTAACTCTTTCTAAATTCTCTGCCATTAGTAATATCTATCGTCAGTTAATTTAACTTCATTATTTACATTGACAGGTCTCGATGCTAACTTCTTAACCTCTCTCCAAACTCGCTCATTGGAATCCCTTATACCTCCCATTTCTTTAATTAGAGTATTGTCAATGGTATTTTGTTTTAATATTTCTCCATTACTATACATATTCATATTCAATACTGCGTTCTGTATGTCATTGGTAGATAATTCATTCAATATGCTCTTTGTTTTTTCTGCCGTAAATATTTTATCTCCTTTTTCTAAATACTTATACCTAGCTCCTTTTGAACTACCAAAATCCTTAATGTTTCCTTTTTTATCTGTATGTAATTCAGGCCCGTTTTCATCAGTTTCCGCCCATCCTTCAGGGGCATATTGAGTTCCTTTCTCGAATTTAGGCAATGGTTGAGAAGCCACAAATGCTGCTTGAGCAGCTCCTAATGCTATTATTGTTGGAATAACAAAAGGAGCAACAACGCCTGTTTGAGCTAGTACTTTTGCCACACCAGCAGCAGTATCTACCGCTATTTTTATCAAAGTATTAGTTCTTTCTTGTTTAGCTCTTTCGGTTTGTATTTTTCTTTGTTTTTCTTCAAAAGTCTTTCTAGCAGCCTCTTTTTGTTCTTCTGTGGCAAGTTCATCATTCAATATAATATCTCTTGCTCTTCTTGCGGCATTTATTTGAGCTTCAAACCTCTGTAAGTTTGCATCTAATACTGAACCTATTATTTCTTTAGCAGCATCTGCCCATTGACCTATATTCTCGCTATCAAATAACTTAGAGCTTGTTTCTGCTAAATTATCAAAGTTCTTAGCCAACTCATCAAAAATAAAATCAAACTTAGATATGTCTAAATCAAAGGCATCTGAAAATGTTTCAAAAACAGAACCAAAAGTATCTTTAAAAAATTCTTGTGTTTCTTTTAAGTTGCTTTTTGTTTTTTCCTTTGCCTCGTTAAGTTTTATGCCAAAAACAGATAACATATCAGTTAATATTTTGATTTGCTTTTCTGATAAATCGGTATTGTTCTTTAAAACATCAGATATATAGTTGCTTTGTAATTCCAACAAAGATTTATTATGTCTTTTGTTTATTTCTCCTATTTTATTTTTATCGCCGTTAGCTTGTTCTATCTCTTGGTTTCTTTGAGTATTTTGAGCCTTTGTCAATTCATCTAATCCTTCTTTTACATCATCTAAAACATCTTTTTGTATTTTTTTTCTAAGATTTTGTTGTTCTACAAGATTTTCTTCCATTCTTTTTAAAGCGTTTGCTGTGGCTAATCTTTGCAAATCCTCAGAGTCTTTAGCAGATTCCATATCATTCTTCAAAATCTCGTCACTAATTAATCTTCTTCTAACAGCTAAATTATCTAATTCTTTAAGTCTTTCTTTTGTTGTTCGTTGGTCATCTTCAACTATTTGTTTATTAATATCTGCTCCTATTTTTAACAATTCAAGTAGTGCGTCTTTCTGTTTTTTTGCCTTTTTATTGTCAGTAGATAATTCTCTAGGCTCTTTGGTCTCTAATTTTATTAGTTCATTTATGGCATCTAATCTTCCTTGAAGCACCGATAAAGACCGTTCATCAACCTCTAATCTTTCTATAGCTTTTTCAAGTTGCATTTTTTCAAACAATAAAGCTCCTTTTTCTGTGCCAGATTTAGGTAATAGTTTATTGATTTGATCTAACCTATTTCTTTTTTCAAACAATATTTGTAAATTATTAGAAGCAGCCAAATTTACCCCTTCTTGAATTTCTTTTTCTCTTTTCAAGTATCCTAAAAAACCGCCTGATTCTTCTATCTTTTTTAAGTCACTTGCAGATTTAAAATTTTTTATATATTCATCCCATCCTTTTTTTATACTTTCTAAGTTCTGCTTATAAGATTCTGCCCTGTTAAACTCTAAAACATCCCCTTGGCTTTTGTTTAATTTTTCTATCTGGTTTAAAATAAGTGTAAAATCATTAAATATTTCTTGAAATATTTTTGATATAGACCCTCCGTCTCTTTCAACAGATATAACCAAGTTTTTCCAAGCATTATTCATCTTTATCTGAGAAGCCACCATTGTATCTACTTTGGTAACTGATTCTATTCCGTAAGCTTTTTCTAATTCAACCACGAATTTAGGCAATGCTTCTGCGGATAAAACCTCTCCAGCTCTAAGCATTTTATCTAATTCAGAAGTATTAACACCGACAGCTTTTGCCATAATATCAAAAGCCCCTGGTAATCTCTCGCCTAATTGTCTACGAAGTTCCTCTGTAGTAACTTTACCTTTAGAAATCATCTGCTCAAGGGCTAAATAAATGCCAGTAAGCTCATCTGTTTTTAAACCTAGAACACCAGCAGCCTTAGTTACTGTGCCAAATATCTTCTGTGTTTCACTAGCTGTCAAATTAGCCTCTTTAGATGCTGCTCTAAACTTTATATATCTTTTTGTTGTGGACACAATATCAGCTCCATATCTATTTGTTATGTCTGTTAGGAATAATTGGGTTTGAGATAGTTCTTGTTGGTCTTTAATTATCGCTTGCATTGAGAAATCCAATGAGTTTAACTCTTTTGTTAGCGAAAACACTTCTTTTCCAAAACTTGCAATTAACTGTACACCCCCTATGACTCCAAAAGCACCTAAAAGATTTTTAAACCCTCTTACCGCACTGCCTAGCCCTGTTTTTGAGAAGTTGGATGTGGCTTTGTTGGCTAAATTAACTCTTTTTGTTAGTTTGTCGTATTCTCTTTGGGCTTCAATAGTGGCTTTTGAGTTTTCCCCTTGACTAACAATAAGGTTTCTTAAATTAGTTCTTGCTTGTTTTTGCTTAGCAATTAAATTAGCATAAGCCCCAACTATTTTAGAAGTTATAGTGGCATCTAATTTCTTTTCTCGATTCAAGGCGCTTGTCTCTACTTTTTGTTTTGCCTGAGCGTCAGTAAGTTCTTTGGTTTTAGATTTTAGATTTTTTTCTGTCTCTGTTTGTTTTTTAGTAGCGTCAGTAAGCCCGTTTAGCGCTTTTGTTCTTTCTTTTATAAGATTATTTACCTCTTTCGCGGACCCGCTATTTTGAGAAAGCATTTTGTTTAATTCTGAAGCATTCTTTAGAATGCTTTTATGTAATGAATCTAAGCTTGCTTCTAAATTTTTAATGTCTTTCTCAGCCTTGTCTATGGCTTCTTGATAATTATTTGCCATTTCTCTTCCTGATTAAGTTATTATTAATCTCTACTTTTTTTATCATTGCTACCCATTTAGAAACAACTGTAGTTTTTTCGTCTATGTGGTTTTTTGATAAAGCGTCTTCTAGCGATACTATTTGCTCTATTAAAGTCGTTTTTTCATTGACATTTCCAGTATCTTTTAATTGTTGTAATTCATGCGTTTTAATCCTTATAGTGTTTTCGCTTGCTCTAAGCTGCCTAATCATTCTATCCAACTCTTCTCCTAATGGCTTTGAAGTATTTATTTTGTATTTCCAGCTTCTGAGTTCTTTTATGTACAAAGACCTATATTTAATACTTGTTGTTTCTTTAGATAGTTGTTTTAAAATCTCCAACACAACTCTATGCCTAGTTTCTAGGTATAAAACCTCATTCAATAATTCATAATAAAACTCAGAAGTTGTATCTCCGATTAGTTTTAAATATTCATTGTAAATGTTTTCCCATAAGGAGCTTAACTCATTTTCTATCTTTTCTAAAGATTCTATTCTAAACAGTCTTTTAAAAAAAGAACTTATTTTAACCCACAAAGTCAAAGGTTCTGAATACAACCAAGCATAATCGTTGGTTTCCATTACTTTATAAAAGTTGAAAATCGGCAATTCATCACAATTTCGATAGTGTTTACGCATTAATAAGTTTGTTGAAATGTTTTTAAATAGCGTAAGACAATTAAGAATTATTGCCGCTCCTTGTTGTAGTAGCCCCGTAGAGCCGTAAGGATGATATCGCTTTATATGCAAATATAACAAAAAAACCTCACTAAAAATAATAGTGAGGAAAATTGCTATGAAAAGTTCTAACTGAAAGAATTAGAATTATCAAATATAGTGATTTTATATTAATTTATAGTAAATACATTCTCTAAAATGTACTTTCTTAATTCAGGAAGTATTATATTTTCATTTACCCAATCATTATTTTCTTCTGTTAAATCAAATAGTTCTCCGTAGGCTTTTTCTAATATAGACTGTTTTCCGCTTGTTGAAAATATAGAATATAACGCTCCTGACTCATTTTTTACATCCATAAACTTGAAAGTTCCTGAAGTCCATTCAAAATTGTATGGCTCAAATGCTTTTTTAGGTTTAACAGGGTTAAATATAGAGGCGAATTCCTGTGTAGATGGTTTATAGACTCCGGCTATCTTATTATCAGATCTCAGTCCTAATGACATTTGATTATCTTGAAGAACACTTATTATTTTGTCTTTTTCAAGAATAATTATTTCTTTAGCAACTTTTACTAAATCTTTCTGAATAGTATTTAGATTATCTATAAACGGCTGAATAATAGTACTCATAGTCCAAAGATACAAAAAAGACTTCTTAATCAGACTCGAACTGATATTTTTGAGATCGTACCTCAGGGTTTTATCCAATTAAACTACAAGAAGATAGTACAGAAGGCGAGATTCGAACTCGCACGCCTTTCGGCAACGGTTTCTAAAACCGCAATGTCTACCAATTCCAACACTTCTGCATTTTGGGTGTTAATTGAGAGTCGAACTCAAACCTGTGGATTCACAGTCCACCGTACTTACCAATTATACTAAAAACACCATTTGTTGAAAAGAAAGGACTCGAACCCTTACAAACGGATTCAAAGTCCGTTATGCTACCAATTACATCACTTTTCATGTTGAACTCTCAGGACGGGCGTTCTACCGTTTAGCTTCTCGACCCTGAGTGTGAACTAAAAGACCTTTTTAGTTAATGAAACAACTATTTTTTTATCTTAACAGGAATAGTAAAACCGTCGTCTAAGTGGCAAGACTCGAACTTGCAATAATCCCGATTCCAAGTCGGGTAACCACACCAATGGATCGCACCTAGAAATAAAAAACCCACTCGTTTTAAGGAATGGGTTTTATATATTGTTTCTTTCTTATATAATACGTCATTCCTCAAATAATATTTGCGGTTGTGGTTGACGTGTATGAA
>Ga0213866_10002572_pt1 | contig 12693 bp, 10 predicted proteins | sample PICome_11_FD_160079 | JGI IMG/M metagenome (GOLD analysis project Ga0213866, IMG submission 160079) | Coastal seawater microbial communities near Pivers Island, North Carolina, United States - PICO284 | ecosystem: Environmental > Aquatic > Marine > Coastal | place: USA: North Carolina... | reverse complement strand
AGTTGAAGTGAGATTCGGCTGGTGAGTGGCAATCATGTTTCAGCTCCAGTGCGGGGTCTTGCTCGCTCAGTGTACATGTTTGGTCTAAGGGATGCTCGCATCGGCAAGGTTGCGGAAAGTCAGTCCAAATCCCTGGCGATCAATCGCGCCATTCGATTGCGAGCGGCGCAAGGAACGTCTAGCATGGGCGCACGCAGGCCCCTACCTGAGTGAATTGTGGAGTTATTCATGCGACTTCTGACAACCTCTCTAGCTTTGTTTTTACTCGCGCTTGTGTGCGCGGTCACGCCGCCTCAAGCGCAGAAGGTCGATTTCGGCTTTGGCGACGACGATGAGTTGGATGCTGAGCGCCCCGAGATTCCTAGCCGCCCGCCCTTTGCGGAGCTTGATGAGAATGGGGACGGCGTGCTGGATGAGGCTGAGAGCAAGCTCACGGCGGGAGAATTCAGTCGGATCGATGTGATCGAAGACGGCGTCTTGGAAGCAGACGAATGGACTGCTGAAGAGACCGAGCTGAAACTCTTCGATACTCGCAAGACCTTGATTGATCTGCACGGCGCGATGCGCACGAGCTTCATTCGTTTCGATGTCTACCCGCGCACGCTGCAGGACTTCGTCGATTGGGAGTTGGTGTCTGAGCTGCCCACGGATGCTTGGGGCAATGAGATCAAGTTCAACTTCGCACGCGATCCGAATCAGCCCGCCAAGACCTTCCGCCAGGACACGATGGAGCTGCCGAACTTTGAGTTCCGCAGTGCTGGCATGGATGGCGAGATGGGTACGACTGATGACATCTTCAAAACACGCATGACGTGCCGCGTGCCCGCGACGCGCATTGGACGCGCCAAACTGAAGCGCGGCGCTGGCGAGAGCTACCAGAAGGCCAAGCTGGGATTTGCCTACGAGCAGGCGTTCCGCTTGTGGATTGCGATTCTCACGCATCAGGTCGAGAACGATCTCGAAGAGCTCACGCTCGACGGCTTCACGCTGCCGAGAGAAGCCTTTCCGCAAGGCGTGCCGATTGATGTCTTCGGTCGCGAGTTCGAGCTGAAGAGCGCTCGCGGTATCACCGCTCTTTGCTTGCCCGAAGTCGAAGATGGCCCGCCTGCATTGGTGCTGACCGAAGCGAACTTCTACGCGAACTACGTTGCGCGCATGGAGAGCAGCGTCGAGATGAACTATCCAGCGCAGGAGCTGATCGAGCGCCTCAGGCAGTTCTGGACGAAGAGCGTGTGCGTCGCCGTGACGGAAGAAGAAGCGCCTCAGCCTTACTGGCGTAGCAGCAATTCCGGTCAGACCTTCTACTACGAGATCAACATTGGCGAGAACTACGCGATCTTCAGCTTCGGCATGGATAACAAGCCGGGCGGGATCGGGCAGGACATGGACTGGGCCTATTACGGCCCTGACGCTCGCATGGATGGCACGAACATCGAAGCCTTCACCCAGTTGAATTGGACCAACTATCAATACACGCAGCATCGCTATGAGTCGTTGATTCGAGCTATTGCCGAGCAAGAAAAGCGCGCTGCCGAAGCTGAAGAAGGAGCTGAAGACTCCGCACCAGAGGAGGCCGGCGCTGCTGAGAAGGCTGACGCTGCTCGCGCGGAAGCGGTCGAGAAGGGTCGTCGGGAAGTCATCGAGGCTATCGAGGAGAAAGCTGCTGAGAAAGCCGAAGAGAAAGCTGACGAGGCGAAGAGCGACGACAATGCAGGCGAGAAAAACGAAGCTGAGCCTGAGCCTGAGCCAGAGGCTGAGAAATCAGATTCAGACGGCTCCGACGATGCAGACCCCAAAGCGCTCGAAGACGGCGATGAAGAAGGCAACGAAGATGGTGAAGGAAAAGGCGACGCAGAGGGTGAGGGAGAAACTGATGAAGTGCCCGCACCAGCGCCTGAAGCGCCAACCTTCCGCTATGAGGAAGACCTGATCCCCTCGAAGCTCTACACCGAGGATGAAGCGGAAGAGCTCGGCGTCACCGGCAACGGCTACTACTGGTATCACCAAGAGGTGATGAATACCTTCATGACTAGCGTGCGCAGCTTCGCATCAAACAAGAAGTCAGCGGATGCGGAGAATCAGCCCTGTGGCAACGTTGATCTCTCCAACGGCGAAGCACTTCGCACGCTCACGGGAGAGCCATGGAAGCAGTCCAGCAACAGTTGGTATGACCCGTGGGATGAGATTGAGTGCTTGGTGATCGCTCACTTCAAACGCGTTGACGAACCCAGCGGCGGTATCGAACGCTGCCTCTTGATCATGATTCCGAAGGCGGATGCGGGCGTGCCAGTGATGGTCTACAGCGTAGTCGATGGAACCTCGCAGCAGGTTCTCTTTGCCAACGTTTCGGATCAGCCGGAAGGTTGGGGCAAGTGGGCTGCGTCAGTGAACGGACGCGAGAGCTTGGAGGAGAATCCTGTAATCGCGAGAGTGCAGGCGCGTATCGCGGAAGAGCAAGGCTCGACCGACAAGCCTGTGAGCGACACACCAAAGGGCTTCCGTAAATCCTCATGGAGCGAGGAAGCCAAAGCTCGTGCGCAGCGCATCCGCAAGGCAGCCGGACTTCCAAACTTCGCGCCGAAAGAGAAGGCAGACGACAACAAGAAAAGCGCCGCTTCGACCGAGAAGAAAGTGACCGAGGATGACAACGAGATTATTCCTCCGGTCCCGGAAGAGCCGCTCAAGGAAGAGGTCGAGTTCCCGAAAGACGAGCCGCCGGTTGAAGAAGAGTAAGCCTGAGCGATACGCTTGAATGCAAAGTGCGCGGCTAGTGGTTTTCCACGAGTCGCGCACTTTGCGTTGCGGTCTAGATGCTGTCGTTCGTTCGCTCGAATCGCAGCGTTTTGATTCGCTTAGCGCTGGTGCCACCGCGCTTTGACGGCCTCGGCGACTTGCTTCACCGCGTAGGTGTAGGCTGCGGAGCGCCAATCCGTTTGGAACTCGCGGGCCGAAGCTTGAACGCGGTCTAGCGCGATGCGCATCGTGGTGCGCAGTCGTTCATTGACGTCCTCTTCGGTCCAATAAAAGCGCGCCCGGTTCTGCACCCACTCGTAGTAGCTGACAGTGACGCCGCCAGCGTTGGCGAGGATGTCGGGAATAACAACCGTGCCCTTGTCGTGCAGGATCTGATCGGCCTCTGGAGTTGTCGGGCCGTTCGCTGCTTCCGCGATCAAGCGCGCTTTGATGCGAGAAGCGTTGCGCTTCGTAATCACGCCTTCGAGCGCTGCGGGCACGAGCACGTCAACATCAAGCTCAAGCAGTTCTTCATTCGTGATCGAGTCGCCTTCAATACCTTCGACGCGCCCAGACTCCAGCTTCTCGCGCACAGCGTCGTTGGCGGACATGCCACTCAGGTTGATTTTGCCGCCTCGCGAATCGGATACCGCGACGATCTTCGCACCAAAGATTTCGAGGATGCGCGCCGCATGCTGCCCCGCGTTGCCGAAGCCTTGAATGGCGACTGTCTTGCCCTCGACGCTTTCGTTCAGGTTCTCGAAGAGTCGCTGCACGCAGATGGCGACGCCGCGCCCGGTAGCTGCGCTGCGTCCAAGGCTTCCGCCAAGTTCGATTGGCTTGCCGGTGATGACGGCTGGTTCTGGATGACCCACACGGATCGAGTACTCGTCGGCGATCCATGCCATGGTCGTTGGGTCGGTGTTGACGTCGGGCGCGGGGATGTCGCGATCCGGTCCGATGTAGGCCGAGAGTCTGCGAGCGAAGGCGCGAGTAGCTGATTCGCGTTCACGTTCGCTGAGAGCTTTGTAGTCGCAAGTCATGCCGCCTTTGCCGCCGCCGAGTGGCAGGTTTACGACCGCGGTCTTCCAGGTCATCCACATGGAGAGCGCTTTGACTTCATCGATTGAAACGTCGGGGTGAAAGCGCAGTCCGCCTTTTGCGGGGCCGCGCGCGAAGCTGTGTTGCGAGCGATAGCCCTGGAAGATTTTGCGCGAGCCGTCGTCGCAATGGACCGGCACAGAGAAGATGTGCATCTCTTCTGGCTCAGCCAAAAAGTCGCGCACGTCATCGTCAAGCTTGAGGCGTTCAGCGACAGCGAAGAACTGCTCCTGCGCCATTTGCCATGCGTTCATCTTCTCGCCCATCTTGCGCTCCAATCAACGGTGCTGAAGGAAAGGTCTTCGAGCAGTCTAGGGCAAGGCAGTGGGAAGTCCATGCAAGGCTTTCTGGTGCGGCGCATTCCGGCGGCAAAAGCATCACCCGGAAGAGCCTTGTGGAGCTCTTCCGGGTGTTAGCTCCCGCTCGCCTTGCAGGTGGGAAGCATGAGGCGAGCGGGGGCGCGATGCTTGCGCGCTCGGGGAGAGCGAGGAGGGCCTCCCCGAGCACACTGGGCCTACTTGTCTTCGGCCTTGTCTTCCAGGTGTAGTGAGACGCGGGCGCGGTCTTCGTAGCTTGACTCAGAGGGGCCGACGCGCAGGGCACGCAGTTGTTCCTCTTGCAGCGTGCGCACGTCGCTCAGCTTCTCGCGCTCGGCGGCCAGTTCGATCAAGCGCTTGTTGTGCTCGATGCGATCAAGCTCGCGTTGCACGGCGCGGTACTCGCTCTCGAAGCTTTCCTGCTCGGCGCGCAGATCTTTGAGTTCTGCTTCGAGCATGGCGATCTCGCTGTTGATCATCTCGCGCTCGCTGGCCAGCGAGTTGTAGCGCTCGGTGTAGGCGTCGTGCGTTTCAACAGCACGGGATGCCAGACCTTGCGCTTCAGTCACGCTGTAGATGCGACCGCGGAAGTTGATCGCGACAGGCGCACCCTTGGTGCTGATCGTTGCCGACTCAATCTGCGGCTGGAGATCGCTGATGTCTTCCTGGCAAAGTGCGAGGACTTCCAAGCAGACTTCCTGATCGCGTTCGACATGTGCGATGTTCGATTGCTCAGTGCGAATCGCATTGCGCAGCTTGGCGATGCGTTCGGGGTAGCTTGCGCGCAGCTCTTCGAGCTGTTGCTGGATCTTCTTCTGATCTTGGATCAGCTCGTCTGCCGATGATTGCGCTGCTTCGCGCATCGAGCGGGCGAGGTCCATCGTGCGGTGCTTACCGAGTACGACGGCGGTAGCGCCAGCAGCGACGACGGTCAGGACAACAAGGCTGGCGGTGCAGCGAAGAATGCATTTCATGTGTGGTTCCTCCAGGGGTTCGTGAAGCGTGGTGCTCACTGCGTTGTTCCGAAAGCCTGGGGGATGATTTCAGCGCGCAGCGAAAAAGTGTGCGGCGACGCGAGGATGCGACGGCGACTACGTGATGCGCTCTTTGCAATCGCGCTTCGCGTGCGCGTCTACTCGCATCTACTAAGGAAGAGGTGATGCGTGTGGTGTGTCGATAATTCGCCTTGCATGCTTTACACGTCACAAAAGGGTGAGTATCTTTTCCGCAACGACTGGAATTTGTGCCCAAGTGTGGTGCTTGAGCAACGCACACAGACCTATCAATCAAGCTTGCCCTCGACTCGCTGATCACTCGGCGCCGATACGCAAGCACAGAAACAGCCCAACGACCGCACCTTCCACAAGGTAGAGGCACGACGCTAACGGAACCGGAGCACACATGGCCACGCGCAAGAAAGCTGCTAAGAAGACTACCGCAAAAGCTGCCAAGAAGCCTGCCGCGAAGAAGGCACCTGCGGCTAAGAAGGCCGCGAAGAAAGCATCCGCTGCAAAGAAGCCAGCCGCGAAAAAGGCTCCCGCCACGAAGAAGCCTGCCGCATCGAAAGCGCCTGCTGCATCGAAAGCACCTGCTGCGAAGAAGCCCGTGGCAAAGAAGGCTCCGGCAGCGAAGAAGCCCGCTGAGAAAAAGGCTCCCGCAGCGCCAGCACCAGCGGCCAGCAGCGCACCTGCTGCGAAGAAGACCAAGGCCACCCGCGCTCCTAAGGCGCGTGGCGATCGCCGCAAGAAGGTCGAGAAGAAGGGCCGTCGCAAGGCCGACAAGATGCTGATCTCAGTCAGCCAAGACCTGATGCAAAAACACCTCGTGCTCGCATTCCGCGATGGCGGCGTCGAAGACTTCTCTTTCAAGTCCAAGGTTGACGCGCGCAAGTGCGTGAAAGATCTGCTCGACAGCGGCTTGAGCGACAAGCGCATCCTTTACTACGCGCAAGACGCGCTGAAGTAAGAACGACACGCTTCTCAACCACACAACAAGCGCACCACAGGATGGTGCGCTTGTTGCGTTGAGGGAGGGCAGTTTTCAGAGCGCTACTGCTCTTCGGGTTCCAGCACGCGCGGGATGAAGAAGTCCGCGTAGTTGCGAATCAACGCCTGCGAATCTTCGTTCGGCTGCAACAAGCGCAGCATCTCGGTCAAGAGTTTGATCGTTGCTTGCCCCGCGATCACCGACTGATCGAAGGTGTAGCTGCGCGCGTAGCCGACCCGCGGGATCGGATCGAGGATGCTCTGCACATCAAGCGCCCACGAGTCAACCAAGGGTGCGAGTCGCGCGGTCTCTTCTTCATTGAGCTGAAAGCTCTGCGTGACGACGTTGATCAGCTTGGGCTTGATCTCTTCGATGCTCTCGCCAACGATCACAGGCGAAGTGTTGATCAGCATCAGCGTCGGGCCGTTCAGGTCGAGGCCAGCGATGCGATGCGTATCCGGATTCACCACAACATCGCGTTGTTCCGAGCTGAGCAAAGCGACGACCGCGTCTTCGAACGCGCCTTTCGCGACGTACTCATCCATCAGCTTTTGCGTGCGCAGAGTGTTCTCTGGATAAGCCTCCGTGCGGCGTTCGGCTGACTCGTTGAAGCGCTCGCCGAGCTGTTGAATCGAAGTGATCTGCGATTCGTTGAGCGGGATGCCTGCATCTTCGAGCATCGCGGCAATCACGTTGGAGAAGGTGATCGGCGCTGTGTTCTCGCCATTGAAACGAGCGAAAGTCGGGATCTTGCCGAGCACGCGGAACTCATACTTGCGGCGCTTCTCGACGTTCTCTTGCAGCGCGAGCTGATCCTTTGGGTCCGGTGACTCGCCTCGACGAACAGCGGAAACGATGTTGAACATGGCTTGATTGGTCGCCTTTGTAGCGCGCGCCATCTGCGGCCAGTTCGCGTTGCGCACAGCTTCGAGCACTTCGCCATCAGCGAAGGTGAAGCTCGGTGCGCGGCGATCAAGCTCGTCGCGGAAGGGCTCAAGCAAGCGCTCCAGCTCGTCGACCTTCTGGACCAGGTTGTCGCGCTGATTGGTAAGTGCGTTGATCTTCGACGCAGAGCCGTCGCCGCCAGGGGCCTTGCTTTCAGGCGCGACTTCCGGCGTGCGCTTCGCTGCTTGGGCGCGCTCAGTTTCGGATTGCGTGAAGCGATTCATCAGATCGTCGTAATCAGACTGAAGCTTGCTCAACTGGCGCTTCGTTTGATCCAGCGAATCATCATCGCTGCCCATCACGGTGTTCGCTTGAGCGCGTTCTTCCTGAGCGCCGCCTTGAGCTTTCGCATCTTCGCTCATGAGGTAGCCGGCGCCAGCGCCGATGCCCATGCCGAAGGCCAAACCGGTTGCCAAAATCGTCGACTTTGCTGCCATCAGTGCTCCTCCAACCCCGGTGCCAACCATGACGCCCGAGCTGCTACTCGCCAGGCCAATGCCAGCGCTCGTTTTCCATGCGGTAAGCGCGCTCTCCCATCCACCGGGAGGCAACGCGATTGGAAGCGCGATCATCAAGCGAGAAAGCCCGCGACTGTTCACCTCAAGCTTGCCCTGCAGATGCTCCATGCCTCGCTTGACGTGAGACGTGAGCGTTTTGCGCGGCATCGCCAACACTTCGGCAGCAGCAGCGTGAGTCATTCCGCCGATGCGCGTCAGCATGATGGCGTCGCGCTCGTTGGGCGGAAGCGTGTCCAATGCCTGCCACAGCAAACGCTGCGATTCTTCGCTCATCATCGCGTCTGCCGGATCAGGCGCGGCGGGGTCTTCCATCTCAATACTCCGCGTGCCTTCGCTCTGCGATTCGTTGCCGAACGCTTCTTCCAAACTGCTTACTTTGCTCTTCTTGCGACGGGCGTTGCGCGCTTCATGGGCAACCACAACGCTGAACCATGGCCACATCCCGCTAGTGGGAATCTGATCGGCCTTGCGAGCGGCGACCAAGAAGGCTGAGCTAACAACATCGTAGGCTTCATGCGAATCGCGCAAGAGGCTGTAGGCCAACCGCCACGCCGGCTTTGCGCAGGTGTGGAAGCACTTCTCGAGTCGGGCCTGCGCTTTGCGCGAATGTTCCATCGCCGTCCAGCCAATCTAGGAAGAAGCCTATCGCCACACTTGGTGATCGCGCTTCATATGTACACGTCGCAGCCGGGCTCTTTGGCTGCAAAGTTCTGAGAAATTTCAGTGCCGACTTCTGGCTAAACGAGAGCTGGCGCAGGGATGCACTCCCTACGCCAGCTCATGTATCGCCGAGAGCTTAGGCCCTCATGCTCAATCTCAATCGCTTATTCAGCGAGCAGGATCTTGAGCGCGCGGGCGAGGGCGTCGCCGCGCAGGTTCGTGGCAACGATCTTGCCATCGCCGTTGACGAGGATGGTGTGAGGGATCGAGTTCACGCCGAACTGCTTGACGAGATCACCCTTCCAACCCTTGCCTTCATAGATCTGGCGCCATGGCATGCTGTATTCAGCCATGGTTTCGCGCATCTTCTCGTCTTGGTTGGCGTTGTCGAGGCTGATGCCGAGGATTTCGAAGCCCTTGTCGTGATACTCTTCGTAGGCCGAAACGACATGCGGCATTTCCTTCAGGCAGGGGCCGCACCAGGTCGCCCAGAAGTCGATCAGGACAACCTTGCCCTTGTAATCCTTCTTGGTGTCGACGCTGTTGCCGTCCATGTCGTCCCACGTGAAGTGGTCGAAGTCGCCGCCAACTTCGTCGAGCGCGTCCTTCATCGAAGCGAAGTGGCTCTTGTAGCTTTCGTTACCAGCGATCACAGGCAGCTCAAGGATCTTGTCGTAAGCTTCCTTGGCGCTGTCGATGTCAAGCTTGATGGCGAAGAGCTGCGAGAGCGACTGCAGCATTTCGATCTGCGCGTTGATGTCGTCAACCGAGTCAACCGCAGCGTAGACGGCTTCCTTGGCCTTCTTCGCATCGCCCGAATCAAGCATCACGTTGGCGTAGGTCACGCGAACGGTCTTGGCCTTCGGGTCTTCTTCGTTTTTCTTGAGGAAGTCTTCGGCGGCCTTCTCAGCAGCCTTGTAGTCCTCAACGGCACCGGCGGTCTCGATCAGCTCAATCACGGCGTTGCCGAGGTCAGCAGCTTCTTTGTTCTTCTTGACGTAGCTTTGCAGGTCTTCCAAGTAGGACTCTTGGTGCTTGCGGCGCACGTCCTTCAGGGTTTCACCAGCTTCAGACTTCTTCTGGGCCTGAATAACGTCAACGGTTTCGATGGTACCGAAGGCACCAGCCATGCCTACCAAAGCTCCGGCGAGGAGAATCTTCTTCATCTTGTCGCTCCCTTGATTGGCAGTGCGGTTAGTCGCAGTGCCTTGTTCACACCTTGTTCCAGCCCAAGCATCGTAAAATTGGGTCCTGAGCCGAAGCCATAACAGGCGAATGAGAATTTCCACCATTCTCTACGATTGAGCACCTGCAAACCAGCGAGGATTGTGCCCCAGAGATGGATTTATTCTGGCAGATTTGCCAAGTTTCTGACACTCCCCGCAGCGATGCAAGAGAGAGAACCAGCACCTCAGGCCCCTGCGCCCTAGATCTGCAAAGCTGCCCAAGATAAATGCCCAATTGGAGGGAAACTCTTCCCGAATTCCGGGCTTTTCCATAGTCTGCTCGCTGGCCGAACTTTCGGCTTTTTTCAACAGTCTTTGCGCTTAGGAGCCGCGTTCATGCCCTTTCTTGACCTGGAAAGTCCGAGACTCTACTTCCGTCCGCTGGATCTCAGGGATTTGCCTGCGTTGAATGACGTCTTTTCAGGCCCCAAGGCCATCTGCTTGCGCCCAGATGAAGGCAGCCATGTGAATGAGGGATGCGTCGAGAGTCGCGTCAACGCTTTGCTCTTCCGCCGACACACCCCCGGACGCAGCTTGTGGTGGGCTGCAATCGACAAGAACACGCAGAAAGCAGTTGGCGTCGCCTTCTTCCACGATGTTCCCGGTGACAAAGCGTTGATTGAAGTCGGTTGTCACATGTTGCCTTCCCACCAAGGCAAGGGGCTGGCAAGCGAAGCTCTGCGCATGGTCGTGCGCGCGAGTTTCACCGTGCTGCAAGAGCGCAAAGTCAGCGTGCGCACCCCCGCAGATGACCCCGCAGCGCAGCGCGTTGTCGAGAAGCTCGGATTCACCGAGTGCGGCTGCGTTGAGATCAGCGGAAAGCCACACCGCCGCTATGAGCTTTCGAGCGACGCGTTTCCTCCGAAAGTGCTAGACTAGGGTTTCGCCAGTTACGCACCGGACTCAGCGAGGGCTTTATGAGCTCAACGCAAAGGCGCCAAGCACGCGAAGATTCGCAAAGCCTGGCGGATTGGGCGTATTCTGCCGGGCGTTTGAGGCTCTCCAGTTCCGGCGGCGCCCAGACACTTCTGAATACGAGCGCGACCTTCGCGGCTGAGCGGTTCAGGCCACAAGCCGCTTCGCATTTTCTTATTCATGATCATTCTCGGGCGCTCAGCGCAGCAGTGAGGAGTCGACGTAACTGGCCGCAATGCTTGATCCGGCAGGCTTTGCGAGCCTTCGCGCTCTTTCGGCCTTTGCGTTGAACTCCGATTTCTCTCGCTCGCATGAGCGCGAAAAATGGCAAAACGCTAGGCTAGAGAAGGCCGAAGCGCAGGCGATCTAGTCTCGCCCATTCTCTTGCCGACAAGCTGGCTCAGAATCTGTAGAATGATCGCATGAAGAACGACCCGCTGAGATTGCTCGCTTTGATTCCCGCTCGCGCCGGCTCGACTCGCCTGCCGGGGAAGAACACGCGCAGCTTTGGCGGGCGTCCGCTGATTGAGCACACGATTGAGTGCGCGCTGGAATGCCCGGCGTTGACTCGCGTGATTGTCTCAACCGATTCCAAAGAGGTCGCCGAGGTCTCGCGCAAAGCGGGCGCTGACGTGCCGTGGATGCGACCGGATGAGCTTGCCAGTAACACCGCGACCAGCATGTCCGTCGCGCAGCACGCTTTGAAGAGCTGCGAAGAAGAAGAAGGCGAGGCCTATCACGGCGTCGTGTTGCTTCAGCCGACGAGTCCGTTGCGTCAGTCTCGCGATGTGCAGACCGGCGTTGCAGTGTGGCTGGCGACGGCTGCTAAGCTCGTGGTGAGCGTCTCGCCGACGGAGTTTCCGGCGAGCTTTCTGGTTCAAGTCGCACCTGATGGTGGCGTCGCACCATGGCCAGTGCCTGAGGTTGCGGGTGGTATGCCGCCGGCGCAGTCCTATCGCTACAACGGCGCAGTCTACGTGTTTCAGAGCGATGTCGTGCGCGAAGGGCAGGAAGTTGCCGCGCAAGACAGGCGCGCCTTCGTGATGCCTTCTTGGCGCTCGGGCGACATCGACACGCTGGAAGACTTCGTGAAAGCGGAAGCGATGTGGGCGCAGCGCCGCGTCTTTGATGATCGCTGATTGCACGATCTTCAATCTACAATGCCGCTTTCCATTCTCCGGAGGGCAGCATGTCTGAACGCATCAATTACAACATCAATCTCGACGTGAAGTACGGCATGAGCACCTTGAACGACGTGCCCGGCATTATCGACGCGACGAGCGAGCGCTGGTTCAATCAATCGCTGACCGAGGTCAACGATTGCGTGGTGCGCATCGGGATCATTCAAGGTGAGTTCCACTGGCACAAGCACGACGAAGAGGACGAGTTCTTCTTTGTGGTTGAAGGCGAGCTGCTGCTCGACATCGAAGGCGGCGAGACGCAAGTGCTCAAGCAGCACCAAGGCTACACCGTGCCGCGCGGCGTCGTTCACCGCACGCGTGCGCCAGAGAAAGTGGTGATGCTGATGGTGGAGAAGTCCGGCGTGATCCCGACGGGAGATGAGTAGCGGGCTTGGCGATGCGTTGGATGCGAGCATCTCTCAATCTGGTGAAGTCGCAGCGCCGTCATCGCGACAGAGGGCGAAGCCCGACGAGGGATCTCCCTTGCGGTCGATACCGCTTCCTACGATTGCACCCATATCCCGCTCCGATCTACGCTCTCTCGAAAGCATTTCGTGTGCAAAGAAAAGCCCACCCTTTCCCGCAAGGGTGATCCCTCCGCCTTCGGCGTTCGGGATGACGGACATGCCAGTCAAGCGCGCAGCGCCGTCATCCCGACAGAGGGCGAAGCCCGACGAGGGATCTCCCTTGCGGTCGATACCGCTTCCTACGATTGCACACGTATCTCGCTCCGATCTACGCTCTCTCGAAAGCATTTCGTGTGCAAAGAAAAGCCCACCCTTTCCAGCAAGGGTGATCCCTTCGCCTTCGGCGTTCGGGATGACGGCGAGTCGACGAAACCCAATCGGGAACTGCTCTAGAGAGAATCAGAGCTCTCAGTGAACTCCGTCTTCCCTCATCATGCTCCGTGTTTCAATCCACTCGCACGCATGTGCGCGTTAAGAGCAGTCGAAAGCATCGGTGATACAGCGTGAAGGCAAAGAACCGGCACGAATGCCCAATGCCGCGTGGTGAAGGGGCTATGCCGCTTGGGAGCTGGCTTCGGCGGCGCTTTTGGCTTTGCTCGTCGTGCGCTTCGGCTTGGCTTTGGTCGATGTGCGCTTCGCCGTGG
>Ga0213866_10002570_pt1 | contig 12698 bp, 9 predicted proteins | sample PICome_11_FD_160079 | JGI IMG/M metagenome (GOLD analysis project Ga0213866, IMG submission 160079) | Coastal seawater microbial communities near Pivers Island, North Carolina, United States - PICO284 | ecosystem: Environmental > Aquatic > Marine > Coastal | place: USA: North Carolina... | reverse complement strand
CGCCATAGTCATCGCCGTGCGGCCGTGGAACGCACCGTCGAGAGTAATGATCCCGCGTCGGCCGGTGGCGTGCTTGGCGAGTTTGATCGCTGCCTCAACCGCCTCGTCACTCGTGGAACAGAAGTAAAAGGTGTCGATCGGCTCGGGGGTGACGTCGGCGAGCTTGGCCGCCAGTGGCTCAAGCAGATCGTGGCGATACACGTTGACCTGGGCGTGAATGATGCGCTGCGCCTGATCAGCGATCGCCTGGGCGACCCGAGGGTGTGCGTGGCCGGTGGAGGCGGCGGCGATCCCGGCGGTGAAGTCGAGATACTCCGTGCCCGACAGATCAACAACCCGGCAGCCGTAGCCCCGCTCGATCTTCAGATCGGTGGCTTGCTGCCAGATTCCCGACAGGTGTGACCGTGCCGACGTCATTCCCGAAGCCTAGACAGGCGTTGCCCGGCACACTGCGAACCCGATTCTTGATGTGACCTACGGCTCTGGTCGGTTTGAGGGCCACTTGAGATGACGTAAACGGAGATCAGACACCAGACAGAAGCCGGTGGAACACGCAACGAGGCCTGCCGAGAGCGCTCCCTCGCAGGCTGTCACCGTCGTGGCTTTCGACGGCCACCGGCAGAAAGACCTGTTCCGCTGAGACAGCTGCGATGCCAGTCGAACACCGCCGCCGATGTACAACCGCTGCTAAGGAAAACGCCAGGCGGCTCAGCGGTGGGAGGCAGCGAGTTCAGCGATGTCTCGCATGATCTTGGCGATCTCGAAGTCCTTAGGCGTGTAGACCCGGGCGACGCCGAGGTCGGCGAGGCGAGGCCGGTCATCTTCAGGGATAATGCCGCCAACGACGACCGGCGTATCGACCCCCATGTCGCGCAGGTGATCAAGCACGTCGGGCACAAGTTCGAGATGCGAACCCGACAGGATCGACAGCCCGATCACGTCAGGATCCTCGTCACGCGCTGACGCAGCAATCTGCTCGGGCGTCATTCGGATGCCGGAGTAAACGACTTCCATACCCGAGTCACGAGCGGCCACGGCGATCTGTTCGGCGCCCGACGAGTGACCATCCAGACCTGGTTTGCCGACGAGGAATTTCGGCGGGCCACCCGGCATTGACTTAACGAACTTGGCGACATCGCCCAGACCTGCAGCCGAGCCAGGAGCCGAACCAACGCCGGTCGGCGCCCGGTACTCGCCAAGCACCTCACGCATGACCGAACCCCATTCGCCGGTGGTGCCGCCGGCCTTCGCCAACTCAATCGACGCTGGCATGATGTTCTCACCCGATTCGGCCACCCGACGCAACTCGGCCAGCGCATCATCGACGCGAACGTGATCACGGCTCAAACGCCACTCGGTGATCGCCCTTCTCTCAGTGGCCTCGACCGCTGAGTCGACCTTTAGGATGTTGTCGTTGCCGCCGAGGGGGGACTCGGCGGTTTCAACGAAGTTGTTCACGCCGACAACGGTCTGGTCACCCGACTCGATGCGGCGCGTGCGAGACGCCATCGACGCAACGAGTCGCGACTTCAGTATTTCGACTGCCTCGAACGCGCCGCCCTGCGCAAGCACGTCGTCGAGTTCGGCCTGGGCAGCCTTGCGCAGATCGGCAGTCCTAGCCTCAACCACATGCGACCCGTCAAACAGGTCGCCGTACTCCAGTAGGTCGGTCTCAAACGCAAGCACCTGCTGCATCCGCAGTGACCACTGCTGATCCCAGGGGCGGGGGAGTCCAAGTGCCTCGTTCCACGCCGGCAGCTGGACTGAGCGTGCCCGTGCCTTCTTCGACAGCGTGACGGCGAGCATCTCGAGCACGATGCGCTGGACGTTGTTCTCGGGTTGGGCCTCGGTGAGTCCGAGTGAGTTGACCTGCACGCCGTAGCGGAATCGCAGCGCCCTCTCGTCGGTGACGCCGTAGCGTTCCCTCCCGATATCGGCCCACATGTCGGTCATCGCCCGGAGCTTGCAGAGCTCCTCGACAAACCGGATGCCGGCGTTCACAAAGAATGAGATCGACCCGAACACTTGGGCGAACTTCTCGTCAGACACCTGCCCCGACTCCTTCACGGCGTCGAGAACACCGATCGCTGTGGCAAACGAGTAGGCGATCTCCTGCACCGGCGTCGCGCCGACCTCCTGCAGGTGATACGAGCACACATTCATCGGGTTCCACTTCGGGGCGTGCTCGGCACACCAGGCGACCATGTCGACGATGAGGCGGCGCGACTCTTCCGGCGGGAAGATGTACGTCCCGCGCGACAGGTACTCCTTGACGATGTCGTTTTGAGTTGTGCCGCGCAGCTCCTGCGGTTGGACCCCCTGCTCGTCAGCGTTGGCGACGTAGAGCGCAAGCAACCACGACGCCGTCGCGTTGATTGTCATCGACGTGTTCATCTGGCCAGGTGGGATCTCGTCGAGCAGGGTGCGCATGTGACCCAGATGGGCGACAGGTACCCCTACCTTGCCGACCTCGCCCTTCGACATGAGATCGTCGGGGTCATAGCCGGTTTGCGTCGGCAGGTCGAACGCAATCGACAAGCCGGTCTGGCCCTTCGACAGGTTAGTTCGATACAGCTCGTTCGATGCCGCCGCCGACGAGTGACCCGAGTAGGTCCGCATCATCCACGGACGATCTTTTTTGGTAGCGGCCATCGGCTGCTCAGCAGAGGTGCCCATGAAGTCAGTTTCCTCCCTGCGAGGAGAATTCCTCAAGTTGACGATCGAGAAGCTGAGGAACTCCGTGTCCGTCAGCCGCCGCACAACACGAACCGGCTCCCTTTTCGGTTCGAGTGATCCACTCGGTTTCACCATGCCGTCTACACCCCAACACGGCACACGCCCCGGGATTCTCGGCTGTTCCCCCACTCGAAGATTTCGGGTGAGATCTACTCTCGTCGGAAAAGGGGTCGGTTGGATGGCGGATCCGGTCGGGTGGGACCGAGGCGCAGCGATCAGCTTTCGCTAGTCGCTGCGACGAGTCGATGGAGGTACTCGGCTCGGCCGACCTCAACCACGCCAAGTGAGGCGAGGTGCGGCGTCGACCACTGCACGTCGAGCAGCGAGGCATCGGTGTCGTTGACCCATCCGACAAGATGAAAGAGCGCAACCTTTGACGCATCGGTCGCCCAGTGAAACATCGACTCGGCAGCGAACAACCCGTTGATCCGCAGTCCGTACAGCCCGCCGACGAGGTCGTCGTCGGCCCACACCTCGACGGAGTGGGCCCATCCGAGTTCAAACATGCGCTCGTAGGCATCGATGATCTCGGCGGTGATCCAATAGCCGGGTCGAGAAGGATCAGCGCATGCACGGATGACCCCCGCAAAGTCTTGGTTCATCGTAACGCGGTAGCGCTTCGCGCTGCGGCGCAGCGATCGGCTTACGCGCATGCCATCGAGCGGCATGACACCCCGCGGGTCGGGGGAGTACCAGGCGATCTTGCTCCTGCGTCGAGCCGGGTCGATCGGCATGGGGAACAGCCCGTTGCGGTACGCCTCGAGCAAGGTGCCCGGTGCGAGGTCGGCACCGATCGCGATCAAGTCGTCGCCCGGCGGGGCGCTGGCTACAGACGGCATCACGAATCGCGACGCAGGAGGCGTCACAGCAGCTCTCGGAGCGGTCACACCCACAGCGTGCCAGGGTTCGCGTGGTCGGTTTCAACTGGTCACCACGGCTCTTGACTGGGTCAACACGTTGCATCCCGGCGGTGGCGACGGTTCGTATCCGCCGTGCACCGTGAGCACGTCTTCCGCTCAGTACCAGCGGAAGCCGCGACCAGTCTTGCGCCCGAGGTGACCCGCGGTGACCATGCGCCGAAGGCTCGTGGCGGGTGCGTAGTTTGGATCGCGGAACTCTTCGTAGAGCGCGTCGAGAATGGCGACTGCTGTATCGAGGCCAACGAGGTCGAGGAGCGCAAACGGCCCCATCGGGAAGTTGCAGCCACCCTGCATGGCAGCGTCGATCGCGTCGATTGAGGCTGTGCCGTGTTCCCACATCTTCACCGCATTGTTGAGGTAAGGGAAGAGCAATGCGTTAACGATGAATCCGGCGCGGTCGGCAACCTCGACGGCGTCTTTGCCGAGCGACTCGGCGAAGAGCAGGGCAGTTTTGACGGTGTCATCGGCGGCCGTGATTGGGTGGATCACCTCGACGAGCTTCATCATCGGCGCCGGGTTGAAGAAGTGGATGCCGACCACGAGCTCGGGTCGCTGGGTGACCATGGCAAGCTCGACCACCGGAAGGGTTGAGGTGTTGGTGGCGAGAATCGCCCCGGGCTTGACGGTTGCGTCAAGCTGACAGAAGAGGTTCTTCTTGATCTCGAGGTCTTCGACGACTGACTCGATGACCAGGTCGCATTCGGCTAAGTCATCGAGCGAGTCAGTCGGGGTGATGAGTGCAAGGATCTGTTCGGCCTCGCTGGCTGCGATCGTGCCCTTCTCCACCTGGCGTTGCAGGTTCCGATTGGTTTTAGCGACGACCGTCTCAGCACCTTCACGGGTGCGGGAGCGGATGATTACTCGGCGCCCGCCCCGGGCGAGCACCTCGGCCAGGCCCGAGCCCATGATTCCCGAGCCGAGTACTCCGACGGTCTCAATCATTGCCGCATCGATTGGAGATACTCCGCCGTTCGTGCCGGTGTTGGTGTCGTCGGTCCGTCCCATGGGAAGAGGGTAGTTACCCGCGGGTAACAAATGCAAGCCCGGCCGCGTTGACCGAAGGCGTCTCGAACGAACCGGGTGCGGGATCTCCCGTTCCCTCACATCACTTCGTGTGGACCGTTGCGTCTGACCGATTCGCACTGAACAGCGAACCAACCGACTTGACCACTATCGAGTCGCAGCCGTGCTTTTATAGACGGGCCCCATCGACCACGCCACGTACTCGTCGCGATCGGGCACCGCCTCAAATTGCGCCAGAGTGACGTCACCGATGTGGTCGGCAAAGCCTCCTACGCCATAGTGACGATCCGCCACGACCTAGAAGAAGCAGACACCATCACAGTCGAGTAGCGCAGTCGCCGAACGCGATACCACGTCGACAGTTCAGTAAAGCTCCGCCGACCTCTCAGGAGGTCACACATCGTGGACGGGGAGATCGCGCCACCGCACGCGGTGTGACCGGTGCCGTCATCGTCGACTCAGCTCGGACGCAGCGTTGACACCTAGCGGTGAGCGGTCTCGTGGTTGCGGTTCAGGCGACGCCATCGCTGTTGAATCGTGGCACTCGCGATCACGGCGAGCGACAGCGGGGCAATCACGACGAGGGCGACCACGCCGAACCAGTCAGCGGCGTCGTTGCCGGTTCCGTCAAGCACCAGGAACCCCGTATATGCGATGTAGATGAGGAGGAACATGATCCCCTCAATCCGCTCGATCCGCAGCCGGGTCCTCGCGTAGAGGAAGGCGAGCATCGCAGAAGCGAGCATCACCGGAAAGTTAAGTGTCTGTAGTGATGTGTCGACAGGCAGATCGGAGTGGGCGGCGCTCACGAGGCCAAGCACGAAGAGCAAGTTGAAGATATTCGAGCCGATCACGTTGCCGAGGGCCACGTCGGCGTTGCCTCGGAGTGCGGCGATCACCGAGGTCGCAATCTCGGGCGCAGAGGTGCCGATAGCGACCACCGTGAGGCCCACGACCAACTCCGACATGCCCCAGCTGAGCGCAAGTGACCCGGCGCCGCTCACCACAAAATCGGCGCTCACAGCGACGCCGACGGCGCCGATCGCGAACACCGCGACCGCTCCCACGAATGTGTCGGCGATCCGGTTGAACCACTTCACCACCCCCCACGCACCGGACTGCTGTCCGGATGCCGGCTCGTTGGGCTGCTGGCCATGATTGGCCGTTTCCGAACTAGGGCCGGTCATCCTGTGGCGCGAAACGTAGATGGTGGTCGCGATGTACACGACGAGGCACGTGACGAGGATGAAGCCATCGTTTTGCGAGATGCTGCCGTCCTGCCCGAGGAGGAGGACGAGGATCGATGCCCCGATCATGACCGGGGCGTCAAACATGACTGCCTGACGTGAAACGTTGATTGCGCTGATCACTGCGACTATTCCGAGTACGAGCAGAACGTTGGCGATGTTCGAACCGACCACGCTGCCCATCGCCAGCCCTGACTCGCCGTTATCGGCAGCCTGCCACACGACTGCCAACTCGGGTGCGCTCGTACCGGCAGCGACAATGGTGAGACCGATCACGAGCGGTGAAAGGCCGAATTTGGCGCCGATCACGGATGCACCGTGCACGATCGCGGTGCCGGCAATGACCAGCCCAACGAGGCCGCCGAGGAGTTCAAGCGCAGCGGTCACGAGCCCGAAGGGTAGGGCATCTCAGTAGTTCTTGACTTCTGTGTGCATTCCCCGAGCTCAATCAGCATCAACGACTCATCGTCCTTTGCTTGCGCTTTCGACCAGATTCTGAACATTGCGACGCGCCCAGCACCGCTGCGATTCGCAGTGCCGCTCGCGAATTGACTCAGAATTCGGGTGGGATCTGGTCAGGCTGTGGCGATTTGGATCGCCAGGATGCGGACCTCGGCTTGCGGGGTGCCGCTTCCTTCAAGGCTACCCCGCGCGTTCATGTCGGCGATGATGTCGAGCCCACCAGCAGTGGTTTGGCCGAACAGCGAGTAAGCGGGTGGGAGTGCTTCGCCCTGTGGGCCAGAGATAAGGAAGAACTGGCTGCCCTGGGTATCAGGGCCTGCGTTGGCCATGGCGAGCGAACCGAGTTGGTACTGGCCTGCGTCGGGAAGTTCGTCGTTCGTGGTGTAGCCGGGACCGCCGGTGCCGGTGCCGGTCGGGTCGCCGCACTGTACGACGAAGTCCTGGATGATCCGGTGGCAGATCGTGTCATCGAAGTAGTTGTTGCGAGCGAGGAACACGAAGCTGTTGACCGTGTTGGGTGCCTGCTCCTGATCGAGCCGAACCTCAATCGTGCCGAGGTTGGTTGTGATCACAGCGGTGTAGGCGATTTCGGGATCGAGGCAGAACTCGGGTGCCTTGTCGAACTGCTGGGTCTGCTCCTCGGTGCCCTCGATCGGCGGGCAGCCTTCGGGAACAACTTCATTGGGGTTCAGGTCCACAACGGGGATTTCGACGTCGTCGGGGTCAGTGAAGTCGGGCACCGTGGTCTCGGGCAGCGTCTCATCGGGCACGTCGGTCACTTCATCGACCGGATCGGTGGCCGCGTCGTCAGAGTCGTCGCCGGTGAACACGTTGGCGATCAAGACCAAGGCGACGATGGCGACGATCGCGCCGATGATGATGATGCCGATCCTGGTGAACCGCGCCCGGCTTTGCTCCTGCTGCTCCTGCTGCTGGCCCAGCGCGCGGTTGGCTTTTTGACGTTCACGCTTCTCAGTACCCACGAGTTGGAGAGGCTATCCGTGCCCCGGCGCCGGAGGTCGGCGCCCAGCGAAGTCGTCTGTGGAGCGTCGGTCGAGAGACCGTTCAGAGTTGATGCGGGGTCCGAGAGAACCCAGCCGCCCGTTAGCAAGCCTCGTAGACTGCTGTCGTGGCCCGAATTCGTCTTTTTGCGTCTGCCCGCGACGCCGCAGGAACGGGAGCCGACGAGATTGACGGTGCCACCGTGGCTGAGGTGTTGCGCACGGCGGAAGCTCGCTACGGCCAGAGATTTTCCGACGTTCTCACCACCTGCAAGGTGTGGGTGAATGGTGATGACGCAGCGCCCGACGCAGCGCTGGGCCCCGACGACGAACTCGCAGTGCTGCCGCCTGTCTCGGGAGGGTGCACATGAGCAGTGACAACAGCGGCACTGCGACCGAAGTGATCGACCCGAGCGAACTCTCGCTTGATCAACTCCGGTCGCGTCGCGCTCAACTGCAGCACGAAGATGATGTGGTGTCGTACGCGCGGCGCGTCGCCCAGGCCCGCCTTGACTTAGTGAAGACCGAGTCGGCTCGCCGAGTCGGCTCCGGTGGCGAGGTGACGGATGTGTTATCGCAGCAGCTCACGGGCGGCTCTGCGCGTCCGCCCCGCCCCACTGAGGATCTCAGCGACGACAAGCTGTCAAACGAGCTCGATGCAATCTGCGCCGAGCATCACTTCGGGCGTCTTGAAGAACTCGACGACGACGAGCTCACGGCGCTCGAAGACGCCATCGCCGAGTTCGAAGACCGCGTCTCCCGAGATCGCCGTGAACGCTTCGACCGACTCGACGCGCTCAGCGGTGAACTGGTTCGCCGCTACCGTGACGGCGAGGCATCGGTCGCTTCACTGCTTGAGGACTGACGGCCTCGTGGAGCAGAGCCGGCGCTCCCAACGACTGCCGAAACTGCCGTGAATTACGAGTTCCTCGACGACTGCCCGGTCACGCGGGTTGCGATCATCTCGCTTCACACGTCACCGCTGCTGCAGCCGGGGTCTGGTGACAGCGGCGGAATGAACGTCTACGTGCGCGAGCTCGTCGCAGCGCTCGCTCACTCGGGCTTCGATTGCACCACCTTCACTCGGGCTGATCGGGCGGGGCTACCCGAGGTGGTTGAGGTCGAGCCCGGTCACCGCGTAGTGCACATCGAGGCGGGCCCACACCATCTGCCCAAAGAAGCCCTCACCGATATCACCGATGAGTTCCGTGACGGCGTCGCTACCTGGTACGAGACCCATGAGCTGCCCGATGTGATCCACGGCAACTATTGGTTGAGCGGGGTGGTTGGCCACGACTTGAAGCACGTGCTCGGGGTGCCGTTCGTGTCAACTTTCCACACCCTCGCCCGTGTCAAGGCCGAGGGTGGAGACCCCGAGCCCGACATGCGTGATCGCGCAGAGACCGAGATCATTAACTGCGCCGATGCCGTGTGTGTGAGCTGCGACGACGAGCGTGACCAGTTTCTCCGTCTATACGGCCGCCCCGACGGCCAGGTTGCGATAGTCGCCCCGGGCGTGGAGCACGCGCTCTTCACGTCTGGTGCGCAGGCCGGAGCGCGTCATGCACTCGGGGTCGATCCTGACGTCCCGCTCATCTTGTTCGTCGGACGCATCCAACCCCTCAAGGGGCCTGACGTTGCGATTCGGGCGCTCGCAGCGATGGAGCGATCCGACGCACGCCTTATGATCGTCGGTGGCGCGAGTGGGTTGCAGGGCGACGGCGAGACACAACGCGCGCTGGATCTGGTCGATGAGTTGGGTCTCCATGACCGTGTCGACTTCATACCGCCGCAGCCTCACCACATTCTCTCGACGTACTATCGAGCCGCCGATGCTGTCATCGTGCCGAGTCGCTCGGAGAGTTTCGGGCTAGTCGCTCTCGAAGCGGCGGCGTCCGGTACCCCCGTCGTGGCTGCCGCGGTCGGTGGCCTGCACAGCCTGGTCGACGACGGCGACACCGGGTTCCTTATCGAGAGACGCAACCCGCGCGATTACGCGGCACGCCTCGATCAGATCGTGTCCGATCCCCACCTGGCGGCCAAAATGTCGGCGGCCGCCGTAGCTCGGGCTTCGGATTACACCTGGCGTCGCGCAGCTCATCGGCTACGGAACCTGTACTGCCAGATCGGTGTCGGCGAACTCGTCGCCTGTGATTGAGCTGATCGCCTAGCTCGCTCGTGCTGTGAATTCGTCACAGGGGACTAGTCGTTGCATCGGTGGGCTGGGCGGGGGGTTGTATTAACTCGTGTCGTAGCGTAAAGGGTGTGGCTGACGCGCTCGACACTCCCTCACTGGCCGTGCTCGAACGACAGATCGACGAGTGGCTGAGCGAGCTGCATCACGAGGTAGATCATCTCGTCGCTGTTGATCGCGACGCCGACGATGCTCGCCGTAACGTACGGCGCTGGTACGTGCGAATGAGCGGTGAAGACAAGGAGTTCACGACGGTCTGGCTTACCCTCGGCCAGCGCACCCTGCGCTACGAGACCTATGTAATGCCGGCACCCGAGGAGAACGCAGGCGCACTCAACGAGCAACTGCTCCGCCGCAACGACTCACTCGTCGGTGCGCACTTTTCGATCGGGGCTGAAGACGCCGTGTTCCTGCGCGGATCGGCGTCGACCAGCTCGGTCACGAAGGAGGTGGTCGACGACATCCTCGGTCTTATGTACGCGCAGGTCGAGCAGTGTTTCCTAGCGCTTTTACGCATCGGCTACCCCCGCTTTTTCAGCGACGAGTGAGCGACTCGCTCGCATCCAGCTGTGCCGATCACGGGCAGCTGCTGTTGTCGATGGTTGAGCTTATGCGAGACTTCGTTGTGTCAAAAACGACTCTCGTCGGACTACGTCCATCGCACGGGTAGCCCGATATCGACCGCAAGCCGTAAGGGCCGCACACGAAAGAATTTCCGATGACCTTTGAACCGACAGGCCCAACCGACGTAGTCCGAATCTCTGCTCCGAATCCGCCGCCGCCTGTGGTGGCCTCTGAATTCATCGGCGATCTCGAATTCGAGAACGAGTACCCGACAGAGGCAACGGTGGACAAATTGTTCGACCAGCTCGATTTCCAACGGGGCTGCCAAGCGTTCCTTCGCAACATCATGGCGTCGTCGATGTATTCGTTCCGTGCAGGACTGCGCCGAGATTTGGGTGTCAGGTCGGCGAGCCAATTGGTGGTGTGGGAAGACCAGTTCGACGCTCGGTCTTTGTTGCTAACGCCGAACTCGGAAACCGTCTACGGCATCACGTACCTCGATCTAAAGGCTGATGGTCCGACGGTAGTTGAGGTGGCGCCAGGGATCCTGGGGTTGGTCAACGACATGTGGATGCGCGAAGTAACGAACATCGGCGCAGCTGGCCCTGACCAGGGTCGAGGCGGCCGGTTCCTCTTCGTGCCGCCTGGTTATGACGGCGAACTCCCACCGTTTGGCTTCCACATCTGCCCATCAGAGACCTTCGGGCTGTGGCTACTGCTCCGCGGTATGCGAACACCTGACGGCTCGTCGGCCGAGGCAGTTGCGCTGCAACGCCAAACCCGTATCTACCCGTTGGCCGAAATGAAAGACCCTCGTGAGACCGAGTTCATCAACGCCTCGGGCAGGGACCTCGACACCATCCACCCAATCGACTTTCGTTTCTTTGAGGACCTTGCCGCTCTCGTGAACGAAGAACATCCTGGGGCTATTGACGCCGAAACGGCCGGAATGTTGGCGTCAATCGGGATTGCTCATGGACAGCCGTTCGCTCCAGATAACCGCATGCAACGCATCCTCACTGAATCTGCAAAGGTCGGCTCTGCGATGGCGCTTGCCACGAGTTACCGAAGCCGGCTGCCTCTCCAACGATACGACGACCGTCAGTGGATTGAGATCGGCAACACCGGCTACCCCCAGTACCAGCAGGAGGGCCACATCATGCTGTCCGGCCTCAGCCTGATGGGTTGGTTTGCCACAGGCTCATCGATGGCCATGGTGAGCCCGCCCCCGGGTAAAGGCTCCGCGTACATGTGGACCTACAACGACGGTGAGGGCAAGTGGCTCGATGGCGCCCGCACCTACGAGATGACCATCCCACCTGAAGTCCCGATGGCCAACTTCTGGTCGGTTGTCATCTACGACGTGTGGACTCGATCGATGTTGGCTAACGGCCAAGCTGCAGCCAGTCTCAACAGCTTCGCCGATCTTGATTCGAACGACGATGGTTCAATCACCCTTACCTTCGGTCCTGAGCAGCCGACCAATGGGGCATCAAACTGGATCCGCACGATCCCTGGAAAAGGCTGGTTCGCAATCCTACGGCTCTACGGGCCCACCGACGGCTACTTCGACCACAGCTGGAAACCCAGCGATATCACACCAGCCTGATTCCAACTGCGCCCCCGGCAGTTGGCGACTGGCTCCATCAGTTGGTGATCTGCCTGCGAAGCAATTTCCATGAACAGTCGGTGGCGTACCTCCACACCCGTGCGAGGGGTTCAGATCCCTCAAGGCCTCGCCTCCGCCAAGGGAGCTAGCGTCGATCAGCATGAATGATGAGAAGATCCTGGCGGTCATCGGTGGCGGCAACATGGGCGCTGCCTTGGTTGGCGGCATCGTCAAGTCGGGCGTCGTCTCTGCCGATCGGATCGTGATCGTCGAGCAGTCGAGCGCTCGCCGTCAGGAACTTGCCCATCTGCTCCCCGAAGTCGATGCGGTTGCGGAAATCCCCCCAGTTAGTGCTGCGGTGTTGGCCGTTAAACCCGCCGGAACGCCGGCGGTCGCCCGCAGTGCAGTCGAAGCCGGGGCCACGCGACTGTTATCGATAGCTGCTGGTGTCACGCTGTCCACTCTGACCGAGGCAGTCGGAGATCGAGCGGGTGACATCGCCATTGTTCGGTCGATGCCGAACACCCCTGCGCTAGTCGGGCTCGGGTGCGCTGCCATCGTTGGCGGCGACGCCGCCAGCGACGATGACCTCGCCTGGGCCGAGTCATTACTCGGAGGGGTTGGCATCGTCGAACGGCTGTCGGAGCCGCAGCTCGACTTGTTCACCGGCCTGGCGGGAAGCGGCCCGGCATACGTGTTCCTGGTCGCCGAGGCGCTCATCGACGCGGCTATCGCCGGGGGCCTCCCTCGACCCATCGCGACCCGAGTGGTCGAACAGCTCCTCCTAGGTTCGTCAACGCTCCTCGCCCGTGAGGGCGACGCAGCGGGATTGCGCCACAATGTCACGTCGCCTGGCGGGACCACGGCAGCAGGGGTAGCTCGCCTTGAAGCCAGCGGGCTCAGGACCGCCGTGGCCGACGCGGTCCAGGCGGCTACAAGACG